>Ga0256405_10010611_pt1 | contig 12084 bp, 3 predicted proteins | sample RumenRJG_02DNA_FD_189096 | JGI IMG/M metagenome (GOLD analysis project Ga0256405, IMG submission 189096) | Bovine rumen microbial communities from Lethbridge, Alberta, Canada - RJG_02 | ecosystem: Host-associated > Mammals > Digestive system > Stomach > Rumen | place: Canada: Alberta | collected...
GGAGAAGTACGAGGAGTACCAGGAGGAGCTGGAAACATACGCGAATAACATGCGGAGGTATCACTCGGAGAAAAACGGTGACCGGATCGCTGAGACTGCCCTGCCCGGAAAGCTGGCGCACTATGAGCGGAAACATAAGGCATGGGAGAAGGAGCTGGCCGACAAGGAACAGCTGACACAGGCCCGGGATCAGAGCGCCAAGACTATCGCTGACGCTCTGGGCGCCACCCGCGGGAAGGATGTTCTGGAGGCGGAGAAGCAGGAGGAGAAGGAGCGGGAGGCGCTGTTCAGCGCCACGTCAGTCGAGCAGCATGTGGAGCGGGGCATCGAAAATATGCTGTCCCTGTACGGCGCGAAGCCCTATATGAAGGAGGAGTGGATCGGCCGGGGCAGATACACCACGGAGACCTTCCGGGAGCTTTCCGAGATCGACCTGACGGGCATGACGGTGGGCCAGGAAGAACCCAGACCCATCACCGACGAGGACTTCGGGGCGCTGTCAATGTTCGCCGTTGTGACGCCGGAGAACGGAAAGGCGCTGTCCATCGACTCCAACCCGCCGGTGGTGGATTATCCCGGAACCGTCAAGGCGTTTGAAGAACTGGGCTACTCCGAGCAGGAGCTGGGCGAGCTGATGGCAAACCAGTTTGTGGGTGTGGTGACCACCGATGTGCTGCGGTACGACGATCCAAGAAACCCCATGACCACCTACATCAAGAGCTATGTGCAGCCCGCGCGCGAGCGGACGCAACAGGCGCTGGAGGAGTATCAGAAGGGGAACAAGCAGCCCCTAGCGGACATTATCTCCCGGGGCTTGGAATATGCCGACCAGACCGCCCGTCTCAGCGCGGAGGTGGACACATGCACCAGCGGGTTGCTGCGGATGGCGGGCCGCATGACCGATATGATGGACCGGGATCCGGCGCTCAGGGAGATGGCCGCGGCGTCCTTTGAGAAGAGAGAGAAGGCAATGTGCGAGCGGCACAGGGAATTCCCCGCCCCCCGCACCATGGACGACCTGATCGGAAACATCAAAGGGCACGGAAAAATTCAGGAGTTCCGGGAAAAGGGCGCGGCGGCGCAGGAAAAGCTGACGCTGGCACAGTCCGGCCAGGTTACGCTGTCGGAGCAGGAGACAAAGGACTGCCTCCGGGATGTGATGAGACAGAAAATGGTGGACAGCGCCTACAAGACGCAGACCGGGCTGCTGATAAAGGACTCCATCGAGCGGATGGAGCCGGTCAGCAACGCGGTGCAAAAGTATCAGACCGATCCAGACCTCTCTATGATCCCCAGAAGCATCGAAATGTTTGTCCAGACCCGCTACGTGGACAAGAAGCCGAAGGACAATGTCTCGATGCTGGATATGGTCAACCAGCCGGCGGTCATGAAGGCGCTTGACAAGGGTCTGGACGGCCTGATAGACGAGGAGATCAAGAAGGATGGCATGAGCCTCGACCGGATGCGTGACAAGCTCTTGGACTCCGGGGACAGGGCCTACGACGGAAAGCGCCTGTTTGAGACGATGGAGGAGCGTCTGATGCCCGCCGCGGTCAAGGAGAACCCGGAGAAGGAACGTCAGGCGCAGACAGGGGCCAAACAGACGGAACAGCGGTCCGTGGGCAAGGATGCCGTGAAGTAAGCCCGCGGAGCGTTCCGAAAAAAGATTGTCAGCCAAGGCAAATCGTGCTATATTGGATTCTGGATATTTTATACTGATATTCAAAACGGCGACAGTCAAAAGAGCGTCAAGGGAGGCCTCCCGCGGGGAGACCCCCTTGCTCCGGTGACAGGGGCCTGCTCCTGTCACCGGAGCAAGGGAATAAAGGGCACCTCTAAAAACCCAGGTCTGCTGGCGCAGCGAGAAATTTTGCCGCAGATCGAGGGCGAAAATCGCAGGAATACTTTGTGTATTTCAAGGTTTTCGCAACGAAGATATGCGGCAAAAGAGCCGCTGTGACGGCGGGCAGGGGTTTTTAGAGGTGCCCTAAAATAAAAAAACGGCTGTTCGCGCCGTGGGCAAACGTATTCCACAATGAGGAGGGCTTCACTATGAACAATCGGTTTCGTGTTTGGCGGCACAGGGGGATGGCAAGCTTGCTGACCCTTGCCATGATGCTGACCGTGATGCCCGCTGCCGTCCCGCCGGCTCAGGCGGCTTCGATCAAGACCACCGAGACCAAGTTCGTCGTGTGGGACGCGATCGACGATATGCAGGAAATCGGCACGGGCGCGGACTATAATATCTCCAACGAGGACACGCCCATCCCCGTTGGAGAGACCAAGTACAGCCGCATCATGTTCTATCAGAGTGTGGGCGGCGACCGCTATTACTTCAACGCCGCCCCCGACGGCGGGAACGACCCCGGCTACTACAGCTCTTATGCCGAGAACAAGATATACCTGGACAGCACCTCCCGCATCGGCAACAGCGCCAACAAGGAGTGGAACCAGGATCTGATCGACGGCGACCACTTTGTCACCATCGGCGGAGAGCGCACGCCGTATATCTCGTATTCCGAAAAAAAGGAAGGCTACCATGCGTGGCGGCTCTGGGCGGCAAACAAGGACGACACCTGCTCCGAATACGCGCTCATGCAGGTGGACGACTACGAGGATCTGGACCTTCGCCGCACCTTCGACAGCTTTACCGCCCCCTACTCCCGCTACGGCTCCAGCAACGACAGCATCCGGGTGGACGGTTGGATCATCGCCAAGAAGGCCCACATCGTGCCCCAATCTCGCTGGGCCACCTATGATAACCACGTCCTCTGGCACTGGGACAACGACACCGGCGGCTATGACGAGGCTCTGGAATTTGACCTGAGCGACCGGAAGTTCCGGTCCTGGAATATCGACACCGGCGGGTGCGACGAGTTCAAAATCTATCTGGGCAAGGAGTATAAAGTCGGCACCCTGGCCGAGGACTTCACCGTTCAGACCGATCAGGCCCAGACTCTGGGCCGGCCCATGTACTATATCCCCAAGGGCAGGACCATCACCGTCCAAAACCACGGCGTGCTGACCATCGACGGCGTTCTGTTCAACGACGGGCAGATCAACGTGCAGGAGGGGGGCCTGCTGGTTCTCAAGGACGGGGCGAAGATCATGCCCATGACCAAGTACGACAACGCCTGCGGCCGGATCAGCAGCTCGGGCAACATCGTCATCGGCAAGGATGCCCTCCTCTGCGGCAGCGCCAACAACGGCGTGACGATCGCCAGAGGCGGCGTGGTCAACTTCGGCATCCTCTGCGCCGAGTCCATGGTACTCAGCCGGAACGATCTGGTGGACAACCGAGAGGGCGGCTGGGTGGTGGTGGGCCACTCGCCCACCAGCGTGGCCCGGATCCGCTTTGTCCGGGAGGCCATCGCCAATGAGGGCGTGACCGCGCCCATCGACGTGAACAACGACTTTGCCAAGGTGGGCAACGCGGACAGCAGCTTCACCACTCAGGCCAACAGTATCTATGGCGACGCCGCCGACAACGTGAAGAATCACGCGAATGAAACTGCCTTCGGCAGCGCCACCGACCCGACCGTTTCGATTTACACCCGCGACAATCCGAGCGACGTGGAAACACCGCTGTTTGAGAACGTGATGCTGGACGAGGTCAGCCTGCGGGTGAACGGCTCCAAGGCCACCTACACCGTGCGGAACAAGTCCGACACCGTGGAAAACAAGCTGGTATCGGCAACCATCCGCCGAGGGGACAAGAGCGCCGAGACCCTGTTCAAGGATCTGTGGGTAGGTTCCCTGGACGGGGCCTATGTGCGGATCGAGCCCGTCTGCGCTTCTGGAAAGCGGCTGGCCCTCAGCGGCGGCAAGGCCGTGAGCAACGCGGGCGCGGTCATTCGGAAGGCCGACGACCAAAAGGACCAGTGGTGGCGCCTCACCTCGGCTGGTACGGTGGGAGTCAACCAGACCTATTACATCGACAATTATGAGAACACCAAGACCGCCCTGGGTCTGGATCTGCCCGGCACCGGCAGCGCGAAAAACGGCGACGCCGTGTTGCTTGCCAACCACGACGGCGGCAACGACCAGCGGTGGATTCTGCTTCAAAGCTCCGGTTCCACCTACTGCCTCCGCAATGCCGCCAACTCCAATGTCAGCCTTGCCGTGAAGGGCGCGGGGACGGCCGACGGCACGGCGGTGTGCGTCCAGACCAACAGCGCCTATATGAGCGGGCAGTATTGGACCATCGCCAATCTGCTCACCGATGACGCTTATTCTGACGCGGTCACCTACGGTACCGCTGTGGAGTTTGTCCCCCAGAGCGCGACAGGTATGCGGATGGCGCTGCCCGCCGGCGCTAAGGATGGACAGGGCGTGACCCTCAATACCAGCGCCCCTGACAGCAGCTTACAGCGCTGGCAGCTCCAACCCGTGGGCACCGACAATCTGGACGGCGTAATGACGCCGTTCTACCACCTCGCGGAGATGACCACTGGCCTGGTTCTCTCCGTGAACGGTTCGGAGGCCAGGGAGGGCGCCGGCCTGACCGCCTCCTGGGCTGCGGGGCGCTATACCGGCGGCGACCTGCAGTACTGGTATCTGATTCCCGCGGGCGGCAGCGACCAGTATTACATCACAGCGCGGGTCAACACCAACTTCGTGGTCTCGGCCCCCAACTCCGCCGATCCCGCCAGCGGCTCCCCCCTGACCCTCAGCGAGAACAAGAAGGAGGCTCGCCAGATCTGGGCGGCCAGCGGCATCGACGCCGCCATGGAGGAGGCCAGACAGGCGGCCGAGGGGGACGGAGACGACCCGCTTGCGGGCAGGGCCTTTGAGCTGGAGCCCTCCGACATGAGCGGCTGGCGGCTTACGTCCCGGGGTTCCAGCGGCTTCGCCGTAGAAATCCTGCAGAACAACGCGGGCAAGACGCGGGCGAAATGGCAGTTCAAGCGGCTGGGCGTGGACGCGAACGGGCCTTATTATCAGATCGTGTCCGACGATCCCGACGCGCCGCTGACGGCTCTGGGCAGATATATGCTGTATGACGCCAGCAAGGATCAGCAGCAGGTCTATCTGGTGGATTCCAAGCTGAATGACAAGTCCCAGCAGTGGTACGTCCAGGCGAATGAGGACGGGACCTACACCATCACCCAGCGGGATGAGCCCATGCTGACGCTGGGCCGGGAGTGGGGGAAGGCATGGAACAGCTATCATGCCGCCCTGACCAGCGGCCACTCCGAGAAGGACGAAAGCACCCGGTATGTGGAGTATAAATATGAGTACGACCCGGTCAGGTGGAACCTGATCCCCGAGGTGTACGCCCCCCTGGACGGCAAGACCTTTATCATGGAGCCCAAGCACGCCCCCGGCATGGCGGCGGGCGTGAAGGACAACTCCAACGACAACAGCGCCAATGTGGAATTGCAGGCGTCGAAGACGACCGCCTATCAGATGTGGACCTTTGAGAAAGCGGGCGCCGAAGAGCTGGACGGCGTGATGACGCCTTACTACCAGATCAAAAACAAGGCCAGCGGCATGGTGCTCAGTGCGCCCTACCGCTCCTATGTCAGCTCCGGTCAAAGCTTGGAGCAGTATACCGCCGAAAACGCTGTCCACCAGCATTGGTTTGCGGTGCTGGGGGATGACGGCTATTACACCCTCGTTAGCCGCCTGAACAGCAGAGTCTGCCTCAATGTGAAAGATGGCGGGACAACGGCGGGAAGCGACATTCAGGCCTACAACAAGGACGATACCAACGCCCAGAAATGGAAGCTGACCGATGCCGACAGCATTGACCCTCTCGATGGCAGGGTGTTCTATCTTGCGCCCAAGCACACCGGCAAGGACAAGGTGCTGGATCTGGTGGGTAACGGCTCGGGGAACGGCACGCAGGTGCAGCTCTACGACAAGAAGGAGACCGAGATCCAGCGCTGGAAGCTCGAGCGGCTGGGCGTCGACTATTTCAACGGCGTGAAGTGCAACTACTACGCCATCTATTCCGTCTACGCCGACGGCAAGGCGCTGGACACCTCGGGCAGCACCTCCAACGGCGCCCGGCCCCACCTCTGGGATTACAGCGCCTCCAACAAAAACCAGCAGTGGTATGTGATGGACGCGGGCGGCGGGTATTACTACATTATCCCCCGCAGCGACACGACCAAATACCTCGGCGTGGCGGGCAGCTCCACCAGTAATAACGCCGCCGTGGAGCTCTGGGACAGCAACGGAGACAATCGGAAGTGGAAGCTGACTGAGACCATCGTGCCGGAGACGCTGGGCACCTATTCCATTTTGCCCAAGCACGCCCCCGGTATGCATGTCGGTCTGACGTCGAGCAACAGCGACAACGGCACAAAACTCATCATCTGGGAATACAACGAATCATCGAATTACGCCCGCTGGACTTTCGTGAAGATGGGCACGGACAGCGGCGGCGCGTATTACAAGATCGTCAATATGGCGAACGGCAAGGTGATCGATGCTACGGGCAACAACACCATCCAGGCGGACAGCCAGCTCCAACAGTGGGACAGCGACTTCAACAACGATCAGCTTTGGTATCTGAATGACGCGGGTCAGGACGAAAACGGCTTCCAGTATTACAACATTGTCAACCACTGTGACACAAATTACTGTATGGCCGTATCCGGCGGAAGTACGACCCACGGTACCGGCGTGACCGTGTCAAAGAAGGACGGCGGCGACAGCCAGAAGTTCCGCCTGATGGAGAGGTTTGAGCCGGTGGAGCTGGGCACTTACGAGTTCGGCAATCCCAGCGCGATCAGTATGCGGCTGACCGTGGCCGGCGGTTCCAGCAGCGACGGCGCCAACATCATTCTCTATCACCGGCATACGAATAACTCGAACGCCGGAGGCAAACTGCAGCAGTTTAAGATCATCCAGCGGGGCAACGACATGATCGACGGCGTCAAGACCCCCTACTACAGCATCGAGAACGTCAACAGCGGCAAGGTGCTGGATCCGCCCGGTATGGGTACCGCCAGCTCGGAAGCCAACGTCCAGCAGTATACCTATGACGGCTTCTCCGACCAGCACTGGTACATGAACGTCCTGGAGGACAACACCGTAATTTTCCGCAACCGGGCCGACAGCGAGCTGGTGCTGGAGACCACGGGGACGACCGACGACAGCAACGTGCGGCTGGGCACCTACAGCCAGAGCGGTTCCCTCAACCAGCGCTGGCAGCTCCACCCGGTCATGGTGACTGAGACGGTCGAGGCGTCGAAGGGCGCCGAAGTCTCGGTGCAGTATTACATCCCCGGCAATCAGGCGGCGGTGGACGCGGGCCTCCCCTTCGCCGCGGCGGAGGACTACTACCTCAACCCGGCGGTGGGCGGCAAGTACACCCTGACCCCTCAGCACGCAACGGGGCTGCGGATGGACCTCAACAGCGGCAGCACCGACAACGGCAGAATGATTTGGGCGTACACCAACAACGGTGGCGGTGCGCAGAGGTGGCAATTCATCCCCATGGGCGTGGACTTCTTTGACGGCGGCGGGCGGATCTACTACAAGATCGCCTACGGCTCCAACGCCAACAAGGTCGTGCAGTCCGCCAATTACTGGGGCCCCGTCACTGCAGCCGAGAATCTTGATATCTATGATGACGAGGGTTGCTACGACGACCAATGGTATCTGGAGCCGGCGACTACCGGCGACGGCGCGGACAGCATTTACTACCTCATCGGCCGGGGCACCATGGGCAAGGCAAACAAGATCTGCATCGGCGTCCCCGGCGGCGCCACAACGAGCGGCACCCAGCTCCAGACCGCCACGCTGCGAAGCAGGAACTACCAGCAGTGGGAGCTGGAACAGGTGGACTGACAGTTGTTTCCATTTCAGGATCGGATAAGAGATGAGGGCGAATATGAAAAAAAACATCATGACGGTCTTATGCGCCGGGGTGCTGCTGGGCGCGCTCTGCGCGCCGGTGAGCGCCGTCGACCCGCTGTACAGCGGCCCCGTGGACGCCATTACCGGAGACGCGATCAGCTCCTCGGCGGAGGAGTCAGCACGGGTTCTGATCTCCGGCGCGACGTCCTATGATCGCAAGACCGGCACCTTCGTCTATCCCGTGGGCAGCGGCGCTTATGAGGTGCGCGCCAACGTGGCGGACGGGATGATCGTCAATACCCCGGTGAGCATCACGGCGGATGATGGCGTTGCGCTGACGGTTGTCCGAAACGGTACGGAACTGAAGGACGCGGAGCTGGACACAATCTCCAAAGTCGGCGCGTATGCGGTCAACGTCGGCGGCGTGGAGGCCGCGCTGTTCAGCTTTACGATCGTCGGAACGGAGAGCAACCTCTCCGGCGGGTATGCGATGCCGGAGGGCTTCTACATACTCGACGCGACGCTGGACGGCGAGGAGGCGGTCTATGACCGCAACTATATCGGCATGGAGAGCGAGGGCCTGTACGAGATCGAGTACGTCTGTCCCGCCTCGGCCCTCCACTACCATTTGACCATCACGATCGACCGCACCCCGCCCCAGATCACTCTGGAGGGTAAGACGGACAAGAAAGGCCGCTTTCACAGCGCGGTGCAAGTCGGCGGCGTCGAACCGGGCAGCAGCGTTGCCCTGACGCGGGACGGGACGGACTATGACTATCCCTCCGACGGCAGGCTGTCCGAGGCCGGTATGTATGTCCTTCAGGTCTTTGACCAGGCGGGAAATACCGCCACGGAGCAGTTTACGGTGCTGGCGTATCTGAACCTGAGTTCGTTTCTGTTCTTCGCGGCGCTGGCGCTTTCCGGCGCTGCCGTGGCAAGCTATGTTGTCTTTCAGAGAAAGAGATTCAAAATCTCGTGAGAGGGGAGGGATAAAGCTTGGAGGATTTGATCAACACTTTATTAGACGGAATCTATGACGTGATCTACAGCGTAATGGAGCTTGTGCTTGACAGCTTCGTCGGCAGACTTCTCTATTACGCGGAAACCGGACTGTGTAAGATCATCGGCATGCTGGACCAGATGTTTCAGATCTTTGCGGGGATCACCAAGGTAAGCTACAACGGGGAAAAGGATTATCTCGTCAACGTCTTTTTCAACAACCGCTCGATTTCAAACGTCTACTGGGGCATGGCCCTGATCGGTATTGCCATGGTGTTTGGCTTCAGCATCGCCGCGGTGACGCGCAAGATGTTTGACATCGGCGGCAAACAGCAGCAGTCTATGGGGCAGATCATCACCTCTCTCGTGCGGACGATTTTTCTCATACTCGGTATGAGCGCCATCATGGTGATCGTCCTCAATTCGACCAATGTCCTCATGCAGCAGATCAACTACGTCTTCAGCGACCCGGAAAATCTGGATCTCGCCGAGACCATCGTCTATACAGACGAGCAGTTCGCGGCGATGGGACGCGCGCTGAAATCCATCGGCAATCATTCCCTCAACCCCTCCTATACCAGCCGCTACAACATCAACAGCTGCTTTAACGACATCAGGCAGGATCTGAACTATTTGCAGCAGCAACGGGTGTTTCGGTATTACTATACGACACAGGACTCGGATGGGAACGAAGTAAATACATGGCAGTCCGTCCTGCAAAAGGTGGCGAATTCCCATGACCTTCGCACCGATCTCAAGCTGGACGTCAGCTACGACGCCGTGACAACGGCGCTGCTGGAAGCGATGGATGTTCTGCGGAACGACAAATCGTTCAAGCCGCTCCAGTCCTACTCGCGGGTGATGCCCGCCGACGGAATGCTGCCGCTGGATCGCTTCTTGTTCCTGATGGGTACCATGAGGGCGGCGAAAAACAGCGAGTACAACGAAAAAGCGGAGCTGACCGACCCCGTGCGCGGCCCATACTATTCCGGCGAGAAAAGCATTTACAACATCAAGCAAGTGAGCGGCGATTTTGACATTGGCTTCGCCACGGACTATCTGGTGGTGTTCCTCGCCGGTATCGCGCTGATCTTCGACCTGGTCACGATCATCCTCAACTGTATCGCGCGTATGTTTAATATGCTGTTCCTCTACCTGATCGCGCCGCCGATTTTTGCCACCCAGCCCTTTGACAACGGCGGCAAGACCAAACAGTGGATCACAGCCTTCATTGTGCAGTCCTTCAGCGTCTTTGGCACGGTGATTTCGATGCGATTATTGCTGATCCTGCTGCCCATCGTCACCAGCTCCAGGCTGGTTCTCTTTGAAAACGCGATGCTCAACGCTATGGCGAAGCTTGTCCTGATTTACGGCCTCTTTGAGGTCGCAAAGAAGGCGACCGGACTCCTGACCGGTATTCTTGCCGATTCTGCCGGGTGGCAGTCGGTTCAGGCGGGCGATATGTCCGGCTCGGCGGGCAAGCTGATCGGAGGCGTTGCCGGCGCGGCGAAGACGGTGGGCGGCGCGGCGCTCAAGGCAACGGGGAAGATGGCCGACGTGGCGACCAAGCCGGTGCAGAATCTGGCAAAGCGCGGGTGGAATGCCACCGGCGGCAAGGTTGCTCAGGCGTGGAATGATTTGGGCAAGGGCGATGTTGCCGGCCAGAAGGCGATGGATGCCGCCAAGGAAAGGCTGGCGGTCGATCAGGCTTACGCCAAGCTGACCGGCGGCGCAGCCCCCGGCAACGGCAGCGGTGGCGGCGGCGCAGACAATGGCGACGGCAGCGGTGGCGGCGGCGCAGACAATGGCGGCGGCAGCTCCGGCGGCGCGGTAAGCAGCGCCCTGAACGCGGGCGGAAAAGCAGCCGGCGGTCTTGCCAGCGCGACAGCGTCCATGGCCGGTCACGGCGGCGAAGGAGCTTCCGGCAGCGGCGGCAATGGCAGCGGTAGCGGCGGCGCCAAAAAGCCGCCCCAGGTTCCGGATAAGCGGGGCGGCGGCCAAAAGCAGCCCCTGAGCGTTGCGGCACAGAATCTGTTTGGCACCGACGCCTCCGGGAAAAAGCAGTCCCGGGAGGCCCTCGCTTCCAGTGGCTCGCGCCCCACGCTGGGCTCATCTCCCAAGCAGGCGTCCCGGTCAAAAGAGGCTCCTGCGTCCGGTAAGCGGCCCACCCTGTCCGGCCTCAGCAACAATAGCGGCGGCGGGAAGGGCTCCGCTGTTGCCGCCGCGGCAAAGACTGCGGCCGGCGCCGTAGGCGCCGCCGCGGCAGGCGGCACAACTCCCTCGGGCAGCGCGGCTCCCAAGACGCCGCCTCCCAAGCCTCCCCAGGGCGGTGGGCTTCCGGAAAATCAGGGAGGCAAGCAGTAATCGGCAGTAAAAGGACGAGGTAATATGACAAGACTGATACCGGGAAAAACCAAGGTAGAAGTAGAGCTGTTCCGCGGCGTAACGCTTGGGGATGTGATTGTCGCGGGTATAGGGATCGGCATGCTTATCCTTTTGATCTTGTCCAACCTGCCTTATAAATTTAACTTTTGCATCGGGCTGGCGGCGGTGACCGGGCTGCTGCTGTTCCGCATCGACGACCAGGCAAACTATAAGTATCTGCTCCATATCCTGCGCCACTTTGGCTATGACCGCCGTTTCGCCAAGTCGTATACCGACGAGATGCTGGTTCAGCGGGCGGATGGCACCATGGAGGAAGCAGCCCTCCAGGAGCTGTTTCAGGAGCAACAGGAAGGAATTGAGAGCAAAGCGGAGAAAAAGAACCGCCTGGCAGCTGAAAAGGCCAGAAAAAAGGAATATGCCAGAGAAGAAAAGCGCCTGAAAAGCAAGACGACGCCCGAGGAGGAGAAGGAGGCCATCCGCGCCCGTCGGGCCGTGGAGAGCGCCGATGCCATGCGAAGGATGGCTGACGCCAGGGACGCCGCTGCCAACCGCAGGAGCATGGACGGCATCATCGGGTTCACCGACATCAAGGATGGCATGATCGAGTACAATAAAGGCGCGTATTTTGGCGCGGCCATTGAGATCGATCCGGTTGAGTTTCGCTTTTTCAGTGAACACAGACGGCAGAACTCCATCGAAACAGGCTTAGGCCGCATCCTCAGGGGCGTCAATCCAAAGTACAGCGCCAACATTGTGAAGATTGACCGCCCGATCCGATACGAGAGTTATCTGGATAAAGAGTATGAAAAGCTCTATCAGCTCCGGGATTCCTACGAAAGCGGCTTTTTGACAGAGGAGGAGCTCAAGGCGCGTGTTGAGGTGGAGTAT
>Ga0256405_10010613_pt1 | contig 12082 bp, 12 predicted proteins | sample RumenRJG_02DNA_FD_189096 | JGI IMG/M metagenome (GOLD analysis project Ga0256405, IMG submission 189096) | Bovine rumen microbial communities from Lethbridge, Alberta, Canada - RJG_02 | ecosystem: Host-associated > Mammals > Digestive system > Stomach > Rumen | place: Canada: Alberta...
AACATGGTTATCCCTTTAACACACCACAGATAATTTACAATGCTGTCCAAATAAACAGACCTCAAAAACCGGAAAATATAGTATAATAGTGACAGAAACCGAAAGGAGCTGTCGCTATGTCAAAAAGATTTCCGAAACCTGAGATCACACTTGATGGAATATACTCAAAGTTCGCAGATGAAAGCTTTTGCAAGGATTTTCTACTTGATATCCGCTTTGAAAAGGGCTTTGAATACTACAAACCGAAGATACTTCTGGGTCTGACTGCTACTCCCGAGCGTATGGACGGTAAGACCATACTGCCGTATTTTGACAATAGAATTGCGGCTGAGATTCGTCTGCCCGAAGCCATAGACAGGAAACTGCTGTGTCCTTTCCACTATTTCGGAGTGTCCGATGATGTTGACCTGCATGATATAAAATGGTCTCGTGGCGGCTATGACAGGACTGCGCTTTCTAATGTCTACACGGGTAACGATATGCGTGTTATGCTTATAATGAAAGAGCTGAACAAGTACGTTGCAGATATCGAAAAGGTCAAGGGATTGGGATTCTGCTTATCGAAAGAACATGCTGAGTATATGGCTTTGCGTTTCAATGAGAACAAAATTCCGTCCATCGCACTGACCGCTGACAGCAAGAAAGATGAACGTGATTCTGCGCAGGCACGGCTCGCAAAAGGCGAAATAAAGTTCATTTTCACCGTTGATCTGTACAACGAGGGCGTGGATATTCCCGAGGTCAATACGGTGATGTTTCTGCGTCCTACGGAAAGTTTGACTGTGTTCCTGCAACAGTTGGGTCGTGGTTTGCGATTAAGTGAGGACAAGGACTGCCTGACGGTGCTGGATTTCATCGGACAGGCACATATGAAGTACAATTTCGAGTCGAAGTTTGCGGCGCTTCTGGGTAATACTCAGCGAAGTGTTAAGGATGAGATTGAGAATCGCTTCCCGCTTCTTCCAAAGGGGTGTTATATCAAGCTGGAGAAGCAGGCGCAGAAGTATATTCTCGACAACATCAGGCAAGCTGTGGGCAACAAGAACGCTATTGTAAAACGCCTTGCGACATTCACCGAGGACAGCGGAAAGTCTCTTAATCTTGCTAATTTTCTTGAATACTATAACCTTGACCTGAGTGCGATCTACGGAACGAAAAACAGCTTTTCAAGACTGTGCGTGCAGGCAGGTGTCAAAGAAGATTTTTACGAGGATATGGAGGAGATAATCACAAAAGCACTGCCGAGGCTTTCCTATATCGATTCGCACCGACTGATTGAACTTGTTGCAGATTATCTTCCCAAGATAGACAAGTATACTATCGACGATTTTGACGGCGTACAGCAGAGAATGTGGCAGATGCTACAATTTACCATATGGCAGAAATCATACGAAAACTGCGGCTTCAGTGATTTGCTTGAAGGCTTTAGGAAGATTGCTAAATCTCCTGTTATGTTGGCGGAGATTTTCGAATTGCTGTACTATAAATATGAGAAGATAGACTTCATTGACGAACCTGTGCAGGTGGATTATGATTGTCCGCTGGACGTGCATTGCAGTTACACAAGAAATCAGATACTTGTGGCACTAGATTTCATGAGGCCAGATACAGTACGTGAGGGCTGTAAATATCTTGATGACAAGAAAGTCGACTTGTTCTTTGTAACTCTCAACAAGTCGGACAAGGACTACTCGCCCACAACCATGTATAACGATTATTCTATAAACAGTGAACTTTTCCATTGGCAGAGCCAGAGCACTACAACTCCCCAGAGCAAGACAGGTCAGCGCTACATACATCATCGTGATATGGGTACAAGCGTTATGATCTTCGTCCGTGAGTACAAGAGCAATAAGCTGGGTGCTGCGCCTTATACGTTCTTAGGACTTGCAGATTATGTTAAGTCGGAAGGCTCTAAGTCTATGAACGTTGTGTGGAAGCTCCGCAAGCCTATTCCTGCGAAGTATCTTAGGAAAACTAATCAGTTGACGGTGGGATGATATGAAAACTATAAAGGTCGTAGCAGCCGTGATATGCGACTCGCTGCAGGATAAAACACGCATTTTCGCAACGGCAAGAGGATATGGAGAATTCAAAGGTCAATGGGAATTCCCGGGCGGAAAGATCGAACCCGGTGAAACTCCGCAGCAAGCCTTGATAAGAGAGATTCGTGAAGAGCTTGATACTACGATCAGAGTTGGCGAACTTATAGAAACTATAGAATACGATTATCCCGATTTTCACCTATCTATGGACTGCTTCTGGTGTGAGGTCATAGAAGGGGAGTTGGTTCTGCTTGAAGCGCAGGAAGGGCGGTGGCTTGATAAAGAAGAACTTGACTGTGTAGAGTGGCTGCCTGCGGATTTAGGGTTAATTGAAAAAATTCGCAAAAGAATGAAGTGACAATATATTCATCAGCAACTGTGAAGTGAAAAAATGTTGCTAAATATCGTGAGGTAAAAAATGGATTTTTCGACCGGAATAAACGTAAATATCAAATCAATCTATCCTTTAATAATATCAAATAAAATAAGGTGCAAAAACTGCGGCGATGTGATAGAATCAAAAACCGTACATGATTATGTTACCTGTTCCTGCGGTAGATGTTCTGTTGATGGCGGCATGGAGTATCTGCGCCGAGCATATACCGATCGTCGCACCGATTTTGAAGAACTCAGCGAATATGATGTCAGGCTTATCATGCAAGATTTCCTTAAAGCCAAAACCGATGAGGGGCTGAGTTTTGCGAAGATAAAAGAATTACTTGCAGGAGCGCCTTATCATATTACCGTAACCGAGAAAGATTCGCTTGCACTGTTCAAATACTCTCAGCTTGAATCGGACTGGAATGAGCCGATATGCAGAGAATGCAGGGGACTTATCCTTGAAAAAGGCACATGGAAGGTTGTGAGATATGCCTTTGACAAGTTTTTCAATATTAACGAAAGCTATGCTGCGGAGATAGACTGGGCATCAGCAACGAGTACCGAAAAGATAGACGGTTCGCTCATTTCACTGTTTTATTACAAGGACAAATGGTGCGTGGCTACAAACGGAATGATAGACGCTTATGATGTAGCTCTTTCTCCGAATGAAAAATATAAAACCTACGGCGAATTGTGGGAAGCTGCAATGAACAGCAACTATCCCAGGTTTCTGAAAGATGGCATAGAAAAACTTAACCCAAACTGCACATATACTTTTGAGCTTGTATCGCCTTACAATAAGGTTGTAATATATTACGACAATCCGATGGTTTATCATATTGGTACAAGGTACAATTTGAATTTTGAAGAAATGGATATTGATATAGGAATACAAAAACCGAAAAGCTACAAGCTCGAAGGTCAGGACGAGTACATCAGATTTGTCCTTGAAAAATGGATTCTTCTCACGAGGGCATTGTTGTGCGTGACAGGTACTTTAACCGCATTAAGCTCAAAACCGAGCACTACCTTGAACTGGCGCACAGGATAAGCCTTGTTATGAAAGGTTCGGCTGTTAACGCAGTCAGCATATTCAAGGTGATAAAGCAAAATGAGCAGTCGGAGTTTCTGTCTTATTTTCCCGAGATGAAAAAGTATTTTGATTCCGTGGAAGCAGGCATGAAAGCCGCAGAGCATAATATACAGGAGATCGAGAGCTTTGCACTGAAATGGAAAGAGAATAATCCAACATCCAGCAAAAAAGAGTATGTTTCATATGTCAACAACACCATAACTGAAAAGCATTTTATCCCGCTGTACTATTCTGCTTTTGACGGAAAACTCAGATATTTCATAAGCAAACTGGAAGTGAAGAAATATATTGAGCTGTTTGGGATAACAGCGGAACGTTGAAAAATAATGGAGCATTATGATAAATGTTTCTCCTATTTTTTCTCCTATTGCCTTGACTTTTCTCCTAAAAAGATGAATAATATAGGAGATAATCAAATCAGAATGTGAGCAGGTGACAAAATGATAGACCTAAACCACTTAGAAAAATACCGTGAGAACAACCGTATAGAAGCCAAGAAAGCACTCGGAGGTCTGCCTAACAGCATTTGGGAGACTTACTCTGCCTTTGCTAATACGCTAGGCGGAGTTATCCTGCTGGGCGTTGAGGAACTCAAAGATAAATCGCTTCATGCCGTTGATCTGCCAGACCCGATATATCTTATCGAGGAGTTCTGGAAGATAATTAACAATCCCAAAAAGGTCAGCTTGAACATTCTCACCGAAAAAGACGTTCAAACCGAGAGCGTTGACGACAAGACCATCGTTGTTATTAGGGTGCCTCGTGCCGAGCGTCCCGACAAGCCGATATATATCGACGATAATCCGCTCTCGGGAACTTATCGCCGCAATGGTGAGGGTGACTACCACTGCACAAAGGAAGAGGTACAGGCGATGCTGCGCGATGCGGCAAGCAGGTCACAGGATATGCTGGTGCTTGAAAATATGGATATGGACGTTTTCGATTACGACAGTATCCGCAGCTACCGTATCCGTATGCGTCACTCACGTCCCGGACACGTCTGGGAGGATTTGGAGGACGAGGATTTTCTTTACAAGATTGGTGCTGTCAGCAGGGGTAAAGACGGCAAGCGATATCCGACGGTAGCGGGTCTGCTGATGTTCGGTCATGAGTACGAGATCGTCAAGGAGTTCCCGAACTATTTTCTCGATTATCAGGAGCATTTTGATGACACTACCCGCTGGACTGACAGAATAGTTTCATCATCGGGTGACTGGAGCGGCAATGTTTATGATTTCTATTTCAAAGTCTATAACCGCATCGCGCAAGACATAAAAACTCCGTTCAAGATCAAAAACGGTCAGCGAATCGACGATACGCCCGTCCATACCGCTCTGCGTGAAGCGTTGGCAAACTGCATAATCAATGCAGATTATTATGGCAGGCAAGGACTTGTGATAATCAAGAAAAAGGACGTTATCACGTTCTCGAACCCCGGCAATTTCCGTATTGCCATTGAGGACGCAAAAAGCGGCGGTATCTCCGACCCGAGAAACACCACACTTATCAAGATGTTCAACCTTATAGATATAGGCGAGCGTGCCGGCAGCGGTATCCCGAATATTTACAGTATCTGGGACAAGCAGGGCTGGGAAGCTCCGATTATTACTGAGGATTTTGAGCCGGCGAGGATAACCATGTCGCTTTCCGTTTCAACTGATGATACTGTTATCGTCAGTGGCGATAAAAAGGTGACGATAAAAAGTGATGATAAAAAAGCGACGATAACAACTGATGATAAAAAGAAGGTCACGGAACTCCAGAAAGATACGATTATCGAGTACCTGACAGATCATGTAAATGTCAGATCGTCCGAGCTCACAGAACTTCTTGGTGTAAAAACCACAAGAGTAAAAAATCTTTTGAATTCCCTCATCGCAGACGGTATCGTTGTTGCCGAGGGTGCCAACCGCAACAGAACTTATCGGCTCAAAGAAACCAGCATATAACAAAGATCCCGAAGCTGACACCACAAGTCGGCTTCGGTATTATCATTTGATTCTGTAATAAAGATGAGTGATAATGCTGTTTTCCTGAGCTGTGATGATAATGAGTTGAATGAACTGACGAATAATTATTCTGAAGATATCTCTAACCTACTGAACTTGGTGATGAAATAAACATATCAAAATATACATGCGATTTACTTGAATATCAGGAACGGATAAAAGACTGTCATTATATCATGATTTGGTACTTACTTAAAAACGTGTGTTAAATGATGTGTTAATAATGAGTGTGCATATATAAGTTGGTTTAAAATGTGTAAAGCATTATCTGCTAAGAGGATAAATAAATGAACATAATATCATTTATAACGTTTTGCATAGAACACTATGCGAAACATACAGGCAAAACCAGTGATGTGGTATATCAGCTTTTCAAACGTGAAAAATTGATCGAGCTGCTGGAAAAAGACTATGATGATCTGCATGGTATGGGAACGGAGTATCTGATGCAGTTTATAGATGAGTATTTAGATAATGAATTCAGCAAACAATATGATAAAAATCTGAACGGTGATCATTCGTGCGTAAGATCAATTATTATTCCCGAAATAGTAAATATGATATCGGAAAAATATCATATCACCGAAATTGAAGCAATGGATAAATTCTATACTTCTGCAACCGGTGGCAGTTTTGCTGATGATGAAACAGGTCTTTACGGACAGTCCGCACTTTTTGTTTTCGGATTGTTCTGTGAGGAACAGGAAGGTATTTAATATGCATACAAAACAAGATGCTCTTGTAATTCTTGATGAAGCTATGGAGCGAGTAAAAGGCGTTTTTGGTGAAGCACTGATAAACGGATATCTTTATGGTTCATATGCCAGGGGAGATCAAGACGAAGAATCAGATGTTGATATTCTTCTGACAGTCGATTTGACTGATGAGGAAATTCGCAAACAAAGCAAGGCTATTGTTAAGCTGGACAGTGATCTTAGTCTTGAACATGATATAACTGTCTGCGTGACTGTGAAGCCATATGAGCAGTTTATTCGGTTCGCAGAGGCATCTTCGTTTTACAAAAATGTTATTGACGAAGGAATAAAAAGGTGCGGTGCTAACTGCGAGGTTTTGAAGGAGCGGAAGATAAGTGAAAATTAAACCGATTGTGAATGATCATATTCAGACTCGGCACACGTCCTTCAAAGTCGATCTGATGCTTGAAACGAATATAACGTTCATCACCGGAGAATCCGGTTCCGGAAAAACAACATTGTATTCTATATTACTGGAATATGCGGCTGATGATAATAGCATACGTTGTTTCAACTATCTTGATCATAATAAAGCGTATAAAAGTTCCATCAAGCGATCAAAGGGCAAACTGTTTGTTATCGACAATGCGGATATACTTCTTGATGATAAAATGCGAAGTTATATAGCTTTTGATGACAAGAATCAATATATTATTGGCAGAAATCCGACAGGATTGCAGCTGGCGGTTGATGAGATATTTGAATTGAAGAGTGAAACTGTTGACGGCGTCACGATGTTTAGCTTGAAAAAGAGCTTTTGACACTGATTATATGTTTCCCATATTACATTAGGGTATATTAAATGAGGAAAAGGTATGAAACATAAAGTACAGAGAAAGCCTGTCAGCGCAGAGCAGCATAAAAATATGATGCGATGTGTTGCCGGAACAATGGCTATTGAGGGACTCACAATGAGCGATGTAAGCATACACAACCTAGACAGATATGCCAGCGGACAGGTGGATTATCAAGAGATATTATCTGAGCTGAAAGCTAAATATCAGAAGGAAAAGTAGATGTTTTCAATTATCGTAATGTGAAATAATACAACTCTTCCGATGATAACCCAATAATGCTTGTCATACTTGACACAACATCTATGTCGTAGTATAAGTATATCAAGAAGTATTCTGACAGTGAGTCTATGCTGTTTGAGGATTATAACTAGTAAACATTCCGGGAGATTTTCCACTCAGCGAGTGGAAAATTCGGAATGATATTTAATGTGAAAAACAATAATATGCAGGCACTTTAAAAACTCATGGTTTTCTCCTCGAAATTGCCTATGATACAAATAAGATGTGAAAATAATGGTTTAAGAAAACAATCATTGAAGAAGCATAATAACTTTTCGATGTATAAAAAATAGCTTTTGAAATTATAAATGGTTCAAATCAATAATATATTGTTGATTCGAATAGCTATATTATTGATTTGTGATTGACATTGTTTATTTAATGTGGTATAATGTTTATAAGAAACATTCATACTATCATGCGAGGTGGGCTTATGAGTAAATTCATTTCTGTAAAACAAGCAGCAAAACTGTGGGGTATATCTACTGCAAGAACAACCAAGCTGTGTCAGGAAGGCAGAGTTGAAGGTGCTGTCAGAGAAGGACGTTTCTGGCGTATTCCAGAAAATGCTTATAAACCGACTGATATGAGAACAAAGAACAGCAAACAAAATAAACAGCCAGGACAGATGCAGCCAATGCCTATCGGTATTTCGGACTATAAGACCGCAAGCACTCAGTATTACTATGTTGACAAGACACTTCTGATCAAAGATTTCCTTGATGAAAGGCCTGCGGTATCTCTGTTCACACGTCCGAGACGTTTCGGAAAAACGCTGAATATGGATATGCTTAAAACCTTTTTTGAGATCTCCGATAAGGATACCTCAGTATATTTTAAAGACAAAGCAATCTGGAATTGCGGAGACAGATACACAAAGCATCAGGGAAAATACCCTGTTATCTTTCTTACCTTCAAGGACGTTAAATATAACACATGGGAACTGACGATGAGGAAGATATCAGATCTTCTCAGCAAGGAGTTTCTCAGGCATTCAGAACTTGCAGACTCTGATAAATGTAATGACAGAGAGAAAAAATACTACAATAAGATCGCAGATGGAAATGCAGACCTTATCGATCTTTCAGGAGCACTGGGAAGTCTTTCGGCAATGCTCAGAAAGCACTATGGAATTGCACCAATCCTTATCATTGATGAATATGATACGCCTATACAGCAGGGATATATGTATGGCTTCTATGATGAAGCAATACTCTTTATGCGGAATTTCTTTTCCGAAGGCTTGAAGGATAATAATGATCTCAGTTTCGGATTCCTTACGGGTATTCTGAGTGTTGCAAAGGAAAGTATATTCATCGGCATGAACAATCTCAGTGTCAACTCTGTACTTGATAATAAATACAGCTGTTATTTTGGATTTACCAAGGATGAGATAATTGAAATGACAGAGACTTATTCTATGACCGAAAAGCTTGATGAAATATGCGAGTGGTATGACGGATATGTTTTTGGTGATCAGGAGATATATAATCCATGGTCTGTTATCAATTATTTCAGCAATGGCTGTCAGCCCAGGGCTTTCTGGGTATCAACAGGCGATAACAGTATTATCGAGGAGATCTTGGAGCAGGCTGACAGTGAACTATATGATAATTTAAACAGTCTGATATCAGGCAGAAAGATAACATCATATATTGATACAAATGTGATTTATCCCGAGATCAAGCAAAATCCTTCCAGTATTTATAGTTTTCTGCTTATAACCGGTTATCTCAAATGCACACGCAAGGATAGCGCAAACGGCAATGATTATATGTGTGAGCTGGAGCTGCCTAACAGAGAGATACGCTACGCATACAAAAAAGAGATCCTTGATAAGATGTCTGATGTTTTCCCTCAGAATTTGACGATCCCGATTCAGGAAGCGATATACAAAAAGGACGCTGTCAGACTCAAAGATCTGCTATGCAGGATAATGATAAACAGCATCAGCTGTTTTGATTCTGCTGATGAGGCATTCTATCATGGCATGATACTAGGACTCCTTATAACTTTTGAAAGCGGATACAAACTCACTTCAAACAGAGAATCAGGTCTTGGCAGGTTTGACATTCAGCTTATGCCAAAAGAAAGCAAACTGCCGGGAGTTCTTATGGAACTTAAAGCAACGAAGAACAAAAAAGAAGATCTTCATGCACTTGCAAAGAAGGCTCTAAATCAGATCGATGAGAAGAAATATGATACCGAAATGAGAGATTATGGAGTAACAGATATTATTAAGGTCGGGATCGCTTTTTGCGGTAAGGAAGCAGAGGTCGAGGTCGGGTGATAATAAAAATGGATAAATGCAAAAGAAAATCGGTTGCACCGATATATTCGATGTGTGTTCAGCCTTCTTTCATTATTGGAACGAACAATGAAGACGGCTCCCATAATTTTGCACCGATCACCTGGGTCAGTGCCACACAGGCAGAAGATGATGGATATTACCTCGTAATAAGCATGTTCGGAACGAAAAGGACAAAGCTGAATGTTATCAGAACAGGCATGCTCAGTGCAAATCTTGTAAGCAAAGATATTCTCTCTCTTATGGATTATTTTGGCTCAAAGCATGCGAAGGACGGAAAAAAGGATGATATTTCCTATGATGTCAGCCGCGGAGAAATCCTTGACGTACCTACTCTTGATGCGAGCAGGTGGGTATATGAGTGCGAAGTTGTAAAAAGTGTTGAAAACGTCGAGTCGACCACGTTCTTTTGTCGTATCCGTAACATTCAGATAGATGAAAGACTGGCTCCGAAAGATATTTTCGATATCGATCTGACTGTGCTTGATCCTGTTATTTATTCCGGGAGATATCACAGCCTTGGCAAAATGCTCGGAGAGATTGGAGATTTCTGCAAGTTTGATGGAAAATAAGCTCACAATAAAATTTACGAAGATATTTTTGAAAGTAGGGATGTGGTTTGTTGGCAGTATTATCTTACTGTAGGTGAAAAGAGAAACCGAAGATATGTTGTTGATAACAGGAACAAATATTTTTATACCTGTATAGACACTCTTTTCTTGACATGATAACAAACAAATGATATAATGAGCTAAAGGCGGTGAGAACATGATTAGATACAATATTATGCACAAGAACAAGATCGTTGCTAAAGCAGAAAACAGCAGAGTTACTGAGGTGCTTGACAAAGCACTTTGTCCGAACTGCATTTTTGTAGATGCTGATCTTGAGGTATGGCTGAAAAGCAGAAGTATTGATACCCATCGTTCTAATTCCCGCAGGCTTTATAAGTTTCTTCGCATGAAAACTGATGCGGATATCGATGAGATAATAAATATCGGTCATGGTATTACTATAACAGATAACTGGTGGATACAGCGCGAAGATGAGTCACTGGATTACTACTCACTTAAACAGTACAATGAGGAGCTTGCTGATATTTCGCTTTTCGGATTTTCTGATAAGTGTAAAGAGAAATCAAAAGGCTACACCCAGCTTGGCACGATCGGAAGCTATGAGAAAGCATGGCGTTTTATTGACGGAGCATGGCATATGTTCAAACTGGGAAGCAAAACAGAGCTAATATCGGAATACTATGCGCACTGCTTTCTGAAACATTTGAACGTAAAATGTGCCGATTATAAAGTTGAAAGGCGTGTGCTTGAAACAGGTCTTGAACAGGAATGTATTGTCACTAAGGATTTTACGCAAAACGCTCTGTACGATTTTGAACCATTTTTCAACTATTTCAATGAGAACGAGGATCCCGATTTTATACTGACAAGATTAGCACAAGCGGAGCAGAATGATGTTATGTTGAGGCTTACCGAGGATTATGTTAAGATGTGCTATTATGATGCACTTCTGATGAACGTTGACAGACATAATCTCAACGCAGGATTTCTGAGGGACAGCCAAAATGGTAATATTCTTTGTCTTGCACCTAACTTTGACTACAATCTGTCACTTTCTGCGGCTGTATCCTTGCATTTCAATGAAACTAATGCAGATCTTATGAAGTTTTTCACCGAAAACGATAGGCTTATGGAAGTAATGGATTCTCTTATGCCCCGCAGGGAAGAGATAATATCTGCGTTTAAATTTGCGGAAGAAATGACGAAGAAAGCCTTTCCGAATGACAATTTCAAGTATTCGCTGTTCAGTGATTATATCATCTCGGCTTATGATTATTGCTGTAAAATAATATCTAAATAAAAGAATTTCTGATATGAATGAAATATCCTTGTTAGTTTTATCTACCGCCGATAAAGTGCCGATAAACTGCCGTTAAATTTAAAATCGACAGAACCGACTGATTCAATTAATGCAAAGGATCAAAACGTTTTGAAAAAAGCTCCCGAAATTTCTGATTACGGGAGCATTTGTTCTTTTTCTCTTTCAAGTTCCGTCGAACTTTTTGCATATATTTTCAAGCATTATGCCACATCATCTTGCTTATAGCATATCCGAAGTGTCACCTCAGTATCAAAGCATATCCTGTACGGTGATAGTCAGTTCTCCGCCGTATATCCCAACGGGTATGGGCTGGTCAAAATTGTAAATGCTTGGAAAATCACTTTTATCAAAGAAATACACCAGCGTTTTCATATTTACAGGATCAACTATCCAGTATTCGCGGACACCGTTTTCCTGATACAGAGCGTGTTTTGTAACAAGGTCATCTTTGCGGTTGTTGGACAACACCTCGATTACCAGATCAGGTGCTCCATTTACACGCTTATCATCGATATTCTT
>Ga0256405_10010614_pt1 | contig 12081 bp, 9 predicted proteins | sample RumenRJG_02DNA_FD_189096 | JGI IMG/M metagenome (GOLD analysis project Ga0256405, IMG submission 189096) | Bovine rumen microbial communities from Lethbridge, Alberta, Canada - RJG_02 | ecosystem: Host-associated > Mammals > Digestive system > Stomach > Rumen | place: Canada: Alberta | collected...
ATAAGTTCTTTGTGAAGTTTGACCTGGACCGCAGTCCGGAGGTTATCGACGCATTCCGGATATCCAAGGAACCAGCCCGAATTATCAAGGAACTCCAGGCATACAGCGAAGTCCCGCTTCTTCCCGGGGAGACGCTCATCTTCATCGACGAAATCCAGGAGAGCGAGGAAGCTTTCAACTCCCTCAAATACTTCTGTGAGGACGCACCGCAGTATCATATCATCGCTGCCGGTTCGCTGCTGGGTGTGGCCGTTAAGCGCAAACATATGAAGGTCCCGGTCGGGCAGGTGAACAAAGTGGATATGTATCCCGCCACCTTCCGGGAGTTTCTCCGTATGGCCGACCCTTCCACTTTCGATTATGTGGAAAGCATCTCTGCTCCTGAGCATCTTCCCACAGTCATCTTCAACAAACTCGCAACCGAGTACCGCCGCTACCAGATATGCGGAGGGATGCCGGAGGCTGCATCCCTAATGTTGGACGGTGCTGGAATGGCTGATGTGGATGCCGCCCTGCAGGACATCTTGAGTCTGGACGAAGTGGATTTCTCCAAATATGCCGAACCATCTGAGGTTACACGCATCCGTGCCGTCTGGCACTCGTTACCGGCACAACTCAGCAAGGAAAACCGCAAGTTCATCTATAAGGTCATCCGCACCGGAGCCCGTGCAAAAGACTATGAGGATGCGCTGACCTGGCTGGTGGATGCTGGGCTGGTGTACCAGATATTCAACGTAAGCAAGCCCGGAATTCCGCTCAGCGGCTACCAGGACCGCGAGGCGTTCAAACTCTATGCTTGTGACTGTGGCCTGCTCCGGCGCCTTGCAGGAGTGAAAGCCGATGTCATTCAAAACCGAAACGCCGGTTATACGGAGTTCAAGGGTGCAATGGCGGAGAATGCCGTCCTCCAGGCCCTGCTGCCGCAAATCGGCCCGGACAAACCCTACTATTGGACATCCGATGGCCGCGCCGAAATCGAGTTCCTCATTGATGTGGCAGGTCAGGTTATTCCTGTGGAAGTCAAGGCCGAGGGCAATACCAATGGCCGTAGCCTCTCCGTATATACCCAGAAGTTCAGCCCTGCCAGGCGAATCCGTATCTCGATGAACAACCTGCAGGAAAACGGTGGGCTCTATAGCATCCCAAATCCGCTTTCCGACTGGACGCTGAAACTGATGGAGAGGTAATACCACACTTTGATAGAAATGTCGTCTACCTTGCGGTTCAAGTGCCGGATATTCCTGGAAAAACAGCATCAGTTCCGAGTAAAGTCGCTGGAAAAAAGGCATCTTTGCATCCATAAACAATAAGGAAATGCTATGTTAAGAAGGAGGATAACAGACACTTTAAGGCTATGGAAAGAAAAACCCGACCACATGCCGCTTGTGATTATGGGCATCCAGCTGTGTGGCAAGACTTTCATCTCCCAGCAATATTAGGGAATCCTCCGCCTCCGCTTGCTAAATCCAAACTTCCAACTCCTTCGACCTTCCTACACTTGGAAGGCCGATTTTGGATGCAGATTCACCATGACATCGAGCCCGTAACCACCGACCTCATGGCCAGGGGCAGGGACATCTTCTCCCGCCAACATTTTGCGCAGAATCGGTAAATGGCGAGTAAAAATTGCACGAAGGCGTTCAAATAGAAATAGAGTTACGAAAAAAGTTTAACGTATCTTGCGATTTTGTAAAATACATTTTATAAATTTGCAAAACAGAACTTAGAAATATGTTATACGAGAGACAGCACTTATCCATCTTAAAGAGCCGGATGGCCGAGCCAAGGAGACGTATGCAAATCATCATGGGGCCTCGTCAGGTGGGCAAATCCACCCTTGTCGGGCAGTATGTCGATGGTATTGACACTCCTTACGACTTCTTTGCTGCTGATGGCGTCAATCGCGAAGATACCACCTGGATATCGGCCCGCTGGCAGGAAGCCAGGATGAAAATGGACCTCCATGGGGAGAAAGAGCGCATTCTCATCATAGACGAAGTCCAAAAGATCAGGACATGGAGTGAACAGGTGAAAAAAGAGTGGGACCGGGATACCCGCGAAAAACGCAACTTGAAAGTCATTCTCTTGGGTTCTTCTCGAGTCCTTCTCCAAAAAGGCTTGGAAGAATCTCTTGAAGGCCGCTTCGAATCCATCAAAATGGGCTACTGGGAGTGGCACGAGATGCGCGACGCCTTCGGCTTTACCATGCAGCAGTATATCTATTTCGGAGGTTTCCCTGGCCTGGCCCCCGACATAAAAGACGAAGACCGTTGGCGGGGCTTGATGGAAGGCACCATCATTTCACCCATTCTCACGCGAGATATTCTGGAAATCGACGAAATCCGCAATCCGGCCCTTCTGCGCCAGGTCTTCGAGCTGGCCTGCGTCGAGTCGGCTCGTGAGCTGTCACTCACCAAGATGCAGGGCACGATGAACAGCGGCACCGTCCCCACCATCAAATCCTATCTGGAAGCCTTGGACAAGACCATGTTGGTGAAGCCCCTGCAGAAGTATTCGCCATCTCCTGTCAAGGAAAAGAACTCCATTCCCAAGATGCAAGTGTACAACAGCGCTTTCCGCAACCGATACGGCACATATACTTTTGAAGAGGCTGTGACTGATTCCACAGAATGGGGCCGACAGGTAGAATCCGCCGTAGGAGCGCACCTGGCCAATCGATCACTTTTGGACGGATTCGAACTTCTCTATTGGCGCAATGACAAAAAACAAGAATGCGATTACGTCCTCAAGAAGGGACAGGCTTTGGTTGCTATTGAGGTCAAGAGCAGCAGTGCCGACGATACCGATGGCTACGAAAAGTTCAAGGAACTCTACGCCGATCATATCACCAGCGCTTTTATCGTTGGTCCCGAGGGACTACCATTGGAGGACTTCTTCAGCATCGATTTGAAGACCCTCTTCCGGAAAAAACGGTAGTCTGATTTGCATCACGTGAAAACGGCCTTCCTATATCTGGGAGGCCGATTTTGGATGCAGATTCACCTTTACCTCTTTCCCGATAATTTGGACAGCCACACGGCGCCTCCTGGAGCGGGAAGGTCGCACCGACAAAAGAGCAGCGCCAAGACAAATGGAACGATGGCAAGGCCGGCCGGATAGATGCAGACTTCACCGAAGATGTCGGCGGGCCGAAGATGGACTGAGGAAGGCTATCGATGGGGAAACTTGTCCCTTATCTCTGATTTCAGTGCCGCTTCGTGTTCCTTGCGAAGCTTTCGTTCTTCCGCATAGAGGGCACGGGCTTTCTTTCTGGCCGCCTGGAGGAAGTCGTATGTTTTGCCGTTCTGGCTGATGGTTGAAGCGACATAGTTCACGGTATCATTAAAGCGGGCCTTCTTCAATTCGCACTCCCAAATAACAAGAACATACCATCCCTTGGCCTCCAGCTGGCGCCAGGTGTCCTGGTCGCGCTGCTGGTTCCTTGCTATCTTGGCGGTCCAGAAGTCGGTGTTGGTTTTGGGGATGGTGTAGTTTTTACAGTCTTTGTGACCGTGCCAAAAGCAGCCGTGGACGAAGATGGCTGTGCGGTATTTGGGGAGGACGATGTCAGGTTTGCCGGGGAGGCGTCTGTCGTTGACGCGGTAGCGGAAGCCCAGGCGCCAGAGGGATTTGCGGAGTAGCAGCTCCGGCTTGGTGGAGGCGGAGTGGATGGCGGCCATGTTTGCGTGTCGCTGTTCTGGAGTGTGATTGTCGGGCATACTACAGTTCTGCTTTACAAAGCTACGAATCCTATCGCTATATTGCAAAATATTCATTAAATTTGCAAAATCAGCAACAACCACATCATAATGAAAGAGGATATCAACAGGATTAAACTTGTCTTGGTTGAGAAAAAAAGGACGAATAAGTGGCTGGCCGAGCAGTTGGGCAAAGACCCTGCTACGGTCTCGAAGTGGTGTACGAATACGGCACAGCCGGGGCTTGAAACGCTGCTTGAGATAGCGAGATTGTTGCAGGTGGATATTTCAGAATTGGTGAATCAAGAAAAATAACTAAGGACAAGAGAATATTGTGTTATGGCTATTGCCCAAAACTCACAAGATAATATAGACTTTGAACACCCGAATTGGAAGGATAAGCCCTTCATGTTTCCGGAACGCACAATCCGGATTGGGACCTCATTCAGCGGAATCGGAGCCATTGAATATGCTTTCAAGCGTTTAGGATTAAATACAGAGATTCTTTTTGCCGGTGATATAGAGCCTAATTGCAAGAAAGCCTACTTTGCAAATTATCGGATAAATGAAGAATCATGGCATACCGATATCCATCAATTCAATGCCAAACCATTCAGGAACCAGGTGGATCTATTCGTTGGCGGGGCTCCTTGTCAAGCCTTCTCAATAGTTGGGAATAAGCTCGGCTTTGAAGATACGCGGGGAACCTTATTCAGAGAATTTGCCAGAGTCGTAAAAGAGTGTCGGCCTAAAGTCTTCATATTTGAGAATGTTCAAGGGCTTTTTAAACATGATGGAGGTAGAACGTGGGGCGTTATTTACAACACCTTCAAGGATTTCTGTAAATATGATATCCATTTTCAGCTCCTGAATGCACGCGACTATGGAATTCCACAGACAAGAGAAAGATTATATTGTGTAGGATTCAGGAAGACCACTGATTTTAAGTACCCGGCTCCAATTGAATTGCAGTACAGAATGTACGATTTCATGCAGGATTATACAGCTTCCAAGTATTATTCAGCAGAACATAAATGCAAAGTGCTAACTCCGTATCCTGAACGGTTTGACGGCCTCGCGGCTGGTAATCTCGAACCTCGATTTGATGAGTTCGTTTTCCCTGTTGAGGAAGTCAGAGACAAATACTACCTGTCAGAGTCCGTCGCCCGTTATGTTTTGGCCGGAGGTACCAAGAATTTTAAGACCTCAACAAAAACAGACCTTGATGTTGCTCGTCCTTTGCTGCAATCCATGCATAAGATGCATCGGGCCGGAGTGGATAACTATGTTACTTACAAGAAGGATAAAGGAATCAATGGTATTCGCAAACTGACCCCTCGTGAATGCATGAGGCTGATGGGATTCAGGGACGATTACAATATAGCTGTTCCAGATACTGCCGCATATATGGAAGCTGGGAACAGTATCGTGGTGGACGTGTTAATTGCCATCCTTAAGCAGATGGATATTACCCAGTATGGAATAGACAATGCACAATAAGTATCAAGATATACAGAATACGAAGTCAAACCTTGACTCTTCCGGGCATGACTGGAGACAGAAAGAATTCAGCCATCCTGAGCGGACTATCAGGCTTGGGACATCATTTAGCGGTATCGGTGCAATAGAACACGCGTTGCATCGGCTTGGACTGAATATACAGATTCAGTTTGCCGGCGACATCGATCCCGACTGCAAAAAAGCCTATTTCGCCAATTATGACATTGATGAATCCCGTTGGCATACTGACATCCATAAATTTGATGCAAGACCCTATCTCGACCAGGTGGATTTATTCGTAGGCGGCGCCCCTTGCCAGGCTTTTTCCATGAGGGGTAAGAGAGGAGGTTTTGAAGATACTCGCGGTACATTGTTCAGTGAGTTCGCCCGAATTGTAATTGAGTGTAAACCAAAGGTCTTTATCTTTGAGAATGTAAAGGGAATGCTTAATCACGATCATGGCCGTACCTGGAGTGTTATTAAGCAAACATTTGAAAATGACTGTGACTATGATATTTATTATCAGGTTCTGAACGGAAAGAATTACGGGGTTCCACAGAGCCGTGACAGAATCTATTGCGTCGGTTTCAGAAGAGAAACTGACTTCAAATATCCGGCAGCAATTCCTTTGGAGAAGACTGTTTTCGACTGTCTTGAGCAAGTAGTTGACAGAAAGTATCTTCTCAAAGAAAGAGGAGTCCATTTCATCACTGAAGCTGTCAATCACGAAAAGAGCTACACGCAAATCAATGGAGATGTAATGCTGTGCCAAAAGCGTAATCAGCAATTCAACTGGCATGGAGATTTTGTCTTCCATCCGGCTCTCCAGTCAGACAAAACGAACCCTGACACCGACGACTACCTGTATAGGGTAGCAGATTATGAAGCAAAATATTATGTCGACAACAATCTTGCGCGTTATGCAGTATCGTTAGACGATGAAAAAACTATTAGATTGCTCAATGACAGATCTGTCAAGGTAAGTAAGTCAAAAGGGCGCTATAGAAAGCTTACCCCTAGGGAATGCCTTCGTCTGATGGGTTTCGATGACAGCTTCAAAATTGTGGTCTCAGATACTGCAGCCTATAAGCAATCAGGAAACAGCATAATAGTGGATGTCCTTATGGCACTCCTGCGACAAATGGATATAACACAGTACGGTATATAGTATGGCAGATGTAATATGCAGATGGAGAAATCCTTACGTTGGGACAATTTGTGAGTTCGTTGAAAAGCTACCTCACAAATCTATGCCTTCGTCTGAGTTTCGGGAAATCATGGAGGAACGCTGGCCTGGATTCTTCAGGACTCCATATCAGTTGGCTTGTCAGACTGGATTATACTATGAGTCAGATAAGGGGATCTATTATCCTCGTTTTGACCATGATATAACAGAAGCAGAGGCCAATGCTTATATGCGGAATTGGATAACGCGGTATTATGTTCCGAATCCGTACACTAAATCCCTCAGAAACTTGGAATCGCCCATTCCGTTCCTGGCCTCAATAGTTGGCTATGCATTACAGAACCCTGATTCTGATGATTTTCACGAGATGTTGGAAGTAGTATTTCAGGACCATATGGGCAATAGCGATATTGTCGCCAATGTCTTGAACACTTATTCGGATGTTATCCGTATTGACGCAGAGGGGAAATTTTCATTAACAGACAAAGCACAAGGTTTTATGGAACAGTATATTGACAGAAATGATAAGAAGGCCTTTTTCGAACACATGTCGGACAGTGGAACCGATGAGCAATCTTTCGGCTACAACAAACTGATCTACGGTGCACCGGGTACAAGCAAGTCGTGGACGGTGGATGAGAGAATAGTGAAGGGTCAGAAGAGTTTCCGCATCACTTTCCATCCGGATACGGATTATGCGGCTTTCGTAGGCTGCTATAAGCCGGAGACCATCGATGTAGTTGAGGACGGAAAGGTCAAAACCAAGGTCGGGTACGGTTTCCACAAGCAGGTGTTCCTGGAGGCGTATGTCGAGGCATGGAAGCTGCTTCCCGAGGGCAGGAAAATCTTCCTTGTCATTGAGGAAATCAACCGTGGCAACTGCGCCCAGATATTCGGTGACATCTTCCAATTGCTGGACCGCCGGAAGGACGGGTACTCAAAGTACACCATCAACGTGGATACGGATATCTCCCGCATCCTGAAGGATATTCCCGGCTACAAGGAGAATTTCATTGCCGCATATCCGGACAAGGCTGCCGATTGGGCAGATAACCTGATGGCCCTGCCTACGAACCTCAACATCATCGCCACAATGAACACTTCCGACCAGTCTCTCTTCCAGATGGACAGCGCATTCAAGCGCCGCTGGGATCAGGAATATTACCCCATCAAGTACGATGACGCCAACAAGGCGGTCCTTGATCTCGGTAAAGGAAACGTTTTCAAATGGGGTGACGTTCTGCTGGTCCTCAACGACTACATCAAACAACAGACAGAATCTGCCAACAAGACTATCGGCAATCGCTTTATTGACTTCGAGCGCACCGCTAATGTTATTGCTTACAAGACTTTCCGGGACAAGGTGCTCTTCTACCTGTTTACGGATGTCTTCAAGGACAGCCTTGACTTCGCAAAAGATTTCTATGGCGGCGCATTTGACAATGGTCACCAGTTCTTTGAAGACCTCTGCGAAAACGAAGACCCTGCCTTCGCCGTCGCTTTCATACGTAAGATTGACACCAAACGCATCCTTCCAGCTCCTGCAGTAACAGATGAAGATGCGCCTGTTGAGAAGGCCTCTGAAACAGAAGAATAATACCCATCGTTATGAAGTTCTTCCTCGAAGGCTGTATCTATAATTCCGACCTCCTGCGCCGGGTGCTCGGAGATGACCTCTATGGCACTGTCATAAAGGGCAATCCCGTCGCGCCACAGCAGGTGGTGGATTGTGTGGGGTACTGCCTAAGCAAGGACCGAAGCGAGCATATTTTCCTGCTTCCGAAGGTATTCCTGAAAGAGGGTAGGGCTTTCGGGGTTGAGGACATTGACCCGGCTGCGGCGCTGGATTTCTCCGATGATTTCCGGAAGAAACTCAAGGATGCCGGATGGAATGAGTGCATAGTGGGCGAATTGCCGCTGTACCTGTATCTCGCTATCGAGAAGTTCCGCCGCAGTTCGGAGGACAGCTATATTGCCCAGGAGGCGGAGAACCGAGACGTGATGTCCTCCAAAAAGGAAGACGGAGACAGGACGCTCCTGGACATCATTCTCACGCTGCGCGACTTCTACCGCGAGAACCAGAACCTTTTCGTCCTCATCTACAAGCAGACCCATTCCGGATTCAACAAGGTAAATTGGACCAAGACAGTCCGGACCAAAATTCCGGCCCTCGACGGTGATGATGTCATCTATCCTCTTGTCATCAACCGCCGCAAGGAAGTCAACTACGATGAAGAATTGCTTGTGCTTTTCTTCAACACCCTGCGTTACATCAACGCCAAGTACGGCTTCCGCTTTACTGTGGATCAGCCGTACAACTTGATGTCAGACGCAGAGTTCCGACGCAAGTTTGAGTCCGGCGTCGTCAAAAAACGCCTTGAGGCCATCCGCAACCGCTATTTCAATGAGAAACTTGTAGAGCTGTGGCAGCTGCTGCACATATTCGCTGACAAATCCCACATGGTCAAGTCCTCCAAAGGTGGCAGCGAGTTCCTTCTCGTGCGAAAGTTCAACATCGTCTTTGAGGCAATGATAGACTGTATCCTCGGCGACACTGATGCTCCCCGCAGCCTTATCAAGCAGTCCGACGGCAAGATTGTGGATCACCTCTTCCGTGGCGATTCCGTCCTCGGCAGCGGACAGCAGATCTACTATATCGGCGACAGCAAATACTACAAGGAGGACCGTCATCCGGAAAATGAATCCTTGTTCAAGCAATATACCTACGCCAAGAACATCATCCAGCAGGAAATCAACTGGTACCACCGGCAGGAATCCGCTGTCATCTATCGCGACGAACTCACGGAAGGGTACAATATCACCCCAAATTTCTTCATTTGTGGCTTCATAGACAAAAAGCAGGGATTCAGTACGGACACCTTGGAGCCGGAGAATTGGAACTTCAAGATCAACTATCATTTCCCGAATCGTATCTTTGACCGTGACACCCTGTTCCTGCGGCAGTACAACATCAATTTCCTCTTCGTCCTGTATGCCTATGTGGCCAAGGCCCAAAGCGTCAGGACCGGATTCAAGGAAAAGGCAAAGGGCATCTTTCGGGACCAATTCATTACCTATATCAACGGCCACTACGACTTCTACCTCCTCAAAGCACGGTCTGCGGACACTGACGAAGACTTGAAACGCATCGTCCGTGGTCAGCTCTTTTGGAGCCTCAACGGCAAGGTCATCTCTCCATACCTGGAAGGCGACCCGAACCACGGCCTCCTCGTCCTCGGCCTGGAGAATCCCGCTGCCCCCAAAGACTCGCTCATTGACGTGTCGGAACCGGCATGGAGGCAACACAACTCCCAACTTGCGGAGGAAAACACCAACCTTCTGTTGGAGTTGGAAAAACACTTCATCATCAAGGAATACCGCCTGGGCACCGACCCTTATGTTTACTATGACGGTTGCCTCCATGGAGTGGAAACATTCCGCACGTTGAAGCTGTTGAAGGACGTAGAAGATAATTTATCGAAGTACAAAACAGAAACAGTCCTCTATGGATGCTACAGTTCTGAGGATCAGCTGCAGTGGATTCTCCAGAATGGCCTCTATAACGTGCGCTATACTGAGAACCGTGAAGGAACGGTCTTTGGTCACAGCCAGCCAATCTTCACGGCTAGCTATCTGGTCCTATACAATTACCAAGACAAGACCGCTCCCGCCAAGATGTTCGTTCTCAGTACCCGTCATTTTCTCTTAAACCATGACGGCATGGCCAATATGGACTATCCTTTTGGTCCACACGCTCAGGAAACCGACTGGTACTTCCTCTATAAGCTTGAAGGTCAAGTCGAAGGGGATATGCCCGTAAATGACACACTCGCTCTTCATCCTGAATGCGCCAACGGCTCTCCGCTGTATCTGCACTTTGCAGAGACGCAGTCTGTCCCAAACAATTGGGCACCAATCAATAATACCGTTTAGGTTATGGGAAAAGGAAAGAACAGTCGAAAATCTATTGAAGCGCCCCACACAGAACCTTCAATAAGCAGAGACGCAGAAGTAAAGTATTGGGAAAATGTCTGGACATCAGTTCAAGAGACAGCTTCAAAATCCGAAGAGAACATAGACAAAAAAGTGTTCGCACTCTCCGCTGGGGCAATAGGTCTGGAGCTTACTTTGCTGGAGGTGATAGGCAATAAAAGTCAAGAATGGAATTGGCTCGCATTCTTGGCCGCCGGTTGTTTCGTTCTTGCATTACTCTTGAATCTGATCAACCACTTGTATGGCAGAAAAACCCAATCGAAGCAAAGCAAGATGATCAAAGATTTCATCTACGAAGATAAAAAAGCGCTGACCACACCTGAAATCTTTTCTAGGATGGAGCGACACTCAAGGACAATTCTTCGGATTCACTGGGCCTCATCAATTTCCGTTATCATTGGAATCGTCCTGCTTTTTGTTTATTCATACCTGAAACTATCATAGCATTATGTCGGTAAATAACAATCCATCATTCAATCCTCGCCCGGTCACCCCACCGGACCCTATCCCTACTCCGGGGACAAACGCCACTCCGCTTCCTACACCTCCGCCTCAACCCAGCAAGAAATAGTACCATGGCAGAAGATAAAGCAGTCCATCCCACACCTGGTCAGAACGGTTATAACGAGCGTTCTGCCACTCCTATGCCCACTCCCAATCAGGCTACCCGCCCTCCGGCATCCTCCGGACAGAACAGTGGACAGGGAAAACGTTGAATAAATCCTATTCGGACACTGTTTCTTGCGAATGCCGGAGAATATAGACATGTGTGTGCCACTATATTGCCAAATTCCAAACTGACTAAACTCTCCGGCAAGACAGTCAAGCAGGTTTTTCTCCGCCTTGCATCATTGTCACAGCTCTTTCAGCAGTTCCTCAACCGTTGAGGCCTCTGCACCCGGATGGAGTAGCCGAAATATCCGGTACCGGCCTTTGTCGCTGGCTACCTGGTTCCTCAGTGCCATTGCCCTGATACGCCAACCGGTGACGCTTTCGAAGCCTTTCCATCCGCAGCTGCAACGGCCTTCAAGGTCCACGCGGCCGCTGAGCGGTGAACCGGCGTAGCGGTAAGGGAGTACCGTCTTGCCGCAGTGGGGGCACTGGTGCTGGAAGAGCTCAGGATGCTCCAGGGTGTTCTTGACAAAGGAGCCAAGCCACACAGGATCTGGGGCAATCTCGGCCACCCAGCCGCAGCTGTAGGTCATCTGGAGGTAGAGGGGAATGAAATAGAACCGGTCGTTGTCTTTCCACTCGTCGAAGCGGGAGTAGATTTCCGGTGCGTTCCAGTAGAAGAGTTGGGTGTCGCGCAGTTGCTCCCGGGACGGCATTTTGCCGTCCGTCTTGAAGAAATTGTACTTTTTCATGGTACAGACTTTTTTTGATGTTGAACAATCCGCATCGCTTTACCACCGTGGCTTCTGGCTGCTCGGTTGGTGGCCCTCAAAGGGCACTCTTGATGCACGTGCAAAGGTATGAAAATAGCGCGAGATTACAAAACGGCCATCACAATCTATCCACGCCCCGTGGAAGTGGGCAGGCGTATTTCGACGGTTTAATTTACTTCCCAGGTTTTGTTTTGCCACAAATTTGTCATATATTTGTGGCAAAACTTGTGTTATGGCAGACCAAAGCACATACAACTTCATCAGGCGGCGTGTCGAGGAGGCGGGGCGCGGGGCGCTCTTTTTCCCGGACACGTTTGCC
>Ga0256405_10010615_pt1 | contig 12081 bp, 16 predicted proteins | sample RumenRJG_02DNA_FD_189096 | JGI IMG/M metagenome (GOLD analysis project Ga0256405, IMG submission 189096) | Bovine rumen microbial communities from Lethbridge, Alberta, Canada - RJG_02 | ecosystem: Host-associated > Mammals > Digestive system > Stomach > Rumen | place: Canada: Alberta...
TGGTTGCAATTCTTGTAACAATACCCCTACTAATTCAAATACTTTCTCAATGATTGGTTCTAGTAATGGCAATATTTGTTGAATAAACTTAACCGTGTTTCCTATTAAATCTTGTATTATAGGCAAAATCAATTTCGCAATTTCGCTTACAATAGGCATTAAGAAGGATGCCAACTCCGTGATTATTTCTTTTATGTCTTTTAGTATTTGACCTAGATTTTGTAATGTACTATCGGTTTCATCGGCAAGGTTTACCTCTTGGAACATACTTTGATAGTCTACTTCGTCCTTGTTTGCAATATTTAATTGGTCAAAACCTTGTGTGGCTGTTTTTGCTTTTTTGGTTTCTTCCGCATACTCCTTCATACTTTTTATGGCTTTTGTGTATGTGGTCTTGCCGTTCATTATAGCACCCAGTCTACTTACGGTATTTCCAAACTCCATAAATGCATCGCTTAATCTTTCTATTGCTGGTGCTAATGCCTCAATAAATGGAGCAAGTGCTACACCTATTCCGTTTCTAATAGATAGCATTGCAGTTGCGATTTTATCCATTGCTTGTGCAAACGTTCCATCGGTTTCTTTGCTAAATTGATATAAATTATTTATACCTTCCTTAAACGCCGAAACTAACTCTTTCAAGATAGAACGAACCGCACGATAAAATGCAATTCTACCAAACGACTTTACAAACTTTGCTATTGCACTTGAAGATTTGTTTGCCTTTTCGCCTGTATCTTTTACTGTTTCCTTGCTTTTTTCTAATTCTTTCTCTAACTTTTCAATCTTCTTTCTCGTGCTATCTATTTGCAAGCCAATTCTTGCCATACCGTCAGTATTTCCAACAGCCTCAAACTCTTGAAACTTTTTTATTAAACCTGTCAACTTCATACGCAAAAAGTCTAGTTGCGTTGACGTATCAAGAACGCTAGTGTTAGAAAACAATTTTGGATGCCCAACGGTTTGTGCATCTCGTATCCTCTCTATTTCAAGAGCACGCTTTTCGTTTGCTTTTGTAAGATTTTCAATAGTTATAAGAGTATTTTGGAGTTGTAAATTATATCTATTTACACCCTCCGTATCTCCAAAAATCTCCGCTAGAAAACTTTTTCCTCTTAAAATATTTGCTTTCTTTTTAAGTAATTCAATTTTTTCCGCAACCAAGTTGAACATTCTTTGTATCCTTTCTAACTCGGTTGATGCTTGTGGTGATATAAGCCCTTCGCTTGTACCACTCCTTAAATCCTTAATTTTTTGCAATAGTTCAGTTATTCGGCTGTTTGTTTCATTTATTTGATTATCTACTTGTTCTAGTTCTTTATCTTCCTCGCCCGTTAATTGTTGTTTTTCTTTTTGTGGGTTCAGTGTTTTATCGTTTTGTGCTTGTAATCTTTGCTGTAATTTTTGCTCTTGTTGTTCAAGCATACGGTCAACGTTACCGCCTGAAACACCCCTTGTAATATCTATATTTCCAATGCCTTTAATTTGGGCTAAAATGTCCCTTAATTGCTCAAACTTTTCAAGTTTAGGAAACGCCTTAATAGCATTTCCTAACGCTGTAATTTGATTTGTAACTCTTGTAAGCCCTAGACCGCCTGTTGTTGTTTCTTTCAACCTTTTTAATGCTCGTTCAAGGGTATCCAAACCCCTAACCGCATTGGTTGAACTTGTTGTTATTTGTAATTCTAGGTTAGCAATATTTACTCTATTATCTGGCATTGTTATTTTTCCCTTTTGCTATGTCCCAAGCCTTCTTCCAATTTGTCAATGAGTTAATAACTTTTTCCCTTTGTTTTATTGCCTCTTGTTCGGTGTCCTCAACTTGCTTTGGGAATATCTCTATCGGTTGTTCTAAATACTTTGCAGGAGTTGAACCCTTGTTTCTAAAAGCATTTGCCATAACCGTACCAACCGCATTGTAAATGTACAAGCCTTGTAACCATAATTCTTGATTTTTTCGCTCTATATTCAATTTATGAGCATTAACATAATCCCTTGCCAAGTATGGTTCGCCATACCAATATTGTTCGTATGTCATACCAATACTTAAATAGTAAGGGAATAATCTTTCAAATACTTCCGTATATGTTTCTACTCTTGGTGGCTCGCTCGCTAGAACTCTACCACCACTTTGGAGTTTTTTGGTTGTTCGTCTCCAAGCAAAACTGAATATGGAACTGTATATAACTCTACAAGACGTATTATAAGCCCCTGTGGTATGCCTCCAAGTGCGTCAAGCAACTTGTCGGTCTTTTCCCTTGCTACCATCTTATGATGCATCCTGAAAGCGTAGAACCACAAATCAGGTATCATAAGCATTGGCTTTTTCTCTATTTCCTTAATATCAAAGTTCTTGCTCTCAGCAAATCTAACGCTTTCCCTATCAAACTCTAATGTATAGGTCATTCCTGTATCGTTATCCGTTACTAATATTGGTTTAACTTTTTCTTTCTTCTCTGCCATTTTTATATCCTCTCTTTCTATTAGTATAAGGGCTTTGATGTTATCGCCACCCTTATTAAATGTTTATTATGCTGATGGTTCGTCCCAACCGTGTACTTGGTTTGGAGTAATGTAAACATCACCACCAAATACTTCGTCAACGTTTGCACTTGCAAGTCCTAATTCGCTAGGAATACCTGCGAAATAGAATGAACCAAAGTTTGGTACTGCAATTTCAAACCAAGTTGCTTTGTTGCTTGCCATTGCTGTTGAGTATGCTGAAACCATTGTTTCCCAAGCAGTTTTGAAAGCGGTTGTAAAGTTTGCTCCAAACGCTAATGAACCGCCAACATCCTTTAAGCCTTCAATATATCTTTTCCAAACTGTATCGCTTAAATCAGTTACTTCAAGGTTGGATGGTGCTGGGTTAAAATCAGGTATAGTCTTAATGTTTGGGATTGTTGTATATCCTGTTGTTGGTCTTGTACCTGATGTGGTTTCAGGTGCGTATTTTAACAAAATCCCTGCTGTGCTAATTTCATTTGCCATAGTCTTTATCTCCTATAAAGTTATTTTCTATAAATAGTATATACTATATCATTTCCATTTTCAACACCTTTTGACGCAATACCCTCATATCTTGCTACAATTCTAAAAATTGTTCTATCAATATTAGGCATTGGTTCAGCCATAATGCGTGTGAAATTATAATTAGACATAGTATTGTCTATAATATCTCTTATTTGCTTTGCTTGTGTCTTTTTGCCACTCTCTAAATTAGAATAAATGTTAAACTGATATGTAATTCTTGCGTGGTTTTCTAATGCCGAACTATCGCTAGATGGCTTGTAAACAATATTAGACATTTCTTCTATTGTTACACACGGAAAACTAGAAGGCACGTCAACCGCCTCACTATATACAACTGCACTTGAAAATTGTGCTTGTATCGCTGTCGCTATATCATTGAATATCTTGTTTTCAATATCTATCATAATAACGCCTCAAAGTGGTCTTTTGCCCATTGTGGAGCAACCGCAATTATACTTTGCATTGCTTTATACATAAATTGATTAGATGCTATACCGTATGTAAATCCATAGCCTTGACCGTCTATTTCAAATAGTATATATCTTTCGTCATCGGTAGGATAATACCATCCGTTTTCGGTACTTGGCTTTGGTGGAGATATTGGGTAAGTTCCATTAGTTGTACCTTGTGGCAATTCTATTGGATAACTTCCGCCTGCCCCATTGTGCCTTACACCTGTACCAAATTCTAACCAAACAGCGTGTTCGCCCGCAATTATAACCCCAACCACATCGTCCTTGTACATACCAATAGACGAGTGTATAGAGTTTAGCGTTGCTCCTGTATCTATGTTTACTACGTGTGCTTTTGCGACTTCTACCCCTTTATCTAAAAGCATTTGAATAAGTGAATTGATAGCGTTTTGTATTCTAGTTCTTTCTTGTCTAACCCACTCTAACGCCTTATCAATGCTTTGCGGGGATAAATCTATTACAATATTATGAGCCACTTACGTCCACCTTCCTTATTGCATAAGTTGTAGAATTAAGACTTGATGCTTTTTTTACAACTACATAATTGTATGGAAGAACATTATTGTCGTTATCTAATGCGGGGATACCTACCCATAATCTAGTATGCTCGTCAATAGGACAATCTATTTCCGTTACAATTACATTGTCATATACAATATTTGCACCAAATAACTCTAAATCATTTGAACCTTTATTTGCTGAAATGTTTACTTTGGCACTAACGGGCGTACTATAATTTATAGTAAACTCACCCGTCCTGTTTCCATTACTATCTATTATCTCGGTTTTGCCTTGATACAATGAATAGAATATTTTTTGCTTGTTGCGTTGTAAACATCTCATAATACTTTTGCATAAGGTAAGACTTCGTGTCTTATATATTGTATCATATCGCTGTATCTAAACGTCCTGTTTATACCGTTTTCATTATGGACTTTTTCATTCTCCGCTCCAATTAAGTTATAACCTGTTACAACTGCTTGTATTTGTGTCATTTCATATTCTTTTGGAACTTCGGTTTTTGTTGTATCATTTCCATAATGCCACGCAATAATCTCCTTTGCGGAGGCGGAAAGGTACACCTCTAACTTTGCATCTTCGGTGCTATCCGTTAAGTTTAAGAATGTTTTTAACATCGCTAACTTCTCTTGATTTGTCATAGAAAGTGTACCCTCCGTTTATACTAATTTATTAAGAGTTTGCTGTGGATGCTTTGTGTAAGTAAATACCCTTAACTTTGTTATCTTCAACGAAACAATCGTGGTAAATACGATAATCAAACTTCCAAGCGTCTGCATCTTGGTTGACATCAGGAGCAAAAATACGTGGTTTAACGTGTTTTGCAACTTGTAATACTGCTGATGGATGGATAATCATAAAGTTGATAGCGTATGATGTGCTTGCTGGTACGATATATCCGCCTGCCTCTTGTCCGCTTGTTGAACCATCGTAAAGTGTAACTGCTGTATTAAATCTTGCCTTTGGTACACGTATTACTCTCATATTGTCGTAAACTTCAATGTTTCTTTGTACGCCATTTTCGTTTGCAAGAACTCTTGTAATCTTTGCCTTTAATCCTGCGTATGCTGTTTCGCTAATGAATAAAATACGTCCTTCGCTTGGTACTTCGTCATCGCCAAGTTTTTGTTCGGCTGTATCAATAAGTGAAACAACGTCAGTTGTACCGATTGTAATGTCGGCTGGTGTTGCTGATGAAATACCTGATGCACTTGCATATTTTGCAAATCTATAAGCGTCAATTTCAGGAATGACTTTTGTACGTAAAAACTCTCCTGCTAATGTGCCGAAAGCCATATTGATTGTTTCTTCGTCATCCATTGCGTCAACGCTGAATGTTCTTGCTCTATCTTTTTCAAGTGTATGTGTTTCCCAAGTTGCTGTTACATCACCTTTAACAAATCCATTGTTTCTTGAATAGTCGCCAAGACCTTGTAAAGATGTCTTGAAAAGTTTAACAGTATTTGCATTGATGAATTGTACTCTATTGTTAGATGCGTCTAAAATAGATGTAATACTTTCTCTTTTGTAAATCTCGTCAAGTATTGGTAAATACTTTTGTGCTAATGCTATTGAGTTTGGCATAATTGTTTTCCCCTTTTTTTTTATTTTTTTTGGTTTTAGATTAGTCCTGCACCTGCTCTAAAATCTTCCGTTGCCTTATCGGGTAAGTCCTGTGGACTTAATGGTTGTCCGCTTGGCAATGATGGTTGACTTTTAATTGCTTGTGCGGTAATTTCTTTTGCTTTGTTTTCCAAGAATTGTTTTTGTGCATCAAAGAAAGATGTGCCTATACCTTCGGGTAATGTTTCAGCCATAACCTTTGCTGTTTCAATGTCATAACCCACGCCAACTAATTGTGCTTGATAGTTACTAATTCTTTCTCTTGTTTGATAGTCTTTGAGTTGTGCCTCCATTTGGGCTTGTCTCTCGGCTATCTCGCTTGCTTGTCTTTCTTGGTCGCTTTGAGTATCACGGTATTTTTTCTTCCACTCGCTTGCATCCTTACTTGCATTGTCGGTTGCTTGTTTTTGCTTTGCCAACATATCTTTAAGTTGTGCAATCTCGTTCTCTAAATCTTGTGTACTCTTTGTTGCTACTACTTCTTCTTTTTTGACTTCTTCGTCCATTTTTTCTCCTGCGATTTAAGGTTTCTCTACCTATAACTTGTGCGATTTACGACTTCTCTGTCTATTTTTGCGTTTTTAATGGTTCTCTCCATATCTATATCATACTTTAATATAGTCCAATATGCAACGACAATTTACATTATTTTCCGCTCTTGCAAATCCGCTAGGCATTAGTGCCTTATCGCCATCAAACGTATAAAAGTATGCGTCTAGCGGTATTGTTTGCCCGTCAAGGTAATAATGTGTTTCCCTTGTCTTTTCGTCTAGGATTGCAACCCACTTCTTGTAAATATCGTTGTTGTTTTTTTTTGCGTAATCAAACGCACCCTGATTATATACTCTATGGTACTCACTTGTTACTAACCTGTTAAATCCCGTAGCGTCTTTATTTGAAAGGTACTCTTTGGCTTTATCTTTTATGCTCTTTCCGTCATATTCTTTTGATATTGCCTCTTGTATCTTTTTCTTATCCATTTCCTCCGCATCGCCTTCAAGTATGTATCTTGCACCAACAAATCCCTCTATATATGCATCTATAAGTGTGTCCTCAAACCACTTAATATCTAGCGTGTTAAATCTTTCAATAGATATGATATTTAACTCGTCAAACTTGTTGAGGTATCTTTGTTTGATTTCGTTGTTCATTTTGTTCCTTTTCTATTTTTTCGGCTTGTTGCTTGATATTTTGTTGCTCGTCTTGTTGTATTTGCCCATTTTGTTGCATTTGTTCAGGTTGTTGGTTGCTCCATTTTTGTTCAATGTACTCTTTGGATAACTCTATATCGTTAAGTGCATCGTTAGATAATCCACTTCTCTCAAACGCAAGTGCTGGTGCAAATCCTAATTCTTTCATACCTTGTGCGACTTGTACTTTTGCTAACAAGTTTGTCATATCGGTTCTTGGGAAACATAATTCAAAGTCGCTTGCATCCAATTTGAATTGAACTGTCTTTTCAAGTATTGTTAAAAATACTTTATCAAACAATTTATTGCTTTCCTTGAATAAATCTTCCGTGTTTCTACAATCCGTATCGGCACTTGCCCAACCACTTCTTAAATAAACTGCACCAACATTATCACTTGTTGAACCTGCATCCCTATTTGAAGAAGGAACGCCACATTTTTCTAACATTTGTGTATATAAATCGTCTAATGTTGTTTGTGTTTGTGTTTGGTCTAATGTGCTTTCTAAAATCTTGAAATCCGCTTTTGCATTTTCGTTTAATGATTTAAGCACTATCATACCCGCTTGTCTAATCTTGTTTGCGGTTGTACCTTCCTCAAAGTTGCAGTTGTATGCAATACAAAGTTGTTGAACGGCTAACTCTACGCCATCCGCTCTATTACTTTCAATGTTATTTATTTCGTCCATAATAGATATGGCACTTTCAAAGGCACTCATTCTATTATCGTTGTATTGATATTCAATAATAGGTATTAAACCTATCATATTCTTTTCTACTTTTGTTAGTTCGCTTGCACTATAACCTGTAATTCTATTTTCTTCGCCACTAACTTGATAAATCATACCGCCTTTAATTGTAAATATGTTATTTTCGGTGTAAACGCTATAATAAATAACTTTATTTACAACAACCATATTTACGGCAAATATTGGCTTATTTCCTGCGTTATAAGAATAGACAACATAAGCATTGCGGGGGTCTAACGCATATACTTTTACAGGACATTCCTTGCTTGTTTTCTCGTCTTTATTAGGTTCAAGATAACATACGCCTAACCCAACTGTATGAAACCAATTTACTATCTTATTATCCGCTTGATGTTTTCCGCTTAAATATAAATATTCGTTTAATGTGTTTACCTTTTTCGCTTTTGCGTCTTTTCTTGCTTTATAAAATGCAGGTTTTGTTAAAAAATATCCGTTCTTAAATACTACTACTTGATTTGCATTGTTTACAATGACTTTATTGCATATTTCAGGTCTAACTTCTTTCTTTCTATCTAAAATTGGTTGTTTTCCACGTCTATACCAATATAAATAATCTTCTTCGTCTAGGTTTTCAAAGTGTTTGCTTAATGTATCGTTTAAGATGGCGACAACATTGTCTTTTGTTATGTTTTCCTCTATTGTAAATATTTTTCTTCTACCAAATAAATCCCTAGACATATCTTAACCCTTTATTTATTTTCATTGAATTGAAATACTTTATCTTTTCTACTTTTGATTAGAACTTTCCTGTCAATACATACTACCACCACGTTTGGTGTCGTATATCCTTCGTTCTTAATCTCCACTATCCTATTATCGTTAAGTGCCTTATTTACTTTATCTATAACTTCGGGCATTTTACTAATATCAATCACTTCTCTCTCCCCATAACAACACAAAAAGTGCTAATTATGCTTATACATTCTAACCTAATTTTTAATTTACACTATATATTGGGGGCTTGTCAATAGAAAAATACTAAATATTTAGAAAAATCTTCTAACTATTTCAACTTTGTTAGTATTAAAACTCTCAACATAGACCGCAAGTTGCGAAAATGCATCAGGTACGTCATCGTGTTTATTCTTTCCAGCCATCGTATAACTGCATAACATATCAACCGCTTTTCTATACTCTTTATCGCCATTTAATACACTATCGTCCTTAAATAAGCATCTTTCTTTAACCCAACCCGAATTGACTATAATTTTTGTTTCTTTATTTTGAGTTGTGTATTTTGTGTTTATCTTACAAGTACCGCCGAGTTCTTTTACCCCATTTTGTACCTTTTCCGCTATCTTTCCGCCAGCAACATTGCTTTCAAACCTTGCTACTTGAACTTTTTGCTCTACCAATGTAAGAATAAGCCTTGCCTCAACAACTTCGGGGTTGCTATTATCGCATAAAATCTTCTCAATATAGTAATCTTGCCCATATTGATAAGCAATAGGCATACAACAGTAGTCGCTACCTGTTGTTTTTGTATCACAAACCGCAATAATTGCGTCAGGTTTTCCGTCAGGTAGTTCAAAGTATCGTCTTAACTCGTTTTTCTCGTATAATAAGCCCTCTCTTTCAATAGGAATATTCATATAAAGTGCTTTCCAACTTGCATCGTCCATAATTTCCATTTGTTGCTTGTAAAACTCGGTTGTAAAACCTAAACCAAACGGATAATCAAAGTTGCTTTCGCCATTTTCGTCAACGGCAGGAAATGAAAGAAAACAAGCCCTATCGTTATCTTCGTATTGCATTGCCAACCTTCCTATGACATCGTGGACGCTCCAACGTGTAGCAATATGCAACTCTTTACAATTACCAATTTTTCTTTGTCTTAAATCGGTGTAGTACATTTGCCATAATTTGTCTAATCTTTCCTTTGACATTGCGGTTTCTATACCATCTACAAGGTCATCGCAATATAATAACGTACCCGCTCTAACTTTACCAGCATTTCCGCTACCTATTGAAGAAAACTCCAAAGTTTCAAATCTTTTACTTGTACCTATATCCAAACGCATATCTTTTGCGTTTGTACTCGTAATTGTCAATCCTGTGAAAATATCAGCCCAAATATAGTCGCCATCACTTCTAATTATACGCAAACACTCGTTGTAAACCCCATTTAGGAAAGAATTATTATGTGAACCGCCTAAAATTGGCTCGTTTGGATACTTGCCCGCTAGCCAAGTCAAGAAGAATATGGCTAATGTTGTCTTACCAATGCCGGGCGGTGTTGAAATACACAATAAATCTAGTTTGTCGTCCGCCAAATCTTGTAATTTAGCCACTATTGGCAATAATTGCTTTCGTCTAGGCAAATAAAACTTTTTTGTCAACTCCCTGTTCCACTCCAAAGCAATACAATAGTCGTCAAACACCTCTTTTGCGGTTAAAATATAAGAAAACTTTAAGAAATTAACGTATTCTTGCATCGTATTGCCTTCTTGTATCTCTTTATTTAAGGCATTTCTATATTTTACAATGCTAGGGTAGGTTTTTTCTTTATTTGCTTTATATAAGTTTTGCAAGCAGTAATATGCTTGCCCATATTTTTTGTTTTCAAGGAATATTTTGTACGCCTTATTTAACTTTGAATAGTTAGTTTTACTTTCAGCCATTATTGTTTACTTTCAAACTCCCTTACGTATCTATAAAACGTGTTTGGTTTTAGTCCCAACTCTTTCATACAATATTTCGCTGTTACTTTACATAGTTTCCACTCTTTGTATAATGCTATAAACTTTTGTTCGTCAATTTCAATTCTTGGTCTGCCTTTTATCTTTCCGCTAGCGTATGCTCGCTCCATCCCATCCCTTTGACGTTGCATAATGTACTTTTTATCCAAATATTCCATTGAAAGAATAATGTTATAAAAGTTTTTATCCTCTCTTGTGTCAATTTTTTCTTTGAGTGAAACGAAATCTACGTTCTTTTCGTGTAAAGTTGACATAATTTTGATAAAATCCCTAACGTTTCTTGCAATTTTGTCTATTTGTTTAACAATAACCACGTCATTGTCTTGTAAATTGTCTAACATCAAGGTTAAAATAGGTCTTTTTGTTTCCGTGCTATGTACAGTTTCAATAAAAATCCTATTTACTCCCAATAATTTGACGGTTTCGCTCCTGTTATACTTTTTTTGCTCGCTTACTTTTATACTATCGTATCCTGTTTTCATTTTTTACCCTCATTTTATTATTTTACTATCTAAAACGGACTTGCAAATCGTATAAATTGCAAGCCCCATATCTTTTTTATCAACGAAATGTATTTTTAGGTTGTATTTTACCTCAAAAGTGTGCAAAGTAGCCCAAAAAGACTTTTCATTATATTGCGTATCGTAATTATGCTTTAATATATCCTTCCATCCGTTGCTACCAACCTCAACTAGCAAGTATTTATGCTCTATAAGTTGGCTACGTTTAAGTTCATAATGGAAGGTTTCGTCATTTATACTACTAGATAACTCCTCCAAAGAGTTTTTACGCTCTATAAACAACTCGTCAGTAAAGTAGGTATCAGCATTAAATCCCAAATCCGCACACTTTTTTATCTTAAAACAATAGTCGCCTGTTTTTAACGCCCTTGTTTCAAACTGAATATCTTTTTTTTCAAAGAAACTTGCAATGTGTTGGTTTTTCTTTTCGTTGCTAGTACCTACAATACATAAATGCTTTAATAGTTCTTTGTACTCACTTTGAGTATAATAGTATTTCATATCTTAAAATGGTATATCTTCGTCATTTACATTTATTGTGTCATCCGTAAAATCGCTATCTTTTTCAATTTCCTGCAATGAACTTTGCTTATCCTTCTTTTCAGTTGGCACTATATTTGCACTATCAACCCTAATATATGCCTTTTTTCTAATTTCGCCATCTTTTGTGAACTCGTCAAAGTACAATTTTCCTTGAATAATGATTAAATCACCCTTCTTTGCATACTTCTCTAAATATGTGGCTGTATTTCCAAATGCACTAAAATCTATGAAATCGGTTATATAATCGTTCTTTGCCTTGTCTTTGTACTCTCTTTGTACAGCAACACTACTCTTATATACTTTGAAATCGTCTTTTGTATATACATCGCCATCCCTTGTTATTCTTCCGCTTACTACTATGCTATTCATTTTTGCTACCTCCATATTTTTTTATTTTAATATATATTTATTATACATACTATTGCAATATGTGTCAATACTTATATATACTTTTAGTATACCCACCCTTTTTTTATTTTTAGAATATTTTTAGAAATCGCATTACTATATTATTATTTCCTATATAAGTGTTATCTTTATTTAAGTAATCTCTCTATATATTATATAGTAATATCTATATCTATTACTCTGTATTAGTCTTTACTTGTATAGTATCTTTACTTAAAAAGAAAATTATAGAATTCAAAGAAGAGAAAAAAGAAAAAAAGAATATATATATAGTAAGAAAAAAAAGAAAAATTAAGAAAGTTT
>Ga0256405_10010616_pt1 | contig 12081 bp, 13 predicted proteins | sample RumenRJG_02DNA_FD_189096 | JGI IMG/M metagenome (GOLD analysis project Ga0256405, IMG submission 189096) | Bovine rumen microbial communities from Lethbridge, Alberta, Canada - RJG_02 | ecosystem: Host-associated > Mammals > Digestive system > Stomach > Rumen | place: Canada: Alberta...
AGTAGTGATGATAATAACGCCATTGGCAGCGCGGCTACCGTAGATAGAAGCCGAGGCAGCATCTTTCAAAACTTGCATACTCTCGATGTCCTGAGCGTTGAGAGTGTGATTAAGGTTTGTTGTAGTAGGCACACCGTCGATTACAAAGAGCGGATCTTGCGACGAGTTGAACGAACCTACTCCACGAATTCTCACTGTACCAGCACCCATTGGCGAACCGTCGGCAGTGATTGTAACGCCAGCCACTTTACCTTGCAATGCTCTCATGGGGTCGGAATCGGAAGAAGTTTTGATGTCGTCGGTTTTCACTACGGATACAGCTCCGGTCAAATCTGCCTTACGTTGCACCGAATAACCTGTTACTACAATCTCGTCAATTTCGGCGAGATCTTCTTTAAGAGTGATTTTTAAATTATCACCGGCAGAAACTTCAACGCTCATGTATCCTATATAAGATACAACGATAGTTTTGCCTTTTTCAACTGAGAGTTGAAAATTACCATCGAGGTCGGTGATAGTACCATTAGTAGTACCTTTTTCTACAATTGATGCCCCGATTATTGGGTCGCCAGCATCGTCGATGATAGTTCCGGAAATAGTGCTTTGTGCAAAAACATCCTGACTTATCAAAACGAGCAGAAAACACGTCAATAGATTAATAAGTCTTTTCATTTGAGTTTAAAATTTAAAAGTTAAAAAATTAATTTTTGTTCGATTTCTGACAGCGAATATATGATACACAGCAAAGGCAGGATGTAAAAAATAGTTCAAAAGATAACAAAATTGTTTCAATGTAACATTTTTGAAAGAAATGAACGATTTTTTTTCGCGCGTCTCTACCGAAAAATTGTTTTGCAAAAAATAAAATTGAAATTATATATTTGCATTCCTATGCTATAAAAGACATAATAATGAAAAATACAATTAAAAACACAGTGAGCCTGAACTTATACTTGAAGTTGACGGCGAAATAAACGAGAGGAAGAAATCACCCGACAAGAGTGGGATTCCTTGCCGGAATTTTAAGTGAAATTATTAAACTATTTAGTCAGATTTTTTTTTTTGACTGTAATTTGTCATTACTATGCATCATATTATGTCAAAATAGAAAAATCATAACTTGTTAAAATGTTGAAAATTAGTTTATTATTAATAATTTTGTTAGATTCAGAAATAATATCTACTTTTACACATTTAATTTTTGTAACATAATTTTTATTAAGATAATGACATTTACCGAAAAATGTAACCCGATATTCGTTCAAGCAATCAACGATTATCACAAAACAGACAATGTTGACACTCCTATAAATAATCCTTACGAGTTGAAAAGTATTGAATATTATCTTTACTTAAAAAATTGGATTGATACAGTACAATGGCATTTTGAAGATATCATTCGAGATCCGCAAATCGACCCGAAAGAAGCTTTGGTCTTAAAACGCCGTATCGATAAGAGTAATCAAGATCGTACTGATTTGGTGGAACTTATTGACAGCTATTTTTACTCAAAATACAAAGATGTAGAAGTAAAAGCCGATGCTACAATCAATACAGAAAGTCCGGCGTGGGCTGTTGACCGTCTAAGTATTTTGGCGTTGAAAATTTATCACATGCGCGAACAAGTGGAACGTGATGATGCTGAGCCGGAACACAAGGCAAAATGCGCAGAAAAACTCGCTGTTTTGCTCGAACAACAAAAAGACTTGTCAACTGCTATCGATCAGTTAATCAGCGATATCGAAGCTGGTAATAAGTATATGAAAGTTTACAAGCAAATGAAGATGTATAACGACCCTGCTACAAATCCTGTTTTGTACGGTTCTGCTAAAAAATAATGGCTAAGTCAATCAAAAAACTACTTATAACAAGATTTTCAGCTTTGGGAGATGTGGCGATGACCGTTCCTGTAGTTTGGTCATTTGCAAAGGCTTATCCTGAAGTTGAAATTGTTGTTATGAGCCGACATTTTATGCAGCCTTTTTTCTCGACATTGCCTAAAAATGTGAGTTTTTGCGGCGTAGATCTCAAAAAACAATATCATGGTTTAATCGGTTTGATGAAATTGGCGAGAGATATCAAGGCTATGGGTTTTGATGCTTTCGCAGATTTTCATGACGTGCTGAGAACCAAGGTTTTGAGAGCAAGATTGATGTTTGCAATTTCAAATCGTGCAAAAATCAATAAAGGTCGTCTTGAGAAAAGAAGTCTTTGTAAACGCGGTGCTGCATCTTATCATCAATTAAAAACTTCGGTTGAACGTTATGCTGACGTTTTGAGAAAACTTGGTTTCCGTTTTGAGGTTAACTTTCAATCGATTTACGCAGATTCCCAACCTCAATTATCAGAAAAAGTAACATCGTTGCTTGTTGGAACTGACGGATGCAAAAAAGTTGGAGTTGCGCCTTTTGCGGCAATGAAAGGAAAAATTTATCCGATTGAAAAGATGAAACAAGTTGTAAATTTGCTTTCGTCAAGCGGTGTAAAAGTTTTTTTGTTTGGTGCCGGCGACAATGAAAAATCTGTTTTGGAAGATTGGGAACATCAGTTTAACAACGTGGTTTCTACAGCCGGACGACTTGGCGGAATTGCCGGTGAATTGCAGTTAATCAGCAAGTTGGATGCAATGATTAGTATGGACAGTTCTAATATGCACTTTGCGTCATTGGTTGGAACAAGAGTAATTTCGGTTTGGGGAGCAACGCATCCTGCCGCCGGATTTTTGGGATACAATCAAAACGAAAGAGATGCCGTTCAGCTCAATTTACTGTGCCGCCCATGTTCTGTTTACGGCAAAACGCCTTGTAAATTTGGTGATTATAGATGTCTCGATATCAATCCGGAAGCAATTGTTGAAAAAATTAATAAGTAACTCAACTTTTTTATTATCACCGAATTAAACAAATTAAGACGAATTATTTTCCATTAATTTTATTGGTAAAATCCGTTTAAATTAGGTGATAAAAAAATAAAACCCCGAACTTTTTACAAATTTTGTATTGAAGTTTGGGGTTTATTTTTATTAAAATTCAAAACTTTTTTTCACGAAATCAAGATATTTCTGAGAGAAAAGTTTGCTGTTTTCTTCTGTGTAACGTACTTGTGTGAAAACTTCGGCTAAGTTGTTGAGATTGTTTTCTTTAACAAAGTTTTTCATCTTGTCGAGATTTTCAAGTTCCGAATAATATTTGTTGATATCTTCGTCGGTATAATCGCGGTATCTTTCAAAATGTACAACTGCTTGATATGGAAGACGTTCAGTAAGTTCGTAAGGCTTTTTTTCGGGGTATCCGGCACACATCGTTACTACCGGAACTACGCCTTTAGGTAAGCATAAAACTTCAGCAATTTCTTCTGCGTTGTACATCGTGGTTCCGAGAAAACAAATACCCAAACCGCAACATTCAGCTGCTACGGCTGCATTTTCAGCGGCTAAAACAGTGTCGGTCAATGCTGTAGAAAACCACAAAAAGTTGTCGTAAGAAGGTTTTGTTCCTCTTAGTTTGCACCATTTGTTGAATCTGTTGATGTCAGCGCAAAACGTAAAAACCAATGGTGCTTTTTTTACCATCGGCTGGTTGAAATGCAATGGCAGCAAATCGTCTTTTACTTTAGGTTGTGTTGACATTATTATGCTGTATAGTTGCATGTTACCGGTGTTCGATGCTCTGATTGCAGCGTTGAATATTTTCATTATGATTGTATCTTCTACAATTCTTGTTGAAAAATTTCTAACACTTATATGGTTCATTAATTCATTCTTCGTCATAATTGTATGTTTTTTATGAGTATATCGTTACCGTGATTTTTCTGGAACCTCCATTGTTTCTAAATTCGCACAAATATATTCCTTGCCAAGTACCCATGTCAAGTTTTCCGTTAGAGATAGGAATTGTTAACGAAACTCCCATCATCGACGATTTGAAATGTGCCGGCATATCATCGTCGCCTTCGTAATCGTGTACGTAGCGCGGGTCGCCGTCTGGCACAAGGTGATTGGAAATTGTTTCCATGTCTTGACGTACAGCCGGATCGCAATTCTCGTTTATAGTAAGAGCTGCCGAAGTGTGTTGTATAAACAGGTTGATAAGTCCTGTTTGCGGCAGGTCGCCTGTTTCTTTCAGTATTTTACTTGTAATCAAGTGATAACCACGCCCAAATGGCTGTAAATATATGTGTTTTTGAGTTATCATTTTTTAGCATTTTTAATTGGTACTTTGTAGGAATTTTTCACAACTCCCATTATAAACGAGCTGTTTAGTCCGCCTATGCAGTCCAATTCACCCAAAATTTTCATTACGAATTGTTGGTATTCTTTCATGCTGGCAACGTAGATTTTCATCTGAAAATCATAGTCTCCTGTTATGTTGTAACATTCACCTACTTCGTCCATGTTTTGAATCGCTTCCATGAATTTTGTGGCGTTTTCGTACGAATGTTGTTTTAGTTTAATATTGCAAATTGCCATAAAAGCGCAGTCAAGTTTTTCTACATCAAGTACAGCGATGTATTTTTTGATATAGCCTTCGTCGCGCAATTTTTTTACACGTTCAAAGACGGGTGTCGGCGATAGATGTACTTTTAGAGCCAACTCTTTGTTGGTAAGTGATCCGTCTTCTTGCAATGCCGATAAAATTTTCAAATCGGTTTCGTCTAGTGTCATTTTTTTCGTTTTTTATTCCCAAGCCTTAATTCAGTTTTTTGCTTTTATTTCTCTTCTTTTTGTAAAAATTACTCTTTTGGAAAAGAAGTTTTGTGAAAACAACGTTTTTTTCTTAATTTTTATTATTCAAAAAAAATGCTTTTTTGCTGAATTATTGCTTATTAATTATTAGAGCATTAAATATTTTAAATTACATATCAAAAGTAGATATATTTTTTATATTTGCAAAAATTTTCAGAAATATATTTTATTGAACATTTGATACTAAATTTATATGACCAAATCACGAATTGCGATAGTAGGAGCGGGGGCAGCGGGGTGCTTTTGTGCTGTCAATGTAAAAGAAAATTTTCCTCAATGCGAAGTTTTTATTTTTGAATCGGGACTAAAACCTATGCAAAAACTCGCTCTTACCGGCGGCGGGCGTTGTAATCTTACTAATACTTTTGATGATGTGGTTTCGCTTGATTCGGTTTATCCGCGTGGCGAAAAACTTTTGAAGCGTTTGTTTTATACTTTTGACCAAAATTCTGCTGTTTCTTGGTTTGAAAGTCATGATATTTCTCTTTATGCTCAGGACGATCACCGTGTTTTTCCGGTTTCAAATAGTGCACTCGATGTGGTTAACAAGTTGCAAATCATGCTCAATAAACTTGGAGTGTGGCTTTTTACGGGAAAAAAGGTAACGGCTGTAAAAAAATCAGAAACTGACGAAAGTCTCGAAATTTGTTTTTCTGATTCTTCTTCCGACTTTTTCGATAAGGTGATTGTTACTACGGGCGGATGTAGCAAAAGTCTTTTGTATCAGTCGCTTTTGGATCTTGGTGTGGAAATGGACAGCCCTGTGCCGTCGCTTTTTAGTTTCAAAATCAAAAGTAATATTCTTACAAATTTGATGGGAGCATCTGTGGAACATGCTGTTACAAAAATTGCCGGTACTAAATTCAGTTCCGAAGGCGGTTTGCTCGTTACACATTTCGGGATGTCGGGACCTGCGGTTTTGAAACTTTCGTCTTACGCGGCTCGTTTCCTTGCTGATAATAATTATAAATGTGATTTGATTGTTAATTGGCTTGGCGTTTCGGAAGATGAAATTCGCTCGCAAGTGGAAAATATTGTAAAACAAAATCCTAACAAAAATATAATTTCTGTTCACCCAAAAAATCTTACTCAAAGGCTTTGGGAATATTTGGTTTCAAAAATGGAAGTAGAACCTCAGCGCAAATATTCCGAATTGGGAAAGAAAAATGTCAACAAAATAGTATCAATCTTGAGTGCTGATATTTATCATGTTTCGGGTCGGGGACAATTTAAGGATGAATTTGTAACTTGCGGCGGTGTTTTACAAAAAGCTGTTAACACCAAAACTTTGGAATCCAAGGCTGTAAAAAATCTGTATTTCGCCGGTGAAGTACTTGATATTGATGGTGTTACAGGTGGTTTTAATCTTCAGGCGGCTTGGACTACGGCTTACGTTGTGGCTTCTGGTTTGTTTGATTGATTTTTTTATTCGTTGTCAACAATATCGTAAAAAAATAATATTCTTTGTTTATAAAAATTAAGAGGAAGTTTTTTCGGCTTCCTCTTTTATTTTTTAGATTTTTTTTATTCGTTGAGTTGCTTGATATAATTTCCTAACAACGGTTCAAATTTTACACCGTACCAATGTGCGGGATGTTCCAACGTAAGTTTTATTGATTCAAATGTAAAATTTTCTGCTATTGTTGCAGACTTTATGATATCGATACCTTTCATCATGGCGCCAACAAATGCAGATGCAAAGATGTCGCCTGTGCCGGAACATTTTCTGTCCAATTCTTCGTGAGGATAATAAAATTCGTTTTTTCCGTCGTAAACAAATACTCCCAATTCGTTTTTCTTGTAACTTACTCCTGTGATTACTACGGCTTTGCATCCTTGTAAGATAAGTTCTTTTGCTATTTGAGAAACGTATTCGGGAGAATAAATTTCTTTGAACTCTTTGCCGGTCAACATGCAGGCTTCTGTGATATTTGGAATTATGATGTCGGCTTTGGAAACTAAGTTTTTCATGGCGTGAACAAAATCGTTGTTGAATCCGGAATATAATTTTCCGTAGTCGCCCATTGCCGGATCTACAACTATCAGAGCATCAGCTTTTTTGAGATTGCTGTTGATGATATTAATTACCATGTCTACTTGTTTTACGCTTCCGAGATATCCGGTGTAAATGGCGTCAAAATCAATTTTTTCGCTCTGCCAGTGTTCTTTTATATTCATAAAATCGTCGGTCAAATCTCTGAAATGCCAGTTTTTGAATCCGCCGGTATGTGTACTCAATACTGCTGATGGCAATATGCAGGTTTCGTTTCCCGATGCCGAAAGTATTGGTAATGCTACTGTTAGGGAACATTGTCCTACACATGAGATGTCTTGAATCGTTAAAATTCGGTTATATGCCATTTTGTTTTTGTTTGTTTTTTTTCCGCTGCAAAGATACTCTTTTATTTTGTTGGTCTGAAATAAAAATTGTCCGTCCCTCAAAAAAAAGTTTTTCTTGGAACGGACAATTTTTTCTGTATGTTATTTTTTTTGACTGTTTTTTTTATTAGAATTCGTCTCTGAATGTGACGTAGATATATCGTGCAACAAACATGTAACAAATTCCCATCAGCATTATTATTTTCATCAGTGTACTGCAAAAATGGCAATCTTTGCGTTCTTTTATCGTGATTACTTTGTATGCTAAAAACAGTAATGGTAAAATTATTCCAATTGTGATATAACATGCTGATAATGTGGCGTGTACTTCGCTCATCCATTTGTTGTAAGCGTATATCAGACCACCTATTGTAATTGCAATCAATACGCAAACTATAATTTTTGTAACGGTATTGCCCAATACAATCGGAATTGTTTTTGCGCCTAATATCCGGTCGCCTTCCACGTCTTCCAAATCTTTTATGATTTCTCTTGCAAGTGTTGTTATAAAAGCGAAAACTGCAAATGCTGATGTTGTGTAAAACAGTATGTAAGGATCAAAAACTCCGTATTGAACTACTTCTGAAGTTGCTGCAAATTGCCCCGGCATTTCGTAAAGTGCCGGTATTGTAATTCCGAATGCTGTTACAAATGATACTACAAGGTTGCCTACCAAAAACATCTTTTTGTATGCCGATGAGTAAAACCAAAGCATTCCTACGATTATCGGATATATAAAACCAAATTTCCAAACTCCGATTCTTGCCGATACCATAAATCCTAATATACAGCCTGTTATCGAAAATGCGATGTGATATGTTGTAGCCGAACCGTGAGTGATTGTTTTGCCAATTACCTGAGTATCAGGTCTGTTGATTCTGTCTGTTTGTGTGTCAAAATAGTCGTTGATAACATATCCTCCGGCTGCAATGCAAACCCACGCTAATATTATTATTGTGATATCCAGATTGGTAAATGTCTGTTGCAGGTGATAGAGATCTAATAATGGTTTTATTATGCAAAATGCTGTCATCCAGAGCGTAAAGGCTATCATCAACAGATTTTGGTATCTTATAAGTCGTAAAAATGATTTCATAATTTTTTTTGAGTTTTTATTCTTCGTTTGTTAATATCGGCCATTGATTTTGAGATCGTAATACCATTTCCATCAGTTCGCGTACAAATCCGTGACCGCCTTCTTTTTGGGAAATATAGTCGGAAATTTCTTTGGCTTCTTGGCAGGCATCGATTGGACAAGCCCCGATTCCAGCATGTTTCAGGCACGCGAGATCTGCGATGTCGTCTCCGGCATATAATATTTCATCGGTTGTGATATTGTGTTTTTGTGCAAAATCTTTCAGACAAGGAAGTTTTGATTTTGAATTGTTGGCATCGTAATAGTCTTTTACTCCGATTTTTTCAAATCTTACTTTTACACTTTGGTTGCAACCGCCGGTGATTATTGCGATAGGCCAACCTCTGTCAATACTTTTCTTTATGATATAACCGTCTCTTGCATCCATCATTCTTAGTAGTTCTCCATCGGGCATTGCTATCATCCCTGACGATAATACGCCGTCTACGTCGAATGCAAATGCTTTTATTTTATTTAGTTTATTTCGGTAATCCATTTTTGTATTTTTCTTTGTATTCTATTATGCTGTTACTTATGGCGTTATAGATATTTTTCAATGTCGGGTTGTGGTTCAACATCTCCAAATGCATGTTCAAAGTTTCAGTATCGTTGCGTTTTGCCGGACCGCTTTGTCCCAAAATAGGGTCGCTGTTCATGGCTTTTTTCATTGTCTCTTCTACAAGAGGTTTCAAAAGGCAGAAATCCACATCATTTTCTTTCATCAATACTTGAGAAATTGCAATTAAATGATTTGTAAAATTGCAAGCAAACACTGCGCTCAGGTGCAAAATTCTGCGTTGTTGCGATGTCATTTCTCTTACATCTTTTGAAATCGATGTTGCTAACTTTTTTACAGTCAACATCGTAGCCTCATTTGATGCTTCTACCAAAAGAGGAATTTCCCAAAAATCTACAAGTCTGCCTTTGGTGAAAGTTTGGGTCGGATACATCACGCCGCAGTTGCTGAAATAATTTTTCAAAACATCGATATCTGTACTGCCCGAAGTATGCAAAACAATTTTGTCTGTTTTCAGAGCTTCAGCCGTGGTTGCAATTCCTTTGTCGGCTGTACATATTATTATGACTTCGGTATTTTGCGGTATTTGATTGAAATTCGCAAAACTTTTGATGTCATATAATTTTGAAATCTCTTCCGTGTGTTTTGCTGTACGCCCGTAAATGCCTGTTATTGTGTGATTTGCCTTTTGTAAGGCAGGTATCAGACTGTAAGCTACATTTCCGGTTCCAATTACAAAAATATTCATTTCCTTTTGAGTTTCTGTGAGCAAAGTTAATAAAATATTGTTTTCTCCGCCAACTATTTTTAGTCAACTTTTTACTTCTTTATCCATTTTTTCGTGATTTTGGTTGTTGACAGTGGATTTTATTGCAGAAATCATAGTGAAAAATTTACCTGCAAAATTGTGATTTTTATGAAAACGTAGTTTATAATTTCTACTAAAAATATTTGATATAGAAAAATGTTTCAATATTTCTGAAATGTTTGGAAAATACTTCTGACGAACGTAATTTTGTAACGTCAAATGAAACATAAGACATTTGATCGGAAGTTAAGAAAAAAAAGTAAGAATAATATAGAGTAATAACATCCGTATTGTTTAACCCTTAAAAAATTATTAGAAAATGAGTACAGAAAAGAAATTACACGTTGAAACATTAGCATTACATGTTGGACAAGAAACTGCAGATCCTACAACTGATTCACGCGCAGTTCCAATTTATCAGACAGCATCATACGTATTTAGAAACGCACAGCACGCTGCAGATCGTTTCGGTTTGAGAGATGCGGGTAACATCTACGGACGTTTAACAAATACTACACAGAGTATTTTTGAAACCAGAGTTGCAGCCTTGGAAGGCGGTGTAGCAGGTTTGGCTGTAGCTTCTGGAGCAGCAGCTATTACATACGCTCTTCAGAATATTGTTCAGAATGGTGATCATATTGTAGCTGCCGACAATCTTTATGGTGGTACTTTTAATCTTATTACACATACACTTTCAACACAAGGCGCAGAATATACTATCGTTGATTTTTCAGATATTGACGCAATTGAAAAAGCAATAAAACCAAATACTAAAGTTATTTACGGAGAAACTTTAGGAAATCCAAATTCCGATGTACTTAATATTAAAGCAGTAGCCGAAGTAGCGCACCGTCATAATATTGTGTTTATTGTGGACAACACTTTCGCACCAATTCTCGTCCGTCCTTTGGATTACGGTGCCGACGTAGTTGTGCATTCGGCTACTAAATTTATTGGTGGTCACGGTTCATCGCTTGGTGGCGTAATTGTAGACGGCGGCAAATTCGATTGGATTAAAAATGCTGACAAATATCCGACTTTGGCAAAACCGGATCCTTCTTATCACGGTGCTGTTTTCGCAGAAGTAGCCGGAGCAGCAGCTTTCGTTACAAGAATCCGTGCCGTATTGCTTCGTGATACCGGTGCTACACTTAGTCCTTTCAATGCGTGGGTATTGCTTCAAGGCGTTGAATCATTGCCACTTAGAATAGAACGTCACGTACAAAACGCGCTCAAAGTAGTTGACTTCCTTTCTAAGCATCCGAAAGTAAAATCAGTAAATCACCCGTCGCTTGCATCTCACAGAGATCACGAGATTTACAACCAATATTTCCCTAACGGCGGTGGTTCTATCTTTACATTTGAAATCAACGGTACTCAAGACGACGCATGGCATTTTATTGACAACCTCAAGATATTCTCTTTGTTGGCAAATGTAGCTGATGTTAAGAGTTTGGTAATTCACCCTGCAACTACCACACACTCACAGCTTTCATTCGCAGAACTTGCTGAACAACACATTACACCTTCTACCGTTCGTTTGTCAATTGGTGTGGAACATATTGACGACATTATTGATGATATCGACCAAGCTTTGAAAGCAATTTAGTTTGTGTTTCGTTGGTAAAATTTTGATTGTTTTTTCTCTTGCAAAACTTCCAAATCGGTAGATTTGCAAGAGATTTTTTTGTATTCTGGATTTATTATTTATCTTTGCGGTATAAATATTTAATCAAAAAAATACAAATAATTATGTGGATAGTTTGTGCCGACTTAGAAGGCGTATTCGTACCGGAAATTTGGGTAAATGTAGCTCTAAAGACTGGTATTGAGGAACTTAAACTTACTACTCGTGATATCAAAGATTACGACCAGTTGATGAAATATCGCTTGGAAATCCTTGATAAACACAACCTTAAACTTCAAGATATTCAAGAAGTTATCAACACATTGGATCCTCTGCCGGGTGCATTGGAATTTATTCGTGAAATCCGCAGAGTAACAAGATTCGCAATTGTGAGCGATACATTTGTAGAGTTTGCCCAACCGTTGATGAACAAGTTGGAAAATCCGTTCTTGCTTTGTCACAATTTGGAAACCGATTCTACCGGCAAAATTACCAACTATCGTCTTCGTCAGCCGGATCCGAAACGCAAAACAGTTCAAGCATTCAAGTCGTTGAATTACAATGTTGTAGCTTTTGGCGATTCTTACAACGATGTTACAATGATTAGCGAAGCCGACAAAGGAATTTTGTTTTGTCCGCCGGAAAATGTAAAAGCCGATTATCCTCAATATCCGGTAGTTACTGACCTCGAAAGTCTCAAACAGCAAATCCTTCAAGTTGTAAAATAATTCTTTTGCTGATATTTTATATAAAAACGGAAACCCGCAAATAGTAAATCGGATTTCCGTTTTTTCTTGTATATTGTTAACAAAAATATATTTGCAAATGCGACCTTTCCGTGGTAGGAGTAAAGGTTAAACGTAAAAAAATT
>Ga0256405_10010617_pt1 | contig 12080 bp, 13 predicted proteins | sample RumenRJG_02DNA_FD_189096 | JGI IMG/M metagenome (GOLD analysis project Ga0256405, IMG submission 189096) | Bovine rumen microbial communities from Lethbridge, Alberta, Canada - RJG_02 | ecosystem: Host-associated > Mammals > Digestive system > Stomach > Rumen | place: Canada: Alberta...
TGAGCTGGAGCTGACGCTTCGGGACCACGGAGCCGTCCGGGAGACGGAGCTTCGGTTCCGCTCAGACCGCATGCCCCGGACCCGGGGAGAGGAGGGAGGCGACGCCCTGTACTCCCTTCCCGCGGATTTCCACAGCCGGATCCGGTACCTGACCGCCCTGTGCGTCCTGACCTCCATGGATCTCGCCGTGTCCTGTCCGTCGTTTCATCATCCGGAGGAGGACGGTGCGGTCCGGAGCGTCTCCCTGTCCCTGCTGGTGGGCGGCGAGCCTCCTCCGGTGCTGGACTTCAAGTACGACGAGCCCGAGCGGTGCGCTCCCGCCGTGGTCTCGGAGACCGCCGCCCTGTTCGCCGACGGATCGTAAACCGAAATCCTTGAAGCGGGACTCATTCTCCCCGTCCCGCCAGCAGGATCACCCCCAGAAGCAGGGTCTCCACGCCCGCTCCGTCTGCGGACAGCAGCAGCATGACCAAAAGCAGGACCACCTCCTCCGCTCCGACGCGCCCATCCAGACCGGACAGCAGCGCTTCCAGCGGAGAGGCGTCCGGACCGTGCCCCTTCTTTTCCTCTGAAACGGTCGGCGGCGCGGGATCCCGGATCGTCTCCTGCACGCCGGGACGGGAGGAACCGTATTCGTCGGGCGTGTGCCGTCTGCTCTCCATGGCGTCCGGGGACTCCCGGCGGATCTCCTGCGTCTGCGGATGGAACGCCGTTCCCGCGTATCCCGGAGGCGGAGTGCTCCCCGCACGTCCGGCAAGTGTGCGCGCGTACATATTCCTCACCTCCTCAAGGCTCACGGCTCCCCCTCCCCTCGGACAGCCCGGCTGTAAGCCCGGACGCCTTCAGAAGCGCGCCCATCCGCATGACCGACAGGCACCGGTCCACCAGATCCCGCCGCCGGTCTCCAAGATAGGGCTTCAGCGCCAGAAAAAGCCGTTCCGCGTTGGTGCGGTCCCAGGATTTGTGCCCGGTGAGGACCGTCGGCTTCACATGGTCCGCTCCGTCGTCCGAGGTCTCACGCTGAGCCGGTTCCGGAGCCGCGCCCTCTCCTTCGTCCTTCTTCCCGTCCATACCGCCGAGCAGAGGACCGAGGGTCTCCATCACCTGGGGCACCCGCTCCCGGAGATCCCCCACGTCCCCGCCGCCCAGCTCCTTCACCATTTTTCCGAAGGCCGGATCCGCCATGATGCGCTCCACCGCCGCTCCGAGATCCTCCATGTCAGGCCCTCCGATACAGCTCCAGCAGGACGGCGGCCCGCTCCAGATCGGCGTCCGTCACCTCCCGGAGCAGAGCTCTCAGCTTCCGGAGCGTCTTCGGATCCGGGTTCAGGCGCGAGGCATCCGCTCCCGCCGCGGCCAGGGTCAGCTTCAGCATGGCCGCCAGCCGGTCGTCGGGCAGCTCCAGCATCTTTTCGATATTCTTCTTCGTCAGCATCGGGCGACCTCCGTCCGTTCCATCGTTCATCCAGTGACATCTTATGCGGGTCCGGCGGAAACGGCCACGGCCCGGGAGGAATTCCATGAAAATTCTCGTCTTTTCCGATTCGCACAACCACCCGGATCTCATGACGGCCACGGTCCGCGCCCATCTGAAGGCTCCAGCCTCCGCCGGAGAGCTGGACGCCGTGTTCTTTCTGGGGGACGGCATCGGGGATTTTGAACGGCTTCAGAACGACTATCCCGGCCCCCGGTACGCGGCGGTGCTGGGCAACTGCGACGGCTACGCCCTTCTGGACGGCGGCTCCTACGAGAAGCTCGTGGATCTGGGCGGCTTCCGGTTCCTTCTGTCCCACGGTCACCGCCTTTCCGTCAAGAGCGGGATCCAGCGGGCCGCCGACTACGCCATTGCCAAGGGCGCGGACGTTCTGCTCTTCGGCCACACCCACGAGGCCTTTGACGAGACCATTGACGGGTCGTCGGGCGGCTCGGTGCGGTGCGTCAATCCGGGATCCGTAGGCTCCTGGTACGGCGCGTCCTTCGCGCTTCTGGAGATCCGGGACGGCCGGCTCCTGTGCAGCTTCGGAGAAGGGTGAGCAGGCCGCCCTTTTCTTTTTTGTCAGACAAAGCCCGCGGACGTGCCGGTTCCGGGAAGCATCCGTCAGCAGAGAGCGTTCAAAGTCGGGACAGGAGCCGCAGGATATGGTAGAATACCGCCAGAGAGACAGGAGGGATGCGCATGGACTGGGTCACCGGGATCGGGCGGGCCGTCGCCTACATGGAGGACCATCTGGAGGATGAGATCGACTTTGCCGAAGCGGCGGCGCGGAGCTTTTCGTCCCCGTCCCACTTTACACGGGTTTTCTCGATCCTCTCCGGCTATACGCCCGGGGAGTACGTCCGGCTGCGGCGGCTGTCCCTGGCCGGTGCGGAGCTGGCCCGGGGGGACGTGAAGGTCATCGACATTGCACTGAAATACGGCTACGATTCCCCGGACAGCTTTTCGAAGGCCTTCCGGGCGTTCCACGGAATCCTCCCCTCCGAAGCGCGCCGGAGCGGGGCCGGACTCAGATCCTTCTCCCGCCTGTCCCTCAAACTCACACTGGAAGGCGGTACCATCATGAACTACAAGATTGTCAACAAAGAAGCGTTCCGGCTCCTGGGGTACAGGCGGCGTTTCACCGGCTCCCCGTCGGAACGGATGGAGCAGGAAAAGGCGTTCTTCTGCGAGACCCGGCTGAACCAGTTCCTGCTGGCGGGCATGGCGAAGGACGCGGATACCCAGTACGGCGTCATGTCGGATTTCGGGGAGGACGGCTACGACTTCTGGATCGCCGGAGCGGTCCCCGACGATCTCATCGACGCCCACCGGAGCCCGGAATACGTGGGAGAGGAGATGGCGGACAGGCTGGGGCTGGAGCCTGTGGAGATCCCGGCGGGGGAATGGCTGATCTGTGAGACGGAGCGGTGTCAGTATCCCACCCTGAAGCACATCCCGCTCCGTCAGGAGGCCGTGACGAACTGGCTCCCGGATTCCTGGTATGAGCTGCGGGAGGGACCGGAGCTCATGATCGCCCACTGGTTCTGCGACGAGCGGTATCAACAGCGGTACGCGGAGGTCTGGCTCCCCATCCGGAAGATCGGGTAAACCAGACAGAAAAACAGCCGTCCGGAGGATCGCTCAGGATCCCTCGGGCGGCTGCTTTGAAGGCAGGATTTTATCGAGGTCATGGTCCGCGCGGAGCAGATACGCAAGAATTGGAACGGCGGCGGCCAATCCGATCCCGGCGGTCAGGGCGATGGTCAGGGCGTCCCAGCGGATCCCCTCCCCGAACCGGGACAGCACCGTTCCGCAGAAATTGTAGGCTGCATGGACTGCGGCGCACATCCATACGGAGCCGGTGGAGAGCATCACCGCCGCGCAAAGCCCGCCGATCAGGAAGGAATACCCCGTCTGCATGAGCACGTCCCCCGGTGAGGCACCGGACAGCAGATTCACCGCGTGGACCGCTCCGAACACGGCGGAGGAGATCAGGGCGGAGAGAAACGCGGCGTGCCGTCGTCCCCTCAGCCTCTCCGCACAGTACGACAGCAGGAAGCCCCGGAAGGCCAGTTCCTCGAAGCATCCCACGGCGGCGCACTCCAGAACAAAGAGCAGAAGCAGGGGAGCTCCCGCCGTCACCCTCGCGTTCCCGGTCACAAATCCCACGACGGGCAGGTTGTTCAGCGCCACAATCCACGCCGCCGCGGTCACAAATACGGCGGGGCGGGACAGGGGCTTTTTTACTCCGCCCGTCACAGGGTATCCCATGCGCCGGATCAGCGGCAGGAACACCATCGCGCCGATCACGCGGGTCAGGATCGTCTGGAGCATGGGGAACCAGACCGCGTCCGTCCGCAGGATCCGTCCCAGGATCTCGAAGCCCAGCAGAAGGATCAGAGCCGCGCCTACCGCCAGCCGGTCCCGCCGCTTACCCATGATCCCGCTCCCTTCCCTTCCCGGCACTCAGCCGGGTTGTCAGCCGGACCAGCAGAAGGACCAGTCCCGCGGCGAACAGCAGGACGGATACCAGCTGGGACGGCGTGAGGAACGGCACCACGGTACTGCCCCGGTCGTCCGCCCGGAGGAATTCGATGAAGAACCGCCAGAGCCCGTAGGCCATGAAGTACAGAGAAGCGCCGCAGCCCGGGATCCGCTTCACCGCGAACCACAGGACGGCAGCCAGGGCGAAGAGGAACAGGGCTTCGTACAGCTGAGTCGGCACCGCGCGGTACCCGAGGTTCCGGAAGTAGATCCCGTGGTCCCATGCCGCCCCGTGACAGCATCCCGCCATGAGGCATCCGATCCGTCCGAAGCCGTGGCCCAGGGGAACACAGACCGCCAGCCCGTCCAGCACGGTCGAAAACCGCCGGATATGCTCCCGGGACTCCCGGAACAGGATTTGCCCCGCCCCGAAATACACCGCCATCAGCACGGCAAAGCCGCCAAGGAAGCCTCCGAGGAAGGTGGAGCCGGTGCCCTCGTTCAGCGCGAAGGGCTTCCCTCCCATCCAGTCGTAGAAGGCCTGAAAGAGATACCCGGACAGGTATCCGCACACGGCGGCGGTCACGGAGGAGAGGATCACCAGATTGTGGAGAGCGGCGCTGAGTCCGGTCCGCTCCGAATACCGCCGGTACAGCAGCATGGCCGCAAAAATCCCCGCCACGATGAACACCTCGTACAGGGTCACGCCGAAAAACAGTTCGTCAGGATACATGATAAAAAAGATTCGGGGAGGGCCCGAAAGCCTTCCCCGAAAGAATCAGTGTGCGGAATTATTTTCTGCGGGAGATCCAGGCGGAACCAAGGATGGCAGCCACAACGATCATGCCGCCGCCGATGAAGGAGCCGCAGCCCTTCTTGGCAGTGTCAACCGCGTTGTTGACGGTGTTCTGGGCAGCCTCAGCGGCGTTGCCGGCAGCCTCGGTCACGTTCTCGGCGACCTCTTCCACGGCTTCACCGGCGTTCTCGACGGCTTCGCCCACGGCCTCGGTCACGTTCTCAGCGGCCTCTTCTACAACCTCTTCGACGGTGGGAGTCTCCTCAGCGGGAGCCTCAGCCTCGGGAGCGTCAGCGGAGCAGAGCACAACCTCGGAAACCTGCATCAGGCTGATCGGGGTCTCGGTGCACTCGAACTTGAAGTAGGAGTAAGCCGGGGTGGGCTCGATGGAAGCGGCGAAGAAGGTGTAGTCCACGTCGCCGGACACTTCGGTGAAGAAGGTGTCGTCGCCGGCAGCGATCACATCCCAGCCCGCGTTGTCGTTGGAACCGTAGATCGTCCACTTGCCGGGCGCTCTGCCGGGGTTGGAGGAGTTGTCGTTCGCGGTGGCCATGATGATGCCGTTGATGGCGTACTTGCCGTCAACCTGCGCGACGGACCAGGCCGGGAAGCCGTTGGTGCAGAACTTCGTGGTGACGTCGTCGTCCCAGAGGTTCTCCGGACCTTCGTTGTCGAAGTGAACATCCGCGCCTTCCACGAACTCATACTTGGTGAGCATCTTCGTGCCGAGATCCTTCGCGGCGGCAGCGGCTTCGTCGTATTCCTTGCCGTTGCACTTGAGCATATCGGCGGCAGGAGCGGCAGGAACCTCATACTCGAGGGTGGCTTCGCCGGGCGTACCGATGAGGACGATGTCGGCCACGTCGCCGTGGTTGGTGCCGTCGCTCACATAACGGAACATCCAGTAGGCGGCAGCGCCGTCCACGGTCTTGGAGATATAAGCCTGCTCGGCGTCCTCGGCGAGGGCGTCGTCGGCGGTGTACTCGGCGAGGTCAACCCAGTCGACACCGTTGTTGGAGCCCTGGATGTGCGCGCCGGGCGTTCTGGAGAACCAGCTGATACGGGGTCTGACGCGGACTTCGGTCACGACGGTCGCCTGATCGGCCAGCAGACCGGTCCAGCAGTCCGGGCCGGCGGAAGCGGGATCGTAGAAGGTCTCGCCGTTGTTGTCCCACGCGTCGGCATACTCGTTGGAGCCGGCGGAATAGGAACCGCCGCCGCCGATGACCTTACCGGCCACAGCGCCGTCGGAGGTGTCGTTGGCGGTGCCGATGTAGTCGACAGTGCCCACGAAGATCGTGAGGTCGCTCTTCGCAGCCTGCTCGATGGTCTTCTCTTCGCCGGTGTAAGCGTCGGCGGGATGACCGTAGAGCTCGATCTCGGCGCAGTCGCCGTGGCTGGTGCCGAAGTTTACATAGCGGTACATGGAGTAGGAACCGTTGCCGACCCAGAACTTGCTGAAGTCAGCGGTCTCTTCGTCCATGTCAAAGTTTTCCATGTAAACGGCGACGTAGTCGGCGTTCTTCTCAGGGGTGACGATGTGGTAGTCGTTGGTCAGCAGACCGCCGGAGGGAACGATGTCCGGGTCGAAATACACGACGTTGTGCCAGGTTGCGCCGTTGTCGTTGGAACCCTGGATGGCCGCGCCTCTGATACGGTCATCAAAACCGGAACGGGAGCAGATGCGGACTTCGGTGAGCTCATACGCCTGATCCAGTCTCACGCCTGCCCAGGACAGCATGGAAGCCTCGTAGGGATCGAAGAAGGTGGTGGTGTCACCGTCGAACGCGCAGGAGGCGTTGTCGGTGCCGTTGGACCAGCAGTGGGTGGTGCCGTCGGCCGGATTGACGCCGGTGATGACGGTGCCCTTGACGATGCCGTCGCCGCCCTTCACTTCCGGCCAGTCATAGTCGACAGAGTACGGATAGGAATCGCCGTACATGCCGTTGGAAATGGCGTCGGGGGCGATCTCCTCGATGTCGACCCACGGCGTTTCGATATCCATGTTGCTGTTGGCGAGAACAGCGGTACCGAAGGCCAGCAGGAGCATCAAGGAAAGAATGACAGATAAGGCTTTCTTCATTGTTCCTCCTTGGGACGTTGTGAACGTCCGGTTTGTGATCGGGATGGTTTCATCCCGGAATGGATAACGATTGTATTATAACATATGCAGAAGGATTTTTCAAGGACGGAATGACCGGAAATCCTTCTGCATTTGTTACATTTTTTGTGCGTTCGGGTGAATATTTACAATTGTGGGCGGAAATCAGGCCCAGCTCATGGTGGAGGGCTTGGGTTCCTTCATGGCGGCTTCCTTCAGGACGGCGACGGCCTTCCTCAGACCCTCGTCCGTGGTCATGAGGCTGTCCTCGTGCTCGATGGAGAGGACGCCGTCGTAGCCCACCAGGCGGAGGTTGGAGACCAGATCCTTCCACCAGGCGATGTCGTGGCCGTAGCCCAGAGCCCGGAACACCCACGCGCGGTTGATCTCGTCGCTGTAGTGCTTGGTGTCCAGAACGCCGATGCGGGCGGTGTTGATGGCGTCGACCTTGGTGTCCTTGGCGTGGACGTGGTAGATGGCGTCGCCCAGCATGCGGATGGCCGCGGCGGGTTCCATGCCCTGCCATACCAGGTGGGAGGGGTCAAAGTTGGCGCCCACCACGGGGCCGACGGCGGCGCGCAGCTTCAGGAGGGTCTCGGTGTTGTACACGCAGAAGCCGGGATGCATTTCCAGGGCGATCTTGGTGACGCCGTGGGACTCGGCGAAGGCGGCCGCTTCCTTCCAGTAGGGGATCAGGACCTCGTTCCACTGATAGTCCAGGATCTTGAGGAAGTCGTCCGGCCAGGGGCAGGTGACCCAGTTCGGGTACTTGGCGCCGGGATGGTCGCCGGGACAGCCGGAGAAGGTGATGATGGTGCTCAGTCCGGCCTTTTCCGCCAGCAGGACGGCGTTCCGGAAATCGTGCTCGAAGCCCGCGGCCACGTCCTTGTCGGGATGGACGCAGTTGCCATGAACGGACAGGGCGGCCAGCTCCATATCGCAGCGCTTGAAGGTGTCCAGCCATTCGTTGAACGCCTTGTCATCGTTCAGCAGGACGTCCGCGTTGGCGTGGTCGTTGCCCGGGTATCCGCCGCAGCCGATCTCCACGGCCTCGATGCCGACGGCTTTCAGCTCCTTCAGGGACTGCTCCAGGGGCTTCTTCGCGTTCAGGTTTTCACATACGCAGATTTTCATGCCGGTTATTCCTTTCAGTATGATGTGATACTAAATCCCTTCTAAGGGGTTACGCGGCTTCTTGCAAGAAGCCTGGCAAGAACCTAAAAAAACACTGGTGCAGCTTCCTTTTCAACATGCAGCACGGGGTAACGTACAGCGTGTTCTTCCGTTGCTGCAGAACCGCATGTCTTAGTCAAATTGCTTTGTTGGAAGGAATTGTTTTTTATCAATCAGGGATAAAGGGGGAGGAACCCTTCTGGAAGCTCCTCCCCCGTTGAGTGCGGACGATCAGAATCTGTAGATGTCGCCGGTCTTCGCGGAGGTGTAGATGCCCTCGAGAATTCTGGTGACGGTGTAGGCCTGCTCGGGCAGAACGGTGGGAGCGGCCTTCTGACCGCGGATGGTGGCGATCCACTGGGCCATATCCTTCGCGGAGGGATCGTTGTCGGACGCGCCCTCATAGAAGGCGGCTCCGCCGGCGGAGAAGCTCGGCTTGAAGACATACTGTCTGTTCTGGCGGATGCCGTTGATGCGCACGCCGTCCAGCATGTCGCCGCCGGCCTTGGTGCCGCAGAGCATGGTGCAGGCCTCGCGGACCTCGAGGGTGTTCAGAGCCCACGCGGCGTCCAGAGACACGGTGGCGCCGTTCTCCATGACCACGAAGCCGAACGCGGAATCCTCGACGGTGAACTTGGCGGGATCCCAGTTGCCCCAGGCGTTGCCCTGGTCGGTGTCGTTGTTGAGGGCGTGGAAGGTGGTGCCGACGCAGTACTTGGGCTTGTAGTTGTTCATCATCCAGAGGGTGAGGTCGAGCGCGTGGGTGCCGATGTCGATCAGGGGACCGCCGCCCTGCTCATACTCGTTGAGGAACACGCCCCAGGTGGGAACCGCGCGGCGGCGTACGGCGAAGGCTCTGGCGAAATAGATGTCGCCGAAGGTGCCGCGGTCCGCTTCTTCCTTCAGGAAGAGGGCTTCGGAGGTCTGACGGTTCTGGTAGCCGATGGTCAGGAACTTGCCGGTTCTCTCGGCGGCGTCCAGCATCTTCTTGGCTTCGGCGGAGTTGATGGCCATGGGCTTTTCGCACATGACGTGCTTGCCGGCCTCGAGGGCGTCCACGGTGATGAAGGAGTGGGCGCGGTTCGGGGTGCAGACATGGACCACGTCGATGGTCTTGTCCTCGAGGAGTTCCTTGTAATCCTCGTAGACCTTCGCGTCGGGCGTGCCGTACTGCTTCGCGGCCTTCTCGGCCCGTTCCACGATAATGTCGCAGAAAGCGACCATCTCGACGCCGGGAACCTTCTTCAGGGAAGGCATATGCTTGCCGTTTGCGATGCCGCCGCAGCCGATAATGCCGACGCGGATGGTGTCAAGAGCGCTCATGATGTTATTCCTCCGGATATTGATATTCGTATGGTTGGGGAGAGACCATGCTCTCCTGACTGTATCATAAACGAAAGCGCGGCGGTTTTCAAGGGATTCCCTGTGAAAAATCCCCGAAAATGTAGGATTTGTACACTTCACCAACTTGTCTGTATTCGGTTTGTGCAATCTGCCCGATCCGGATCCGCAGAAAAACGGCCGCCCGCACCGGAATCCCGGCATGAGCGGCTGTTCTCATACGAATTCTCGTTCAGCTTTTCTTCGTCTTGTCCGCGTTTTCGCGCCTGATCACCAGGCCGTACTTGCCCTGGGTCTCGCCGGACCAGATGATGTGGCGGGGACATTTATCCACGCACTTGTTGCATCCGGTGCACTTGGCGTAATCGATGCGGGCCACGAAGGAGTCCACCGTAATGGCGCCGGTGGGGCAGTTCTTCTGGCAGAGCTTGCAGGAGATGCATCCCACGTCGCAGACCTTGCGGGTGTTCTTCCCGTCGTCCACGGACATGCATCCCACCCAGTGCCGGGCGTCGAAGGGGATCAGGCGGATGATGTTCTTGGGACAGGCGGAAACGCACACGCCGCAGCCCCGGCATTTGGAATAATCCACGGCGGCCACGCCCTCTGACACGGAGATGGCCTCGAAGGGACAGGCCTTCACGCAGGTGCCGAGACCGATGCATCCGTTCTTGCAGAGCTTGTCGCCTCCGCCGATCCGGGATGCCGCGATGCAGTCGTCCACGCCCTCGTAGATGTACTTTTTCTTCGCGTATTCCCGGGTGCCGGAGCACATGACCTGCGCCCGCATCCGCACGGTGGGAGCCGCCTCCACGCCCATGATGGCCGCGACCTTTCCGGCGACCTCTGCTCCGCCCACGGGACAGGAGTTCACCTTGGCCTCTCCCTTCGCTATGGCCTCGGCCAGCGCGGAGCATCCGGAGAAGCCGCATCCGCCGCAGTTGGCTCCGGGGAGACATTCGAGGACCTTTTCCGCGGTCTCGTTCTTTTCCACGGCGAAGATCCGGGAAGCGGCGGCAAGGAGCGCGCCCGTCAGAACGCCCAGTCCGATGAAGATGGCCACCGGAATCAGAATGCTCGTCATACCGTCCCCCTCCTCAGAATTTCATGCCGGAGAACCCGGAAAACGCCATGGCCGCCAGTCCCGCGGAGATCAGCAGCAGCGGAAATCCGCGGAAGGCTTTCGGCGGATCCGCGAAGGCCAGCCGTTCCCGCACGCCCGCGAAGACGCAGATGGCCATGGTGAAGCCGACGGCCGCGGAAAAGCCGAACGCCACGCTCTCCACGAAATTGTAGCCCTCGTCGATGTTCACCAGAGCCGCGCCGAGAACCGCGCAGTTGGTGGTAATGAGGGGCAGGTAGATGCCCAGGGCGGAGTACAGCACGGGCACGTACTTTTTGAGGAACATTTCGATGAACTGGACCAGCGTCGCAATCACCAGAATGAAGGCGATGGTCTTCAGGTATTCCAGTCCGAAGGGCTCAAGCAGATACCGGTACACCGCCCACGTTGCCGCGGAGGACAGGGTCATGACGAAGGTCACGGCCATGCCCATGCCGAGGGCTGTGGAGGGCTTGTCGGACACGCCCAGGAAGGGACAGCATCCGTAAAAGCGGGAGAAGATGAAGTTCTGGGTCAGAATGGCCGCGAACATGATCATGAGGATATTGCCCATCATTCTCCTCCTTTCGCTTCAGCCGCCGGCTCCGCGGGAACCGGAGCGGGAGCGGGTCTGCGCACGATCTTCCCCGTGGCGGGATCCCGCATGAGGGTCTCGTGGTAGCCGCCGTCGATGGCGTCCTCTTCCAGCTGCTTTCTGCGCTTATGCTCCGCGGCGGACGCCTGGATCTTCTGCACCAGCGCCACAAGAAACCCGAGGGTCAGGAACGCGCCGGAGGGCATCAGGAAGATGGAGGCCGGGGAGAACCAGTCTCCGAAGATCTTCACGCCGCCGGTGCCGTCCGCGGACGCGAACAGGCTGCCGCTGCCCAGAAGCTCCCGGACGAAGGCAATGCAGACCAAAGCGCACAGGAAGCCGATGCCCGTGGCCAGACCGTCGCAGAAGGACTCGAGCGGTCCGTTCTTCGAGGCGAAGGCCTCCGCCCGGGCCAGGATGATGCAGTTCACCACGATCAGCGGGATGAACAGGCCGAGGGCCTTGTTGACGGCGGGGAAATAAGCCTTGATGATCAGCTCCACCGCCGTCACAAACCCGGAAATAATGACGATATACGACGCGATGCGCACCTGCTTCGGGATGATCTTCCGCAGAAGCGAGATGAAAAGGTTCGAGAAGGAGAGGACCGCGATGACGGCGATCCCCATGCCCAGGGCGTTGACCACCGAGGTGGTGGTGGCCAGCGTCGGGCACATGCCGAGAAGCTGTACAAACGTGGGATTGTTCGTCAGGATCCCTTCCCGGAAAATCTGAGGAATCGACTTTTTCACCTTCGACTGCCTCCTTTATGGGTTTGGATACAGGACGCCGGATCCGCCGCCGGACGCCACCGGAGGAGGTCCCTGAGGACCGGGCTCTTCGGGCTCCGGCTCGGGCTCCGGTTCCGGCTCGGGTTCCGGTTCGGGATTGACGACGATCACCACGGGTTCCGGCTCGGGTTCGGGCTCCGGTTCCGGTTCGGGCGTCACCACGACCACGGGCTCCGGCTCGGGTTCCGGTTCAGGCTCGGGCTGGGTCACCACGGGCTCT
>Ga0256405_10010618_pt1 | contig 12080 bp, 9 predicted proteins | sample RumenRJG_02DNA_FD_189096 | JGI IMG/M metagenome (GOLD analysis project Ga0256405, IMG submission 189096) | Bovine rumen microbial communities from Lethbridge, Alberta, Canada - RJG_02 | ecosystem: Host-associated > Mammals > Digestive system > Stomach > Rumen | place: Canada: Alberta | collected...
TGGGCGGACGGCCTGCTGGTCGCCACCAGCTCCGGATCGACCGCTTATTCCCTGAGCGTCGGCGGCCCGATCTGCATGCCTGACACGAAGGTCCTGATCATTGCCCCGATTTCCCCGCACAACCTCAATGTCCGTCCGCTGGTCGTTCCCGATACGGCCCGCATCACCATCTCCATCCAGTCCCGCGATGACAAGGCCATCATGACCATGGACAACAAGACCATGGAAATCGATCCGTCCTGGACCATCGAGGTCGCGATGGCACAGTTTTCGCTGAAACGTATCCGGCTCTCCAAGTCGGAGTTCGTGAAAGCGCTTACGAGCAGGCTTTTCTGGGGAGAGGATATGAGAAACAACGGATAGGATGGAATCAACGGAAAAGAAAGTCCCCCAGCATGTCTCCATCATTATGGACGGGAACGGCCGGTGGGCCCGGGAACGGGGAAAAGAACGGGTCTACGGCCACCTGAACGGCGTCGAAAGCGTTCGTGCCGTGACGGAAGAATCGGTCGCCCAGGGAATCAAGTATCTTTCCCTGTATGCGTTTTCGGAAGAGAACTGGAACCGCCCGCAGGAGGAGGTCGGCTATCTGATGGAACTGATGATGAAATCCATCGCAGGCGAGTTCGAGAACCTCATGAAAAACGGGGTCCGTTTCGTCGTCCTGGGTAACCGGGCGCGTCTTTCCGCGACCCTGAACGGCGCCATCGACACGCTGATGGAACAGACCAAGGACAATCCCAACCTGACCTTGATCGTTTTCCTCAGCTATAGCGGCAAGTGGGATATCCTCCAGGCTGCCAAGAAATTGGCGCTGGCCGCCGTGAACGACCCGCATGTGCTTGATAACCTGCAGATCCAGGACTTTGATGATTACCTGGTGACCGCCGGTGTCCCGGATCCCGACCTGATCATCCGGACGTCCGGCGAGCAGCGCATCAGCAACTATCTGCTCTGGCAGGGGGCCTATTCCGAGTTTTATTTCACCGACGTGATGTGGCCGGACTTCCGCAAGGAGGCCTACCGCGAGGCGCTTGCGGAATATGCAAGACGGGACCGCCGGTATGGGAAAGTCAAATAAAAGCGTTATATTTGTAGTCTGTAATTTTTAGTGGACGCTATGAGATTGAACAAGATATTGGTTGCCGGAATCCTTCTCCTCGCCCCTGCGCTGGGTTTCGCCCAGCAGCGCGTGGCTGCGGAGATCGATTATGGCAATCCAAAGAAATATACGGTAGGCGGCATATCGGTGGAAGGGAACAGCTATTTCAGCGACAACCAGATCATCCAGCAGACCGGCCTGCGCAAAGGCATGCAGGTCACGGTGCCGGGTGACGACCTTTCCTCCGTGGTGACCCGTCTCTGGGCGCAGCGTTATTTCCAGGATGTGGCCGTCTATGCCGATTCCGTTTCCGTCCAAGGTGACTCCCTGTTCATCCGTATCGCCATCCAGGAACGTCCCCGCGTTTCCCGCTGGACCTTCTCCGGGATTAAGAGCGGTGACCGCAAGGACCTGGAGGAGCGTCTCAGCCTCCGCCGCGGCGGTGAGTTCTCCGACTATGTGGAAAAGACTTCCGTGGGCATCATCAAGCGTTACTATGCCGGGAAGGGCTTCAACAATGCCAAGGTGGATGTCCAGGTCAAGCGGGATACCGTCGTCAAGAACGCCATCCGCGTAAATTTCGCCATCGATAAAGGCAAGAAGGTCAAGGTCCGGGAAATCCATTTCATCGGAAATGACCATGTCAGCGAGTTCAAGCTCGCGCGGGCGATGAAGAAGACCAAGGCGAAGAAGATCTACAATTTCTTCAACAGCAAGAAGTTCAACGAAAAGGAATATCCCAACGACAAGAAAAACGTCATCAGCGCTTTCAACGAAGCCGGCTATCGCGACGCCCGTCTGGTGCGCGACTCGGTTTACTATGTGGATTCCAACCGGCTCGGCATCGACCTGGTCATCGATGAAGGAAAGAAGTATTATTTCCGTGACATCAAGTGGATCGGCAACTCGGTGTATTCCGCGGACGCGCTGAACCAGATCCTGCAGATCCAGAAGGGCGACGTCTATGATGTCGTGACCATGCAGAAGCGTCTGACGGGCGGCGGGAAGCAGAGTGAGACCGACGTGTCCAAGGTCTATCGTGACAATGGCTACCTGTTCTTCAACGTCCAGCCGGTCGAGCTGAACATCCAGGGTGATTCCGTGGACGTCGAGATGCGTATCGTGGAAGGCAAGCAGGCCACGCTGAACAACATCGTGATCAACGGCAACGACCTGACCAACGAGCGGGTCGTCCGTCGCCAGATCTTTACCCGTCCGGGTTACATGTTCAGCCAGTCCGATTTCGAGCGTTCCGTCCGTGAAATCGCTTCCCTGGGCCAGTTCGACCCGGAAGCCATCATGGGCCCCAACGGCTATTCCATCATCCCCGACCAGCTGAACAATACGGTCGACCTGGTCTACAACGTGACCGAGAAGCCGTCCAGCCAGCTGGAACTTTCCGGCGGTTGGGGCGGACGTACTTTCGTGGCCACCGTCGGTGTGAGTTTCAATAACTTCTCGACGCGCCGGATCATGGACAAGAGCGCCTGGCGCCCGGTCCCGCTCGGTGACGCGCAGAACCTGGCCATCCGTTTCCAGACCAGCGGCGGCTACTATACCGCTTTCAGCGCCAGTTTCAGCGAGCCTTGGCTCTTCGGCAAGAAACCGACCTCGCTGAGCCTTTCCGGCTACTATACCCGCCAGACCAACTCCCTGTGGCAGATCAACCTGCTCAGCAAGGACCGCATGATGGAGGTCTTCGGTTTCTCGGCCGGACTCGGCAACCGCCTCAAGTGGCCGGACAACTATTTCGTCCTCTACAACCAGCTCAGCTGGCAGACTTATAAACTGACCAACTGGTACTCCAACTATTTCATCTTCGACAGCGGTACCTCCCACAATGTCAGTTACACCCTCGGCCTGTCCCGTAACTCGACCGACCAGATGATCTATCCCCGCGTGGGCTCCGACATCTCCTTCACGGTCCAGCTGACCCCGCCGTTCTCCCTCTTCCGCAAGAAGGATAAAGGCGTGCTGACCGCCGACGGTTCCCCGACCCCTGTCAGCAGCTGGCGTGACATCAACTACGATACCTGGTCCTCCCAGGACCGCTACCGCTGGATCGAGTACCACAAGTGGCATTTCAAGGGCAACTTCTACACCAAGCTCGTCGGTGACCTCGTGCTGAAGACCCGGGTGCAGTTCGGTTACCTCGGCTATTACAACCGCAAGTGGGGCTATTCCCCGTTCGAAGGCTTCCAGGTCGGTGGCGACGGCATGTCCGGCTACAATACCTATGGTTCCGAGATCATCTCCCTGCGCGGTTATGAGAACTACTCGCTGACCCCGTATACCTACTCGCAGTATAATTCGAACAGTTATTCCTACGCGGGTAATGTCTATGACAAGTTTACGGTCGAACTCCGTTATCCGGTCATCCTCCAGCCGCAGTCCACGATCTTCGCGCTGGCCTTCCTGGAAGGCGGTAACGCCTGGTCTGACATCCGCCAGTTCAATCCGTTCGAAATCAAGCGTTCCGCCGGTGTCGGCGTCCGTATCTACCTGCCGGTCGTCGGCCTGCTGGGCATCGACTGGGGCTACGGTTTCGACTACGATGTCCAGGGCAAGAAGGGCGGGAGCCAGTTCCACTTCCTGATCGGCCAGGAATTCTAATGGTCTGAAATTTGTATGGTCTTAGAATCGCGCTAAGCAAGATTAATAATTTAAAACTTAGAATAATGAAAAAGATCCTTTTGATTGCCGCAGCAGCAATCGTTTCCTTCTCCGCTTCCGCGCAGAATCTCAAGTTCGCCCATGTGAACTATACCGAACTCGTCCAGCTTATGCCGGAGGCCGACCAGGCCCGTGCCGCCATCTCCGCTTCCAGCAAGGAGGCCGAGGAAACGTTCCAGGGCATGTACGAGGAGTATCAGAACAAGCTTACCCAGTACCAGCAGAAGGCTGAGAGCTGGACGGCTGCCGTCCGTCAGAGCAAGGAAAAGGAACTGACTGACATCCAGAACCGTCTCCAGGAATTCCAGCAGACCATCCAGCAGGAACTCTCCCAGCAGCAGAACCAGCTGATGGCCCCGATCCAGCAGAAAGCAATCGAAGCGGTCGAGAAACTCGCCAAGGAAGGCGGTTATATCTATGTCTTCGAGACCGGCTCCCTGCTGTACATCGATACCAAGCAGAGCACCGACCTGACCCCGGCCGCCCGCAAGGCCCTGGGCATCGCCGACGGTCGTACGCTTGAGACCCTGCAGGCCGAATTGCAGGCCCAGGCCCAGCAGCAGTAATCCGCTCGTACAGGCAAATTCCAGGCGGGTCGCGGAAGTTTTTCTGCGACCCGCTTTTTCTTTCGATTTTTGGTTGATTGTATCGTTTTTATTATTAGATTTGCACTGCTAAATACAAAATAGCTTATTTTTTTAAGTCACATACACTAAAACAAAATTTCTATCATGAAGACACAAGACATCATGGCCAAGCTTCAGGCCAAGTATCCGCTGGAGAAGGAATATCTTCAGGCTGTGCAGGAAGTCCTCGAATCCATCGAAGAGGTCTACAACCGCCACCCTGAGTTCGAGAAGGCGAAGATCGTCGAAAGGATGGTCGAGCCGGACCGTATCTTCACTTTCCGCGTGACTTGGGTTGATGACAAGGGTGAGGTCCAGACCAACCTGGGTTACCGTATCCAGTTCAACAGCGCGATCGGTCCCTACAAGGGCGGTCTCCGCTTCCACAAGGCCGTGACTCCTTCCATGCTCAAATTCCTCGGTTTCGAGCAGACGTTCAAGAATGCCCTTACGACCCTCCCGATGGGCGGTGCGAAGGGTGGTTCCGATTTCGACCCGGTCGGCAAGTCCAACGACGAAATCATGCGTTTCTGCCAGGCTTTCATGCTGGAGCTCTGGAACTGCATCGGTCCCGACCAGGATATTCCTGCCGGTGACGTGGGTGTCGGCGGCCGTGAGATCGGTTACCTCTATGGCATGTACAAGAAACTGGCCCGCCAGTACAATACCGGTGTCCTGACCGGCAAGGGCGGCACCTGGGGCGGTTCCATCCTCCGTCCGGAAGCCACCGGCTTCGGTGCCCTCTATTTCACCCAGCACCTCCTCGAGAAGGCCGGCAAGGACATCAAGGGCAAGAAAGTCGCCCTCTCCGGCTTCGGCAACGTGGCTTGGGGCGCCGCCACCAAGGCGACCGAACTCGGCGCCAAGGTCGTCGCAATCTCCGGTCCTGACGGTGTCTGCCACATTCCTGACGGCATTACCAAGGACATGATCGACTATATGCTTGAAATGCGTGCCTCCAACCGCAACAAGGTCGAAGACATGGCTGTCAAGTTCCCGGAGAAAGCGTTCTTCACCGCCGGCAAGAAGTCCTGGAGCATTCCGGTCGACATCGCCCTCCCTTGCGCTTTCCAGAACGAGCTGAGCGAAGATGACGCGAAGGAACTCGTCGCCAACGGTTGCTGGTGCTGCTGCGAAGTCTCCAACATGGGCTGCCAGCCGGGCGCCATCCACTATTTCCAGCACAACGGCATCCTCTTCGCTCCGGGCAAGGCGGTCAACGCGGGTGGCGTCGCCACTTCCGGCCTGGAAATGACCCAGAACGCCGAGCACATCAGCTGGGACGCCAAGGAGGTCGACGACAAGCTCCACTTCATCATGAAGAGCATCCACGAGCAGTGCGTCAAGTTCGGCACCCAGCCGGACGGTACGATTGACTATGTCAAGGGCGCCAACATCGCCGGCTTCATGAAGGTCGCGCAGGCCATGCTCGAGCAAGGTACGATTTAATCCTTTTGCACACCTCAGAGGGGCGGTCTTTTGGCCGCCCTTTTTTTGGTGAATAGGTAAATTGTTGCTAATTTTGCTCGCTATTTTGGAGAACGCTCCAAAATCATAGGAAACAAGACTTTATTATCAGTAATGGCTACCCAAAAATTGAATGTGAAGTACGCTGTGCTCCTGCCCATCGTACTGATCGTTACCCTCCTTATCTGCTGCCTCCCGGTATCTACTTTCGGCATTGAAGGACTGACCGTCGTCCAGCAGCGCGTCATTGCCCTTTTCGTCTTCGCGGCACTGATGTGGATGTTCGAAATCATCCCGAACTGGACTACCTCCCTGCTGGTCATCGTCATCTCCCTGTTGACGGTCTCCAACAAAGGTATCAGCTTCTTCTGCGACCCGAAATATGGCCAGCTCGTCGATTACAAGAGCCTGATGGCTTCTTTCGCCGACCCGGTCGTCATGCTGTTCATGGGCGGTTTCGTCCTGGCTATCATGGCGGAAAAATACGGTCTCGACGTGACCATGGCCCGTTACCTGCTCAAGCCGTTCGGTACGAAGCCGAAAATGGTGCTGCTGGGTTTCCTGGTGGTGATCGCCGTTTTCTCCATGTTCATGAGCAATACGGCCACCGCGGCGATGATGCTGGCTTTCCTGGCTCCGGTCCTGGCGGTCCTTCCGTCCGACGACAGAGGCCGGATCGGCCTGTCCCTGGCCATCCCGGTGGCTGCCAACCTCGGTGGTATCGGTACCCCGATCGGTACGCCGCCGAATGCTACCGCCGTCCGTTTCCTGACGGAAGCCGGTTATGAGGTGACCTTCATGGAATGGATGGTCCGCATGGTCCCGTACGTGCTGATCATGATCTTCCTGGCCTGGCTGCTGCTGCAGTTCTTCTTCCCGTTCAAGAGCGAGAAAGTCGTGCTTGAGATTCCGGAAAACAACAAGGATAAAGGCTGGAAGAGCAAAGTGGTGTGGATTACCTTCATCGGTACCATCCTGCTGTGGGCAACCGAAAGCCTGACGGGTATCAACTCCAATGTGGTGGCCCTGATCCCGCTGGGTGTGCTGACCTGCACGGGCATCTTCACGAAGGAAGACATCAAGGAAATCAACTGGAGCGTCCTCTGGTTGGTGGCCGGTGGTTTCGCACTGGGTACCTGCCTGCAGGGAACCGGTCTTGCCAAGGTCCTGATCGGTGCGATCCCGTTCGGCGAGATGCCGGTCCTGCTGGTCTTCCTGATCGCCGGTCTGGTCTGCTACTTCCTGTCCAACTTCATCAGCAACTCCGCTACGGCGGCCCTGCTGATCCCAATCCTGATTGTCATCGCAGAAGGCATGGCCGACCCGGCCGCTGCCAACAACGCCAGCTTCCTGGCTCTCGGCGGCACCTATGCCATGATCACCTTCATCGCCGTCTGCGCCTCCATCGCGATGCTCTTCCCGATCTCCACGCCTCCGAATGCCATCGCGGCTTCCACGGGCCTGGTCGAGACCAAGGACATGGCCAAGATCGGTATCATCATCGGCCTGATCGGTTTCGTGCTCGGTTTCTTCTGGCTGACGAAACTGTTCCCGTTCGCTTAATCCCCAATACAATATTATTATGAAAAAGATTTTGATTCTTGCAGCCGCGTTCCTTTTCTGCGCCGGTGCGTATGCACAGAGCGGAGAGCAGCCGGAATACAGCTACAAGCAAACCGGCTTCCAGAGTGCTCCGAAGGTCGGCGGTTACATCATCGGTTCCTACAAGTACAGCGACAAAGAGGGAGCCCACGGCGGACCGGGTTTCGGCCTGCGTCTGATCCGTCTGTATGTTGACGGCTCCATCTTCAATGATTTCAAATACCGCATCCAGTTCCAGGCTGGCAGCGGTACCCCGCACGTGAAGGACTTCTACATCGAGTGGGCGAAGTATACGGAGTTCTCCGTGAAATTCGGCCAGTTCAAGCGCGCCTTTACGTTTGAGAACCCTATGAACCCTTGGGATGTCGGTGTGGGTGACTTCTCTTTCCTGGTCCAGAAATTCGCCGGTATGGGCGATCGCCTCGGTGAAGCCAACATGGGCGGCCGCGACCTCGGTCTCCAGGTCCAGGGCGACCTGATCCCGTTCGGTTCCGACAACCACAACCTCCTGCACTATCAGTTGGGTGTCTACAACGGCCAGGGCATCAACCTGGCGGATGCCGATACCAAGAAGGATATCATCGGTACGCTTCAGTTCCAGCCCATCAAGGGCCTGAAACTGGGTGTGTTCGGCTGGAAGGGCAACTGGATCAACGGTGCCGGCACTTCTCTCAAGCGTGAGCGTGTCAGCGCGGGTCTTTCCTACGATGTCAACAACTGGACCCTCCGTGGCGAATATGCGACGGCTGTCGGCGAGGAGAAGAAGCAGAGCGGCGCTGCCGACGCTTTCTATATCACGGCCGGCGTGCCTGTGCGCGATTGGCTCAAGTTCTATGTCAAGTGGGATGAATTCCGCAGCATGGCCAATTCCGAGACCAGCCATGACATGTACTCCGCCGTTGCCAACTTCCGCCTCCACAAGAACCTCAACTTCCAGCTCGAGTACCGGTTCCACCACGACAACCTGCTGGAGAAGCCGGAATACAACGAACTCTGGTTCCAGGCCTACATCCGGTTCTAACGAACTTTCGGAAATAACGCAAATGACTCCGACGTCCCCTCAAAAGGGACGTCGGAATCATTTTATGCCCTTTTTGCTTCAGATGTCCCATTCTCCGGGACGGAGGGAGCACACGACGGGCAGGACATATAAAAGAAGAGCAGCAGGCTTTTGACCTGCTGCTCTTGCGTCGAGAAGATCCGACTCGAACGGACGACCCCTACGTCCCGAACGTAGTGCGCTACCAACTGCGCTACTTCTCGATTGCCGGTTGTCCGGACTTTTTTACTCTCTGAAAGGGCTGCCCGGGTCGCGAACCCTTCGTATGGCAATTACGCCAGCTTGTTGATGTAGACTGCGATTCCGCTCTTGAGGTTGGACGCCTTGTTCTTGTGGATGATTCCGACCTTGGCGAGCTTGTCGATCATTGCATAGACCTTCGGAGCATTCTCCTGGGCTACTTTCTTGTCAGTCGTGTTGCGGATCGCGCGGATCGCATTTCTTGTCGTCTTTGCATAATACTTGTTATGCAATCTGTGCCTTTCGCTCTGGCGAATGCACTTCTTAGCAGATGCGTTATTTGCCATTGTTTATTTTTTTATATTTGGTAGTGGGTAGGAGAATCGAACTCCTATTGCGGGAATGAAAATCCCGAGTACTAGCCGTTATACGAACCCACCAAATCCTTGGTTCCTTTGAGACAAGGTCTCGAAAGGGATTGCAAAGGTAGAGAATATTTTTTTTACGTCAAAATATTTTTGCGAAATTATTCATTCGATTTTGCCCATTCAAAAGAATAGAGCAGGGATTCCACCTGGCGGAGGTACTGCCGCTTGTCGTATCGGGGCGCGTAGACCCATGCTTCCAGCACGATGATCTCTTTGGCTCCCTCGCCATAGAACGAGTGGGAGACGAAGGGGCCGCCCATGAAGTCGTTGTGGACCTCCCACCATCCGCGGGTCTGGGCAAACTGCAGGCCCCGGAACTTGATGAACTCGACCGTGGTGTTGACGATATCGCTGGTGGTCATCCAGGTGTTGTCGAACATTCCGGGGACGTTCTCCTGAAGGGCCTTGTTGCGGTGGGCGATGATATTCTCCTTGGTGAAGTTTTCGCTCTCGCCCGCAGGATACTTGTAGATGAATACCCCCTGGTTCGTGTACTGTTTCTCATCGGCGATCCAGATGAAGTCCTCCGTACGCTTCTTGAGCTTGTACCCGGTGGGGAAGTGGGGCGATCCGCCGACCATTTCGGTGACGACCTTTGCCAGGTTCGCCTCTTCATAGAGTTTGGCATTGGCGATGATCCGGTCCCGTTCGGCCTGCTCGATGCTGTTGGTGATGCGGTCTGCATTTTCCGTCAGCAGGCGCAGGGCTCCCTCGTTGTCGAATGCATTGACCTGGATGATGCACTGGGGATGGGCCCAGACATCATTCCGGTAGACGACGCCTTCTTCCTGATTCTGCGCATCAATGTTGAAAATGACGATATTGCGGTGGACCTTGAACAGGTCGGCAAAACCGGTCGGGGTGATGTTGGCAACGGAGAACAGAGCTTCTTTCTGGGGAAGATACGGGCAGTCGCAGGCCAAGATGTCGCGGACGGCATTGCCCAGGTTCCCTTCCCAGTTCTCGCGGTCGATGACGACGATGACTTCGCCGGCCTTGCCGCTGACATTGGGTAACAGGACCCTCGTACTGCGGTTGCAGGAGAGTGCGCCCAGCAGGGTGAGCGTCAGGAGGACCAGGGTTACGAATCGTTTCATGATATATCTGTTTTAAGTCGGTTTGCCTAATGGATGAGCCGGCCGATGTCGTTGCCGCAGGCAAAGAGCATCAGCAGGAGAAGCAGGAGCATGCCGATCATCTGGGCGATCTCCATGAATTTGTCACTGGGCTTGCGGCCCGTGACCATTTCGTACAGGACGAAAACGATATGCCCGCCATCCAGCGCAGGGATGGGCAGGAGGTTCATTACGCCGAGCATGATGGACAGCAAGGCGAGCAGCTGCAGGAACGCCAGCCAGTCCCATTGGCTCGGGAATACCTGGCCGATGGCGATGAAACTGCCGACGGACTTGTAGGCGCCCGTGCTGGGCGTCGCCACCATCCGCAGGTCCTGCAAGTAGCTCCCGATGGTGGAGAAGGTCATCTTCACCCCGGCGGGGATGGCTTCCAGGACCGTGTATTCCCGGGTCCGGATGCCTGGAATCTGGGCGTAGATCAGCGCGCGGCCGAGGGAGTCGACGTGCAGCGGGACGGCCAGGGTATCCGTACCACGCAGGACGGAAGCGTCCAGGGTCGTGTCGGCGAATGCCCCGAGGATCTCCCGGGAATCCTGGACGAACCGTACCGGGCGTCCGTCCACGGCGATGATCCGGTCGTCCCGGACCAGTCCGCCGCCCCAGTTCGGGGACTGCGGCGGGATGGTGTCGACGACGAAAGGAACGGCGACTTCGAACATGCCCGGGGTGTTGAGGATCTCCGGGAGCATGGCCTGGTCGATGTACAGCGTCAGCGTATCTCCGTCCCGCAGGACGCGGGCGGTTCGGACGTTGCGGCGGGCCAGGTCCGCCTGCAGGGTCCCGAAGTTCTCCGGGACATAGTCATCGAAACTGAGGATGCGGTCACCGGTGCGGAACCCCATCTCCCGGGCCAGGTCGCTGGCGTAGATCTGGTTCTCGTCGTTGCTGAGGTACTGGGTGCCCCAGACGCCCAGGACGAGGATGTACATCAGGATGGCGAAGAGGAAATTGAACAGGACGCCGCCTGCCATGACCAGCAGCCGCTGCCAGGCCGGTTTCGACCGGAACTCCCAGCTTTGGGGCTCTTTTTTCATGGATTCGAGGTCCATGGATTCATCAATCATCCCGGCAATCTTGCAGTAGCCGCCGATCGGCAGCCATCCGATGCCGTACTCTGTCTCCTTGTCTTTCAGCCGCGGGAACAGGCGGGAAAACCAGCCGCTCTTGGTGCTGAGCAGCTTGACGTCCCCGGCGTCGAAGAACAGGAAAAACTTGTCGACCCGGATACCGAAGAGCCTGGCAAAGAAAAAGTGCCCGAGCTCGTGGAATGCGATCAGGACCGACAAGGCGAGGATCACCTGTGCTATTTTGATGAGGACGGCGGTCATTTGTTATCAATTAACAGGTTGGCCCTGTCGAAGGCCTCTTTGTTGGTCTGGAGGATATCCTCGAGGGAAGGCTTCTCAATGAAGGCGGTGCGGCCCATGATCTCGGATATGATCCGCGGGATGTCATAAAACGCGATCTTCTCGTGCAGGTAGGCCGCTACGGCTGCCTCATTGGCGGCATTCATCGCGCAAGGGAGATTGCCTCCCCGGCGGATGGCCTCGAACGCCAGGCCGAGGCAGGGGAATTTCTCAAAATCGGGTTCTTCGAATGTCAGGCTTCCGATGGCGGGGAAATCCAGTTTCCGGTTGTTCAGCGTCAGCCGGTCCGGGAAACTGAGGGCGAACTGGATGGGTTCCCGCATGTCCGGATGCCCCATTTGGGCCAGGACGGCGCCGTCTTCGAATTCGACCATCGAGTGGATGATGGATTGCGGGTGGACGACGATGCGGATGTCTTCCGGGGCCGTGTCGAAGAGCC
>Ga0256405_10010619_pt1 | contig 12078 bp, 6 predicted proteins | sample RumenRJG_02DNA_FD_189096 | JGI IMG/M metagenome (GOLD analysis project Ga0256405, IMG submission 189096) | Bovine rumen microbial communities from Lethbridge, Alberta, Canada - RJG_02 | ecosystem: Host-associated > Mammals > Digestive system > Stomach > Rumen | place: Canada: Alberta | collected...
GGGTACGCTTGGCAACAAAGAACTTAATGACATAGAGCCGACATCATTCACAGAAGCCGACTTCATTTTGACCTTTAATAGCCTCGCTAATGGATTAAGTACATTATTCCAACAAAAACCCTCCTTATTACGAAAGGGAGTACAATTGCATTGTCTTCTCGTCAAGAACCGATTGCAATTGCGCCAACTCGCTTTCGTCATTTGTACTTTGTTTAATTTCTAAAGCTTTGCTGAAAATTCCCTCAAAACATTCAAGCTCTTGCATACTAGGGACAATGAACGGTAGTTGACGTGCATCGTTAATTTGAAATGTTTGCGTATTATTAACAAAATCATCTACGTATTGGCTCATAAAAGTTGAGTTAATAATGCTAATGATATACTTTTCAGAAACCTTGTCGCACATACCAAATAGGCTCATACTCTTCACGTCGTTGATACTTCTTTGCTTCTTCCGGCATTTCAAATATGTGGTATTAATGTCACTCCAACATAGACCCTCCTTAAAAAAGAACGTATAACCTTGATACCGAGCCTTTGGATCTGTCTTCAAGAAACGGACATTTTCTTTAGACCATGCAATAGCAAAAGGAGTTTCCAAATACCACCGGTTTCCGTCTTTATCTCCCTTATCATATGGTACGTAATATGGCTTCGAAGTATCTATACCATTTTGTTTCTCGTCTTCGCTCAAAGAATCCACATCAGCGATTTCGCTATCAGCTATCAGTTTGTATATATAGCCTTGTCCAAATACGTCACGTCCAAAATCTTCTTTAATTTTATCAAACGTTTCCGCAATAAGTTTCTCAGAACTTCGATCAAGGAAATCTTGCGGAGACACGTTGCCGATATACTCCGCGATTTTAGGATTCTTGCTAATAGCTTCTGCTAATTTTTTGGGGCGGGAAGTATACACATTCTCTGCCCATTTGGAAGATTTGCGGATAGCGACATATTTACCGTTATTAGCTGTGGCCAATCCTTGTCCGCCCTCCGTTAAACAACCTAACAATGCAATGTCACCAGGCTTTAAAGAGGCTCTATAAGCTTCCAATTCCGCTTTATTTTTCTCTATGTCACGAGAAGTTTTTATCTTCTCCCACCATTGATCATACAGGGCTTTAACCTTTTCCCCGTAGAGTTTCCATATACGCAAGTTCAATTCGGTGGGTTTGAAGATGACATCATTTTGTGTGTTTAGATACATAGATTGCTTTACCGGTTCAAAGACAATAGGCGTATCCAAGTTCTTACTACCATCGAGGAAATCAATTTGGTGCTCGATATCATAAGGAGTATTTACCACCTGAATGATACAAGTATCAACCATGACAGATTCAAAAGGATTAGCAGCGTCAAAGATGTATCGAATTTTCTTTGAAAGCAGCAAATCACGCATATTACGTTTTGTCTGCGTTGTCCAGAATGTTTTTGGGATGATGTATGTCAATGAACCACCCTCTTTGGTAAGTGACAAACCTTTGAATGTAAACAAATTATAGGTGTCGTCAGAGAATCCAAATTCTTTTTCGTATGCCTTCTTATCAGCTGCTGTTACGCCTTTAGTGGAAATGTAAGGCGGGTTGCCAATGACTATATCGAAGCCATCTGAGACACCAAACATCCATTCTGGGTCAAAGAAAGTGGCTACTTTGTTTTGGTCGTATGGATTCCAATCGGTTGTTACTTGCTTTACAGCCGCTTCGAAGCCTTTCGGGACTGTCTTTTCGTGCTCTTTCTTTATAGAATTCTGGCAATTCTTTATCTTCGTAAGAATATCCTCTCTTTTAACCTTGTTGATGTCTCGACGGAACATTGTGGGTCCTCCTGTATCAAACAACGAGGTTTGTGCCACCATCTCATCAACCCAACAAGGCTCTTGGTATGCCACTAATTCTTCTTGAAGTCGAACAATATCTCGTTCTAAACGAGCAATTAGATCCTCGTTAGGTTGGGATGTGTGCTGAATAATGTATTGCTCGATCTCATTACATTTTTGGCTGTCTGCTTGTAGGTTAGCCAGTTTCTTTTTGTGCTTCTGAATGTTAATGGCATTTGTACGCAAAGCGAGTAATTCTTGTTTTAACGTAGCTAAATGCTCATCTTGCCAATTATCATCATAGTGCTTCACATCGGCACTCAATAATGAATTGGCTGCAACAAATTTGGTTTCCAAGTTTGGCAACGGAATGATACCAAAATTATGAGCTACATCTTCTTTATGGTACTCACTATCGCATATTAGAGAGATAAAGAAACGAAGTTTGCAAATAAGCATCGCTATTGGTTGTATATCAATACCATATATACATCCTTTAATTATCTCCAATTTCGTTTGGTACTTATCGAAATTATCCAAATGCAAGCGTTCGATAATCTCGGTCATCTTCAATAAGAAACCCATAGGGAATGCACCAGAACCACATGCTGGATCAAGGATCTTGATAGCCATGATATCTTTTGCAAGTTTCTCCTTATTGACAACAATTGTAGTGTCAGTGTCTTTTACTAAATGCCGAATGAATAGTTCATCATATCCGCAACGTTGCGTAAGGTGTGAGATGAGCGCTTCATCGACCATATAATCTACAACAAAGCGCGGAGTATAGAATGAGCCTGTAGATTTGCGGGCTGATTCCTGAGTTTCGGGATTATATGCCGCTAATAGGTTTTCGAATACTCTACCTAACAATTCTGGATCAAGGGAAACCTCTGTATCATTAGGTGTGTTCTCTTCTACTGTAAAGTTATACTGCTTAAAGATATTCAACAATCCCTCTACGGTTATCTCTTGTATTCCCCCTTCTGCTGTAATTACTTCTTTGTGCTCTTCTTCAAAGAAAAGATTATTGGGAACGAAAGCCCTAAATTTCCAGTTCCCATTAGGTGACTTGGCATCTCTACTACTAAATCCATCGTAATAGGTCAATGGAATCAGTTGTTTTCCCGTTTCGTCTAATTGATATTTATCCAAACAATCAAACAAACCACCATTTAGATATGGAATATCTTTGAAGATAGCCATGACTTTTTCTTCTTTCTCATCATCAGGGAATGTAAACCAAGATTGTTTTTGAGAGTCACGGTACAGGTTCTTAATCGTAAATGAGGTGCTTTTCCCATGATAACCGTTCTGTGCAAAGCTTCTATCTGGAATTTCTTGATTGAGAGTAGCAAAGAATAAGTTTTGCAAGATAGCATTATAGTAAATTCCGCTCTCCTTTGCTTTCGGATCAAAATCTCGTAGTATTTTAGAAAGATATTCTTCCTCAAAAATATTGTTGGGAACAAGATGTTTTTGTTTGATGAACCACACGAAAAGCATACGCGTAATCAAGCGTATCATTTTGCGGTTAATATTCTCTCTATCATCAGTATCGGTTTCTGTCTTATTTGGGAAAGTCACACCAGATTTATTATCAACAGCCCACAGATACCAATTGTATAGTTTCTCGTAAAACTCTTTAGTCAGAGCCTCAACAGAGAAAGCGTCTTTAATTGCAAGGAATGTAATACCGTCGGATTGAAGTTTGTCAAAACGGCTGACAGCGGTTTTGTAATAATTATCTTTCTCTCCAAAAACGAAAGTATATCGCTTGGGAGAAGTGTTTTCTCCTTTTATGTCACAAATAAAAGATAAACGCCAATTATCCCCATCGTCAAACACAACTAAGGCAGCATCTACAAGATAACGCAGATATGGTCTAATCAACTCACGTAAACCGACTCGACGCTTCTTTACGGAGGAATTTAGTTTAAGGTAGAATAATCCTATCTCATAATTATCTGTAGTCTTCTTTTGACCAAGATAATAGCCTTTCCCTTCTTCAGAGTTAATGTCTAACAATTCAGGAGTTTGACGAATTGTTTGTGCCCCAAAATAAGAAATAAGAAACTGCGTCCAATCTTGAAGATTGAACTTGTTCTGGAATAATTTACGGAGTTGGTCAGGAGAATATGCCATAATTATTCAAATGTCTCTGAGGTTATAATTTCGGATTGGTGGAATTGATTTTCTAATTCCTTCTTCTCTTTGCTGATGTAGTAACGTTCATGAAGTTCTTCCAACTTCATTGACAGCAACGGTTTAAGTGTTTCTATCTTATTCGTTCTTCTACGTTTACTAAAGTCTCTGCTCAAACGATTAAGCGTAAGTGTGAGAAGTGAGAATGCTCCTTCATTCACATATTCATCCAGTACAAGCAGTTTTTCGTATATTTCATCAGTAGCGAATAAGCGTTTCATCTCACGCAGGAAGTTAAGAGCCACGTTAGCGTTCTTATCTTTCCTTCTTTCTTCCAAGGAGGTTTCTGTAGTCTCTACGATGGACGTTACTTGCTGATATGCTTCATAGGCCTTGCGCACGTGCTCGTAGTGCAATTCTTTGACAGCCTCGAAATTACCTACAGCTTCTGTCTGCTTTGCGCGAAGCAATTCTGCTGCATCAAGAAACTCAATTGGTTCCGGTTGCCCTTTACCCATAACGCGATAGAATTGTGAGCGACTTCCTGTGGTAATATAAATGACTGATGATTGCGATGCCAATTTCTTTGGGCGATGGTCGGCAGAACGTACCGTACGGCTCTTGAATGGTAAAGACTTGATATGCTTGTACAACTCGCGGTCGGTCTGGTACAACTCACGAACCTCACGCAATAACTCCAGTTGTTTATCTACGTTGTCACGCACCTTATCGTCAAAGAGTTGGAATTCACGGAGCATTTCTTCTCGTGAATATACTTGTGCATCCTCACCAAGCGCCGAGTGGAAGCCTTGTAGTTTGATAAGGGCATTGGTGTATAGTTGGATTTGTTCATCACCATCTTTGGACGGATAGAACATATAGTTGTAGATATGATCTGAGGTGGAGCCGATACGATTAACACGACCAATACGTTGCATCAAGCGCGTAGCATTCCACGGAGAATCATAGTTCACAATGACATTAGAGCGATGAAGGTTGACGCCTTCGGCCAATACATCAGATGAAATAATGATATTATATTTATTCTGCTTCTCTTCTTGATAATTGGCATCGAAATTCGAACGAATAGCATCTAATACGTTTCTGCGGTTAGTCGCACTAACAATCAGGATATCGTCGCGGTGCAATTCATTCTTCAGACGCTCACCTAAGTAAGTGATAGTATCAACGCTTTCTGAGAAGACAACCAATTTCCCCTCTTTATTCAGTTCAACCGTTTCGCCTTTTTCGTTAACGCGTGTCGGAGCAAAGAGTTCGTTTTCCAATAGTTTTTTGAAGAGGTCGAACTTGGGATCTTTGTCCACAATTTCCCAATAGGCTTCTAACTCCTCCAGTTTGGCAGCATCTTCACGAAGCTTTTCAATATATATCGGATTGAAATCTTCTCTTGTGAAAAGCACATCTTCTTCTGTATATCCAGCCTCTAATGCTTTCTCCAATATCTCATCAAACTCCACATCCTTTGCCATCATACCTTTGACATCAATTTCCGGCGCGATAAGGATTCTATCATTCTCCCACATCTGAATCATATCGTTGGTAATGCGCAGAAAGGTATGCAGCGATTTCTTAAACGCATGGAAACTACTCTCCAGACGTTTCACCATATGTACACGGAAAATACCGGAGAAGACTTGTGCAAACTGAATAGCGTTACGATACTTACCTGCTTTCTCTCCGATGATATACTCAATAGCGCGGTAACGTGCATAGTGCAAACCTGTGCCATTTGGATTCGCTTCATCGGGTGTGTCGGTCAAAGTCTTAATCGTGCTATAGAACAACTCACTCAATTCCTCGTCCAATTGGTATATACACTCGTTCGGTTGTTCTACGTTCGGGAAATGGATACCCTGACTCATCAAGTCCGCTTTATACTCTTTGTTATTCCAAAGGTTCTTACGTGTACGGCGTACAAGGATCTTATCTAGCACCTTGGTACGCATTTCTTCGTAGATTCGATCAGCAGCTTCGGTAATAACTTTGTTGTCGGCTTTTCCACGCTTGCGCATTAGTTCGTTGTACTGCTGGATCCAAGGTTGGAAAAGCGTCGTGATATTCGTGATACCATCCAACGTCGGTCTGCGTGCGTTCTGGAAAAGAAGTATCAAGTTGCGGAAGTCTTCCGGTCGGTTGTTAAGAGGAGTTGCAGACAGAAGCATTACTTTCTTCTGCATGCCATCAATCAGACCTTCGTTGACGCGAGGTGTCTTACATATACGTTGTAACTCGTCATATCGACCTGCTGTGTCCGAACGGAAGTTGTGCGCCTCATCAACAATAATAAGGTCAAACTCCTCTGGTCCATAATAGTTGTTACTACCTTCCAGAATCTTGTTAAGACTACCGTTAGTAATGAACTGAGTGTAGTTCTTTGCCTTCCCTGTCAGGCCGAAATCCTTGAAAGTGTTTTCCCAGTTTTCCTTGACGGCAGGCGGGTAGATAACAAGAATTTTCGTGTTCTTTCCGTTCTCTTCTACAAAGCGTTTGGCAATCATCGCCGCAACGATCGTCTTACCTGTTCCGACCACGTCGGCAAGGAAGAATCCGTTGTACTCTTTGAGCATCTGGAAACCTTGGATAACTGCATCGTTCTGGTATTTAAGTTGCATGTAGCCTTTAGGCATATCAAGCGTGAAATCATCTTCCACTTGGTTGCCAAAAGCATCAATCAGTACTTTGATGAAGATCTCATACGGCGTAGGCATTTCTTCGAGGTGGGTCTGCTTTCTGATACGTTCAATATCTTCCGGTGTAATTGGAATTCCTTCATTCCAAAGCATATCAAACTCATTCTTGCAATACGCCACATCGTCGTAGTCTTTCATGGCTACGTTCAGTTCGTATCGCGGTGGTTCTGAGATTCCCAATCCAGCATCTGAAATGTTAGACGAACCCATCAGCACCCAACCGTCCGTGTGCTCACTGAAATGTTCCGGCAAGCAGAGATAGAACTTGGCATGCAGGTTCTTGGATTTGTGGATACGCATTTGGAGTTTGCCGGAAATAATATCTTCGCAGAGTTGAAGAATGCCTTCTTCAACATCGGCTGAATATTTGGCCTCCTTTACATCTTGGATAAAGTCCTTTGTATATATCTGGCGCGCTTCATCGTCTCCTTCCAGCATCAGCAAAGCTTGGTTGTGCTTATGAAAGATGTTATCCACATTGATACCTACGAGAATCTTGATGTCCTGTACGTTGTTAAGTTCTTTACGTAGTTTGAAATAACCGGAAGAACGGAAATAGCCCACCACAGCAAGGAAAGAATAGAAATTTGGCATACCTTGCGCAATACCCTTGAATTTGTCAAACAGGGTATTCTGCGGATTGTTATTAAAGAACTTACTGCTCATTGTATATGCTGTGTTTTATCATTAAATTTTGTGACTGTCACACATTTTCAATTACCAAAATGTGATAGGTTTATTTTCCGACGTACTTGCTACTTGCACTTTTATCCTTTACTTTTTCTGTTTCCCCATTAATCAATTTGTCGATAAAAATCTGATTCCTAAATTTAGCCCTTTCTAATAGGGTGGAGTATTTTATAACTTCTGTATAAATATTTCCCTCTGGACCATTGTTGAAATTGACGACCTTTTCAGATGGCCTAAACCAATAATGGAACTTTGGTGAGTATTCATAACGGGTAACACGACCACGAACGTCACGATCTTCTATTCCCTCACCGATTAGGTAGCCGTAAAAGGTGGTGAGTTGTAAATCCTCGCGTGTGTAATTAAGGAGAATGTTTGCGTAAAAATCTATCTGAGTTAAATGTTCAGAAACATTTACATCTGGAGCCTTGAACTCAATAATGATTGCCTTGTTTTCTTCTGGAAATAGTAAGACGTCTGGCCGTTTCGTTAATCTTTTTTCTCCTAACGAGTTGAGATAACGCTTATCTTCCTCCGAAAATTCTTTATCAAAGATTTTTTTTCCTTGATATTCAATATCTACAAATCTTTCTTCCGAAACTCCTTTGAAATATATGAATTCCTCATTGATTATCCACAAGTCACTATCATCTGGTTTCTCGGAATACTTACTTTGCTGGAATAATAAGTTGTGTAACAATTTTTCATCTATGCGTTTGCCATCCTTTAGACTCTCAAGTTCGCGATTTAATATCTCATCGAACAAATCCAATACAATCTTCCTTCTCGCTATATACTTGCTCAATACGGTTCTGTTTTGCAAAGGAATGGAGGTAATTAGTTCGTCTATCTTTTCTTGTAATTTCGATGAATAATCCTCTGTTTTATCAGGAGTAATTGTCTTTATCTCTTCCAATTGTTTTCTGATGGCATCATCCTTTTGAGCTTCTATTTCACTATCTGCCTGATATATCGCTTTTAATATAGTTTCTTCAGAATCTGTGTTCTTGATTTTTCGTCTTATCTTATCAACAGTACAAGGGTTCAATAAAAACATCTGTTGTAACTCATCAATAGTTTTGTTTTTTTCTTGATTCTTGCTATCTAGTTCATTATACAATCTATTGATGTTATTATTGGTCTCTTCTACAATATCATCTAACAATATCGTTTCTTCTGGAAAAAGGCTTCCTTCCTCCTGAGCTCTAAAATCTTTAGCACTAATCAGTACGATATTTCCTCTATCATCTCTATCGTGATTGTCAATATATGGACTTGATAGTAGGAATAAGTATCTATTTCCGGCAATACTATCTTTTGCTGCAAGATTTTCTAATTTTATACTGGAAGCCCGTTCTCCTTTACTTACCAGATATATGGCATTCTCTTTTAAGTTTGTATCTGGTTGAACAAAAGACTTAAGCGTAAATTCCTCGGTGTTTAATGAGTGTACAATTTTGTTGTTCTCGCCAAGTTGGCTATATGCAATGGTAAAGGTTTCTTCTTTGTGGGGTTCGGGTATGTCCTCTGTCTTGATTTCTAGTTCCTTTATTGCATTTTGATTTATATAATGTACAATCTTTATGTGCGGTAATACTGTTCTATTGTCACAAAAGAGCGATAGGAAATGCTTCAGAAGTTCTTCTTTTAATATATCAATATTGAGCGTCTGGAAATAATCACTATCACCGCTTTCTAGTGGACGTAAAAAGGTTACAAGAGTATTAGTCGTCTCCGAAGAAACCTCTTTTTCCTCGTCTAATCGCATAATGGCGTTTTGCGAAATAAAGGCGTCTTTCTTGGATAATGTAACTTTTCTCATCCAATATGAGTTATCATTTCTCTTGAAAACACTTTCTAAAACAGTCTCGTCAAATGTGTGGATATATTGAATGCGTCCTGTTCCTTTATTGGAAAAATGTTTAGAGTCATCACGGAGAGTGACGAGTCTTTCATAACTTTCGTCATTTAAGCCAATTCCATTATCGCTAACACAAAGTTTATCAAAATCATAAATGCCATTTGTTTCGGAAAGAGCATTTGAAATACAATGTACCCCTAATGTAATACACCCCATATTAAGGTGTTCATCAGTGTATTTCTCTCGTATTGCTTCCCATGCATTTGTGAACGCTTCATATATGGGCTGCAAAGGAGTGTCCTTCTTTTTGCGGATAGTTGGCAACTCGTTTGCATAACGAATACCAAGTGCTTTAATGTATTCCATATTGTTTGATTTATTTCTTCCTATATGTTTGTCCTGCTCTTCTCTCGCTCATCGGTCGGTGGATATGATGAGACCTAGACACTTTTCGCACAACCTGCGCGACAATTTGTTTGCCAGATTTTTAGTTTCTCTCTTTTTGCACGCAATTTGCGTGCAAAGATACTACTTTTTTCGGATATATGCAAGGAAAATCATAGATTTTCGATTTGGACGGCGGTTTTTGTGTCTCGGTCATCTCCCGGTCATCGCTCGGTGGACGGGTGCGCGGTGATGTAACGGCGGTTGGAGTCATGAATCTTGGCTCCCGTAGGACGTAACAAGTCAGCATCTACCAACTTATTGATATATTGATCCAATGTTTTGGTGTGATACTTGACTCCCACCATATCCAAAATTTCCTGTGCCGTGCGTGGCGTTTCGTCGCAGAAGTCTAACACTTTTCGTTGCTTGGCAGTTGGGCGAGGTTTGACACTTTTTGAGTCAAGGTTTGTCACTTTTGGGGTCGGGTCTGACACTTTTTGTCCCTGCTCTGTTACTTTTTCGGCTGGGTTTGACACTTTTTGGGGCTGCTCTGTTACTTTTTCCTGGCGATAGATGATAGTCCGGAAATCGTCAGCTTGAATAAACTCAGGTGCGCAGAGACCTCCGATGCCGGCATGTCTTCAAAGATAAACGGCACAAAGAACCGGCCGAGCAAGCCGTCTGTGCGGATGTAATCGCACAAGAGCCGCCGCTCGCGGGCGAATTCCTTTTGGACGCTGCTTATGAAAACTTTGATATCTGCCATAAATGTTTGTCTTTCTTTCTGCACGCAAACTGCGTGCAAAGTTACAATATTTTTCTGACATATGCAAGCGTACACGTTTTTATTCACGTTTTTTATTTTTCAAAGACCTCTCCGCTACCTCGTTTCGGTGGATTTCAGGTAGCGAATAAAGGGCGAATAAGGGGTGCATAGGGGGCACATCGGAGGTATCCTAGACTTTGTTATTTGTAATATGCTATAATCGTTTATATTTCAAGCATTTACAAAGCACACAAAAACACGCAAAAACTGCCGTTTTTGCCATTTCATTTTTTACTTCTCGCTGAGGATCATGAAGAGGACGGCGGCGATGCAGATGACGATGCCGGCGAGGATGTTCACCGTCAGCGGTTCGCCAAAGACCAGCGTGCCGACCAAGATAGCCGTTACGGGTTCGAAAGCGCCCAAGACGGAGGTCTTCGTCGGACCGATAAGGCGTGTGGAAAGGGCTATCGTCAGCATGGCTATCATAGTCGGGAAGATAGCCAAGCCGATGAGATTCAGCACGTCCGGAGTGGTGTCTATGCCTTGCAACACCGGCGTTCCGTCGATGAGCAGGTACGCCAGAAAGGCGATGGCACCCACCACCAGACCATAGAACGTGAGCATATGTTCGGAGATATGTTTGATACGCTGCGAGCGGTTGACGATCACCAGATAAACGGCGTAACTCAAAGCGGACATAGCCGCGAGAACAATGCCGAGCCAGTGAATCTCTGTTCCGGCGGCAGGCCAGCTGAGCAAGACCACTCCCGCAACCGTGGCGGCGATAGACAGCCATACCTGCCATTGGGGATAGACATGCAGCCCGACCATGATAAGCGCCACAAAGACCGGATACAGATACACGAAGGTCGTTGCCAGCCCCGAAGGAATGAACCGGTACGACTCGAAGAGAAAGACACTGCTGGCGGCGAACAGACAGCCGAGCACAACTAGCAGCCGCATTTCCCTTCCGTTGACGCGGAAAGACTCATGCCGGAACGCCATCCAGAGACCTAAGATCACCGCCGAGATAGCATAACGGAAGAACAGGAGCGACAACACCGGCACGCCGCCGTCTAAAAGCGGTTTGCCGAACAGCGGATTCAGTCCGTACGAGACACCCGCCGCCACTCCGGCTGCAAAGCCGAGGATTGTTTTTTGCTTTTGGGTCATATCAACGGTTGCGCGATATTGTCAAATTCATCAATCGGAATGGGTCTGAAACTGCGGACAAGGGCGACGACATCCACCTGACGGATAAGCAGGTAGGTGTACTCTTCGAGGCGGACGGTGATGTTGCAGAAATCGTCATAATTCCACCGTTGTTCAACGACGGTGTGACCCTCCGCCAGCTTGTCGGAAATCAGATAAAAGGAATGAATACATACGTGCCAGTCCTTGAAAGCCACCTTCTCCACATAGAACTGTTCTCCGCCGATAGAGACCGTCTCGCTTTTCACGAGTCGGCCCTCCTGCATGATCCATTGAGGTTTCTTTTGTCTCCTATAGAGAATGATGGCTACAACGGCTACCAAAACGAAAACCAACAAAAACAGTACTATCAGAGTCATGGCCTAATCCGGTTGCTGTCCGTCATGGGCATGCCATGCGCAGGCGGTGATTTTCATATTTGAGAACAAAGCCGTGAATGACGAGTCCTCCGGCGAACAGGCATAGATACCGAAACGTATCT
>Ga0256405_10010620_pt1 | contig 12078 bp, 24 predicted proteins | sample RumenRJG_02DNA_FD_189096 | JGI IMG/M metagenome (GOLD analysis project Ga0256405, IMG submission 189096) | Bovine rumen microbial communities from Lethbridge, Alberta, Canada - RJG_02 | ecosystem: Host-associated > Mammals > Digestive system > Stomach > Rumen | place: Canada: Alberta...
TTGTCATTTACAAAATCGCCTATTACATACGCAAGCAAAGAGGAAACAAGCACTCTCGGCGTACTCCCTAATACCGTTTGATACGCTTCTTGATTTTGCCAATAAGCAGGTGCAGGAAGATTTATTGTTAAAGCAAATATTCCAACCATTAACAAATTCATTGCAAAAGCAAGATAACAAGTTATTCTGCTCCACTTATAACCGTAGCACTCAGAAAATACATCTGAAAGAATATAAGTTATCGGGAAAATAACTATTGCACTTGTCATTGTAATTCCAAAGGGGAATTGAAGTTGCTTTGTCGTTATAATGTTTGAAATCAGCATAGCCGATACAAAAACTACAGTCAAAATTGTTTGCAATGTTGTAGTTTTTTTCATTTGAATTTCTCCTTAGTTTTTTTAAAGTTGGTTTTTGCATACAACTTTATTTAATAAGTTTTCTGCGCCGTATTCTCTTACCGCCATTGCCAGAGCGGTCGTACTATCAAGACCACCGCTGAATAATATCATCGCTTTCATTTTGTATGTTCCTCCAGCCATTTCATTTGAGCTCCGATGCCTAAATGTGAAATCGGTGCCTCATAATCTCTAAATTTTGTAATTAAATATTTCCTGTAGTTTTTTCCGCATAAAAAGATTGCTTTATCCTCAAAAATGATTTGCTTCTCTTTCATTTGAGCTATAACCTTTGCCGACCATATTTTAATTTCATTTTCCTTTGCTCCGCGCAAAGTCTTTTCGTACGGCTCTATAATATCGTTTTCATTAAGCAGTCCGTATTTTGCCGACAATATATATATATGTGCAGGATTGATTGAAACGGCGTATTTATATGCTTTTCTAAACCAAGCCGAGGCCGTATATAATTCTTTTGCTTTGCATTTTTTGTTAATTTTCTTTTTTGTGCAAGATATAAAAACAATCATAAATTATTCTCCGCATACTTCTGAAATTTTATCCATTCACTATAATTATGCCTCGTCAGTTTATTTATATTTATTGGCTTTTTCCCATTTAGCGAAGGGTAATATTGCCGCATACCTTGCCCATTAAAATAACACGCATTCCCCATTCTCCCTCCTATTGTCCACGTTGTACTGTCCACAGTGTCAAAACGTATATTTTTATAGTATGATGTAGATGTAAATCCTAGACCGTGTAGTTTACATCCTAATTCATGTGCTTTTTTTATTAGCATAGGTAAATATTTATACTGATTTTTATTTATGTCTTTGATTGCCAAACCACCTATTGCCGCATAATCGTACTCACTGCACATTTTTACAAATTCATTTAATCCTCGTGATTTATGCCAAACAGGAATACATTGTTTTCCCGTTTCTTGCTCTAATCGTTTTCGATATTCTAGTACTTTTTTATATCCTACGATTTTATCTATATCTAATTCAAAAAAATATTTAACATCATACTTATTTATAAATTCGATATATTTATCCAAATATGCGTCAAAATTTACATTTGTCTTTCCTCTCATAAATGTAAATGCTCCGCTATCTAACAGAAACATATCACATTTTTTAATATACGGTATTTGCCAATCTTTTATTGAATAAAAACTCTCAAGAATATATTTGCTTTTTGAAAGTTCATCGGGATAATTCTTCAACAATCCTGTTCCTGCTAAAAAAACTTTCATTCTGCTTCGAACCACTCTCCACAATGTGGGCATTGTATTTTCTTCGGCTTTTTTGGTTTTGTTTCAGCATCCTCAAATAAGCCGTTTAATGCATTTTCGTCAAATCCTGCATCTACACTAAAACCAAACTGCTCCATATCAATATCTACAATTCCATCAAGTTCGATTTCCAATTTGCTGAAATCGAAACCTGTATTCATGGTCAACTTATTATGCACCAATATATAGGCTTTTCGCTGTTCATCTGTCAGATTATCGAGTCTAATAACAGGAATTTCTTTTATATCGTCCATCTGCATTACTGCAAGCAAACGCCCGTGACCCTCAACAACTTCATTTTCATGCCATATTGCTATCGGGTCATTAAATCCAAATTCCTCAATGCTTTTCTTTATCTGCTCCACCTGTTCATCAGTATGGATTTTTGCATTGTTTGCGTATGGTCTTAATTCTTCTTTCTTTAGGTATTCAATTTTTAATTTATTCATTTTGCACCGCCTTTCATTCCTTAATTGAATGGGAGTCCTTCATCGTCTACCCCGTCTGGCCTTCATTCGTTTGTACCGCTCATAAAACCTGACCTCTTTGCGACGCTCAATTTCCGGATCACTTTCAATCCCAAGCTCCCTTGCACAGGTCTGAACGTCAGTATACTCCTCGATAATGCTTTTCATTGCATCATACTCAGTAACTGGCGTGGGATTCTCCCCGCGCTCGATCCGCGCCGCCTTCAGCGCGGCCTGTGCGAGTTCGGATGCTTCTTCTGCAAGCTGTTCTAGCATTGCAGGTCTGCCTATTTTTTCAATCATGATGTTCCTCGCTTTCTGCCTTAACAATGCAAAAATTCTTTTTTATAGATTCCCTTTCTCGTTCTTTTTTTGCTTCTGGAAATATAAAATACATAGCATCATTCCAACCTTTTGTGTATTGCTCTGCATCACGATAATCTTCATAGTTGCGAAATGTCGGAACGCTTTTATAAAAAGGTTTATCTATCCTGTTCACCTCCCTTATACGGTTCTGGCAGTGGCATCCATGCAAGCACTTCATCCTTCACAGCTTCATTTATCCATGACGGAATGTGTCTCGGCAACTGCCACCCGTTGCTGTTGTACCGCATCTTCCTGATGTAAGTTTCATCAATGTCAAACCCCAAATCTTTTGCTTTTGCCTTCTCCGTCATTGTGACCAGAAATTCACCATATTCTTCTGGCAACCTCTCACTGCACGGTATCCACCGCTGTTCCGGCTGTGCGCTCGGCAGTGCGTTCACGGCTTCCTGAATCTCACAATTAAGTCCCTGTGGATATAAGCCGTCCCATTTTTTAGTTGCTTCTATTGCCGCATCAATCGCCGCCTGTCTGCTGATTAAATCATCCATTCTGTTCACCTCTCATATCTGCTCCGCACCATCTGCAAAACGGGTCTGCGTCATACTCAATAATGTGCCCACCACATTCAGAACATCTAAAAGCATGAGCGCCATGCCCATCTGCGTAAAACCCCTCATCTATCCACTCACCCTTCCGCTGTTCTGGCTGTGCGGATGGTCTACTTTTTAGAAAATTTACGACTTCGTTATCACTCCATCTCGGTTCATTCGGATTTACTAAATGTCCTGCGTCAATAAAATCAATCGCCGCCTGTCTGCTGATTAAATCATTCATCCTGTTCACCTCTCATATCTGCTCCGCAATTCGGGCAATAGTTTGTCTTGTGCGGAACGTACTCGCCACATTGGTCACACTCATAGTGTCCATACGGATTGCCGCCCGGATACGCTTCATCGTTGTATATCCACCGCCCTGTGCGCTGTGCGGATGGCAACTGCTCAAGCCGTTCCGCATACCAGCTCGGATAATGCGCGTCTGTAGGCTCGCCCATAATCGCATCAATCGCCGCCTGTCTGCTGATTAAATCATTCATCGCTTTCCTCACTTTCTGCCTGTGATGCATCTGATGGTGCTTTCGGCAATTCTCTTTCTTGCGCAGATCATCGTCTCTGCGCTAGATCAAATCGATGCAACACATGGAGGCGGCATACTTGTACCCCTCCATGCTAAATCATTTTCTCCTTGCTCTACGCCTTAGCAAAGCGTCTAGTCCGCCCTCCGGTACTTCCTCCGGATCCGTGCAATGATCACCTGCATCCGGATCCACGATATCGCACCGTCCCGGTATGCCGTGCGGGCCTGCAGTATCTCTGTCTGCATCCGGCGCTGTTTGGTTGACCATCGCCTGATCCACTCGATCTGCTCCTCATCGTCCAACTTACTCATATCTCCCAATCCTCCGGCGCCTCCTCACTACAATTAAAAATGCATCCCCCATACTCGCCGATTCTATAGTACTTACAGCATTCGCAATCGCCTTGTGCCGCGCAGTATTCCTTTACCGTTTTTGCTAGGTCTGCGCCCTCCGGCGTCACCATAATCTTGACATCCTCCAGCGCTCCCAGCGCCTTGAGCGTGTCGATCGCCGGCTCTATGTCCCCCTTTTGCAGCATGTCTGCAATCATGGGGATCATCGCAGTGCAGACGTCCTTATAGCTCACCAGCTTAGTGCTCATCGTGTCCTCCCTCTTCCGCCCCATTCTCCTGCTCGTCCATCTTCGCACCACAATGCGGACATACGTTTAATTTTTCTGTCCCTTTTGGAAACACCCAACCACAAACCGGACACCTGCAATAGACATCCCTGTCCTTAATCCAATGCATTCTTACTCCTCGTCCATCTTTGCGCCGCATTCAGGACAATACTTCGTTTTGTATTCCGCTTCGTCCCATTCATACCCGCAGTTTGAACACGAATAAAATCCGTATTCGTCCTCATTCCAGTGCGCGTGTGCTACCGACTTTACATCCTCTCCCGGTTCCTTCTCGATCACTGCTCTGATCTTGCCCTTTTCAGCCGCTGAGAAAAAAGCGCTCTCCGCGACCTTGTTCCAGAACAAGTCCGCTCTGATATACTTAGCGTCTCTCATCCCTGCATCAATCAGTCTCATTCGTCTTCTTCCTTGTATGTTATTCCAAGTTCATCCAAGCTATATGCTCTGTCTGGTTCCATTCCTGAATACCCTGTTCCTGAATCAAAATCAGGGAGGGAAAGTGCTCCGTTACCAGAAAATGGTATAAACAAGTATTCTTTGTCACCATTCTTGATTTTTTTGACATATTCCACAACCCCACGAAACGGCTTAAGAACCGTTTTGAGATATTCTCGCTCCAAGTCGTTAAGAATCGGCGGATTGTAAATATCACGAATTAAAGTAGGCTCATCGTCTTCCCATTTGATAGCAGGAAACAGATGGTTGAAATAGTAAATGTATTCATAACCATCAGAGAACCAACTGTTCCATTTTTTCTTAGGCTTTCCTTCGTAAATACACAAATTTCCATCCTGGTCTCTAGCCATCCATCTATATTCCCAATCAATATTTCTGGCAATAGTTTTTTCAACCTCAGTGAATGTCTTCATAGTTATTTCTCCTATAATTCAATCATCGCTCCACAGTTCAAATGATTCACCTGCTTTTGTACCGGATTCCTTTAATTGCTTTACATATTGAATTGCGTCTTTTTCAGTCAGGTCACCGGGTTTATCCATTTTATCAATACCCCAATCTTTAAGCAAAATATCTAGACTTTCATCGTTTTCCACTTCCATGATTTCTCCATGGTTTGGAATATATCCAGACAAGCTTCCAACATCTACCAAAATATATCTCTTCCCATCTAATTGAAAGCAATATCTTGTGTCCCAATAATATCCATCATTGTATCCCTCTTCAGCAATTAACTTATACTCACTCATCTTCATTTCCTCCTTTGTCATTCATACCACCAATCTCCATTACATGCTTGCGGATGTCTGCATCAATGTCATCTCCCGGGTCGTCATCGTCGTATTCTCCACATACGTTTATGTCGAACGTTTCCAGATTGTCCAATACGGCCTCTTCCTCATATTCATAAATTCCAGCATCCGGGTATTCTGGGAGATAGTAGGTGCGGTTCTCCCCTATGTGCCCTTCCCTGTGCAGTACCCAGTACAGGTCCCAGATGTCCCCTGCATATTTTGGGTCTACGCAGGAGATGTCCTCCTCGCAGTAATGCTTTCCTTCGTACTCATACACTTTATGTAACATCTCACACCCTCCATTCTCTCATAAAGCCCATTTCAGCCTCCCAATATGTCCAGCACTTTGCCAAGGATTTTTCTTGCTTCGGTTTCTTTTCCGTTTGCATATGGGAATTAGTTTCACTGATCTCCATACACTTCCTCAGGCCACGCAATCGGTCTCCCACACCACGGGCAATACTCATAGTCCAAATCGTTCAAATCCCCGTCACAATAACCGCACTTCCATACGTACCAAATCCGAAACGTCCGTACAGCCGTTACGGGCTTGTTCAGATCTTCTTCCGCATCCACAAACATCTTCATTGCGGCATACGTTGACGGCTTCATCTTCGCCCTCATGTTCTTAAGCAAATGATCTGCACTAATTAGCTTCATTTATCCTTTGTCCTCCTGTTCCACTTCTTCATCGCTAAATATTTTGTACTGCATGTCATCGTTTTTGCCCCACATGTAGGGCATCTTACTACCCATCTTTCCGGAACCCCTTCGCATTCCGGAAAGCGTTCAAATTCTGCTTCGCCTCCGCAAAACGGACAGGTTTCTAACATTCCTCCTTTTCCTCCTCGATTTCGTAGGTGATCTCTATTGGATTCCCTGCGGCCTTAACCAGAAGCCGCCCCCAATAGATGATTTCTTCACACTCTTCCCTAATTTCTATCCTCCCGGCTCTAGTTAGCTGGTCTGTTTTCACTTGCTTTCAGCTCTCCTTTCTTTATCATTCGCTGGACCTTCTTCCTTACAGCGTCTTTTGACTTGCCTATTTTTTCGCCGATTTCCTTGCAGGACGACCCGCCATAATACATTCCCTTTAGTTTGAACAATTCATCGGCCGTCCACATCTTGCTTTTTATCGTGGTCCTCTGAATGACCTCATAAACTCTCGGCCCGTTCTTCTCAGCATCCCATGCCCTCGTGGGGGCGGAGCACTGTGGAAGAACCATCGCCCGAACTCTTGCTTTTGCCATTTTTACCTCCCAAAATAATGATCTCCATACTGATACATTGGTACACAATATGGATTATATCCACCTGCCGTGAAAAATAGAACCTCGTAGTCCAGCTCTTCGTCGATTTCCATTTCCACGGCCTGAAAGTCTTCCTCGGTGACTTCCGTGTATGCCCTTTCCAGTGCCCCGTCATTTACAACGGAGAACTGCCCCGGCTGATAGATCACCTCGGTGATCGTATCCGGAAAACGGTCTGACATAACCCGGTTAAAAACCACATCAGCGACAAGCCGCTTGCCGTGCAGATCTTGATTCCCGGCTTCCGCATGAACCACACATGCTAACAGTTCAAGCTCAGCCTGCCGGTCCTCTCCGGCGATGTCTTCAAGCTGTACCGTGTGGATCTCCGGGGCGGGCTTCTCTAAAAGCCCATTCCCATATATCCTTGTGCTGTCCGCATACACAGACAGCGGAATACCGATTGCGACCCCTACGGCGATTGAAATAATCGTGTTCAGCTTCATTTCTTTGCCCTCCTTTTTAACTATCTACATCTTACTCCTCATGCCACCCCATGTCAACATAATTTTTCAAAAATCATAAAAAAAATATGCGGCAGATTTCTCTGTCGCATATCCATCATTCAGTGAAAATCGTCTATACGGTAGTCCTTAAATCGCTTTGCAGATTCAGAAAATTTCACGTCAAGATAATAAATCCCCTGTGCCGATCTTCCCTTCTCCGGAAGTTTCTTTGTCATTTCCATGCCGAACTTTTTACTTGACATTTCGTATTCGTTATTTTCCTTCGCCCACTTCGTATAGACCTGAAACAGATCTCTTGCCATTAGATGATCTTTGCAATTGTAGTCAATGATAAGACATTCGTCGATAAACCCGGCAAGTACATCCATTTCCTGTTTATAATCTGCCGTTGCGTTCTTTACGCATTCAGGCTCTTCGAGTCCTTCCTTTTCCCACTTCATGCAACCTTCGACAGCCCAACGCAGAATCTGTGGAAATTCCTGACGTAGCTTATATTTCAGATTCTTGTCTACCTTTTCCTTCGGGATGTTTACCTCGAACGGAATCAGCTTAATTCTGCGCCAGATACCAAAATCCGTACCACGTACAACGGGTTTGTGGTTCGTTGCTACCCAGATTTTGAACTCCGGCATATATTCGAACTCATCCCCATACAGGAATCGGCAAGTCACCTTGCTACCTCCTGTGAGCTGTTTTAATAATCCTTCGTTTAGTCTAACTCCCTCGGTCGGCTCCTCACAGGTCACAAATCGTGTGGATTTCAGTCTTGCAATATCGGAATTAGCTCCGTCTCCTCCGAGCCGTTTCATCATAATTGTTTCAGGCTGGACATTTGACGAATACGTTCCCAACAAATCGGCAATCGTATCAATGAAAGTCGATTTTCCATTATTTCCCATGCCGTAAAGGAAAAACACGCACTGCTCTGCTGTGCTTCCGGAAAGGCTGTAACCCACACAGCGTTGCAGATATTCCTGCAATCCCTTGTTGTGGTTCGTTACATCGTCAAGAAATTTCATCCACAGCTTGGGCTTTTCTTTTCCGTCTCTATCGTATTCGGCATACGCCATACGAGACATCATAAAGTTGGAATCATGCGGAATCAGCTCACCATTCCGTAAATTCACGATTCCATTTGAGCAATTCAGAAAATCTTGATAGACGTCAAAAGAATCGGGATTTGCCGGAATGTTTTCAAGATGCTGACATTCCTTTATCATGGCTTCTTTCGCCTTCGAACTTTCCGTATGCTTCTCCCATTTCAACAATTCTTTTGCAGAATCCTCGTCCTGTTCAAGATATGCCTGCTTCTTGATTTCATCGCATACCTTATCGGCAAGTTTCTTTACTTCCCCGGAATCATCAATTCGCCATGCCTTGCCATCCCAATACATCCACTTCTTACGATTGTACGAATAGTGGAGAACATATCCGTATGAATCGCACAGCCTGTGGGCGTTCCCGGTATCAGTTAGATCGTAATTTTTATTATCGCCTGACTCCTCCACAGCACCCATCTTACCGTCTTTGAAAAGCGCCAAAGCAAGTTTCGTATCATCTCTTCCGGCCTTCGGCTGATATGTGTCAATCGTTGACGCAATCGCCTTATTGATTGTCATTCTGCCGTAGGTAGATTCTCCTGTTTTTCTGTCCCACTTCTCCCGCATGAGTCCGGATGACCGGAAGATTCTGTCCATCTGTTCCGGGTTTTTCCCGGTCCAGAACGCAAGAATATTACAAAATGCGAGGTCAGCTTCCGACTGACTGTGATATGCACCCTGCCAGTTTCCAGAGTAAAGCATCTGGAATAAATATCCGCTCTTGCAGTTTCTCGCCTTGTCGATGACCTCTTGGTCTCCCAGATCAATGCTTTCCGTTTGCGCCCCGGAAACCTTCGGCGACGTTCCCGGAAGGTACTTTGCATGAAGGACTTTAATACTTTCTGTGCAATCCTTTATTTCGGTATATTTCGGGTTATACAGATTCCCGGTGCAGATGAAATACCGCCCTGCCGAGTACATCTCCACATTGCCACGCCGTCGTGCCCCGTCAGGAAGTGTTCCCTTACAGATGATATGGATTCCCTGCCCGCTCTTTGAATACTCAGTATACGATTGGAGCGTTTCAACGAACTCGTCACAGAAATCAAGATTGTCTGCACAATGGTCAAGATCAACACCGAAATATCCGTTAGCAAACATAAAGCCAAGACCATCAAAGCGATATCTTTCACAGGCTTCTACTGCATCCTGAAAGCTCCCCCATGTAGCCGGGTTATTGCTCATGGCGTTATTGCCTGTATGCGGATTCTTAGGAACCTTGTCAGAGCCGACCCAACACACGAATTGATTGGTCTTTTTTAGTTCATCGGGAAAGTCCTTGTATTTCTCTATTATTTCGTGTATTCCCATCTCGGTTTCAGAACCTCCCCTCTACAATGTCTAGTGATCGTATTTCTATGCTCTCCGGTTTCTTTCGCGGCTATTGTTGCAGACTCATATTTCACACCGGTAGTAAGACAAATACAGGACTTATTACAAGCTTCTTTTGCTCTTTTTATCGCAAGCTCTGTTGGTTTCTGCCCCTTATTGCTTTGACTTATTTTTAATCTTGTTTCGTTAGATAGCTTTTTTCCAAGATTGATTCTGCTTAAATGCGCTTTCTGAATGTCGCTTAACTTCCGCCCTTTATTCCAAGACGATATACCGATATGCGCCATTGACAATTTTCTTTTTGTTTCCTCAGAACGCTTAACGCCAATAGGGCTATTTTCACCACCAGTGCTTTGATTGTAACCAAAACTCGGATCGGTCGTCTGATATTTTGAAATAAGCTTTTTTTCTAATAGCCCGGCTTCAATCGCAGATAAACCCTCGGCAATTATCACATGCTCAATATTTTCCCATCCGTATTTTTCGATAGCTCGACGAACAAGTTTTTGCGGCTTATATCCGTTTCCATTTACACGCCATCTTTCTTTTGGCTTTTGACCTGTAATGCCGATATACTTTTTTTTATTTGGAAAAATGTGCATATAAACTGCGTATTTATGTTCCGTCATCTTCTGACTCCAACTCGTCCAATCTCCCTGACAACACACCCACTGCGGAAGTATTTTCAGCTCCTGTGGAATATTTTGAACATCTGTTTTCATACCTTTTTTTTAATTCCTCCACCTGTCCATCGTCAAGCATCCATCTACGGTATCCAATAGTTGCTTTTTCTGCCGTGATCTTTCCCTTGCTGATAAGATTCCGGATACCCCTTACAGAGTATCCGGTCATCTTTGCAGCTTGTCTAATCGTTACTTTCACATGCTTCACCTCCATCCGATGCTGTGATACAGCGGTTCAAGCTTTCCATCTTCTCATTTTTTGACCTCCTTTGGGTTCCTCATCTACTATACATATAGTACACTATTAACGATCATGTGTCAACATAATATTTTAACCCTTTGTATATTCCCATCCTCTTTGCTCCCCATCCCTCGTACATCCCGAAGCTGTCTTGAAAGTCTATCACGGTTCCGAACTCTTTTCCATCCGCTTTTCGTGCAACTCTCCCTGCTGACTGAATCACTGTCGTTTTGTCTTTCTCAGGCGTTGCCATTACAAGATATTTCAGATGCGGAACGTCAAGCCCTTCCTTTGCAAGCTGATAAGTGGCAAAAACCATGTCCAGCTCGCCGCATTCCAGCTTTCTTAATGCTTCGTCTCTTTCTTTTTTCGCTTTCTTGCTTGTGCCTGCTCCAGAAATGCAGATACACCGTTTTCCCTTCTTTTCTATCTCTCCGCATAGTCTTTGCAAATATTCCACACGGTTCGCCAGAACAATCGTAGGGCCTGCGCATTCTTCTGCAATCGTATTCAAAACAATATCGAACCGCTCTTTATCATTTGTCAGGTCTTCCACAAGTTTTGCGTACTGCAATACACCATCCGTGCCTAAAACATTTTCTATGGTCGGATAATAGTTTGTCCTGAATGTCTTCACGTGGACAGGGCATGTTCTGTCAGAAACCTCATCTCTGCTAATTTCGCAAATTACATCCCCTAAAAGTGCGAACATGCTTTTTTCCAGATGATCTGACCGATACGGCGTAGCAGTCAGCCCAAATTTATATCTGCACGAGAGTCCGCTCAGGACCTTATAAAACTGCATCACTTTTGTGGGAGATCCAATTGCTTTATGACATTCATCCACAACCACAACGTCGAAAGCATCTTTAAGCGTACTCAGATCAATTTTTGCCATCGTCTGTACTGTGGCAAAAGTCAGAAACCGCACGTTAACTTTTCCCTCCGTGATCGTTCCGTACTCACTGTCAGGAAGATCAAAAATGCCTTTCGCCCTTCTCATGCTCTGCATCAGTAATTCGTGCGTGTGAGTCAGCCACAACGTTCTACCCCCGAGCCTTGCAATGATTTCCAGAGCCGTCTGCGTCTTGCCTGCTCCGCAGGGCATTACAATCACCCCATTTTTGGCCTTTATGGCCTCATCTACGGCCTTCTCTTGATAGGGGTATAGACTTATATCCCTTTTAATTTCCTTTGCGTAAAACGGGCTGATTTCGATGCTGTACGGTGCGCCTGAACACATCGGCCATATCTTTTTCAGGCATCCGAACGGAAGAATCAACGTCTGCCATACTCTTTCATATAGCTGGATTGTCTCCGGGGTGTTTCCAGTCCACAACCCCATCCGCGCCTTCTTGTAATAATCAGGATTATCCAGAATCAGATTGTTTCTGCACCATTTCACAATTTGTTCTGTCGGTTCGTGAA
>Ga0256405_10010621_pt1 | contig 12077 bp, 6 predicted proteins | sample RumenRJG_02DNA_FD_189096 | JGI IMG/M metagenome (GOLD analysis project Ga0256405, IMG submission 189096) | Bovine rumen microbial communities from Lethbridge, Alberta, Canada - RJG_02 | ecosystem: Host-associated > Mammals > Digestive system > Stomach > Rumen | place: Canada: Alberta | collected...
GCACAAAAACTGGTTGCAAAAAGTATTATAAAAGAAGATCTTATTTCAAGAGAAGAAAGAGCAAAAAAGGTAAAAGAAGAGGCACAAAAAATTGCAGATGAATATAAGAACCAAATAAGTGAGCCATTATATAATGAAACAAAAAGACAAATAGCAAATGCAACAGTTAATGAAGCATTAAACGAGGAAGAAAAAAGAAGAATGATTAAGAGAAAATAACTACGAATGAGGAGGAAATTATTATTATGAAGTCTAAAAATGAAACCATAAATGATAGACAAAAACCAGAAAAAGGATTTCTTGAAACGAACCAAAAAGACATTAAAGATTTAATTGCTCCATCAGGGATTGATGCTACAAGCACAAATCATTTGGAAATAATTGGAAACACAAGCATATATGCACGTACTTTAGTCGTATCAGCATTACCAAGAATGTGCACATTCCCATTATTTTTAAGAGGAATGTATACATTTGGCAATGTAAATGTTTCTGTATTTATTACACCTGTAAGTGAAGATAAATCTCAGAATGAACTAAATAAAACAATAAATGTTCTAGAATCTGAAAGAATTGTTGCAATGGATAGAGGAAACATAAACCGTGAAAGCTCATTGGCACAAAAAAGAGCTGAAGCAGAGGAACTAAGAGATGCAATTGCAAGTGGACTTGACAAACTATTTGAAGCATCAATTTTCTGTACGATTTTTGCTTACAATATGGAGGAACTAGACAGAGAAACAGAATTATTATCATCTGAAATGTCAAAGACATTAACTGGAGTAAAAACTGCATGGGCAATGCAGGAAGATGCATTTAAATCAAATTTACCATTTAATGAAGATAAAATAGGAAAAAAGCACACATTTGATAGAAGGTCAATGGCAACAGTATTTCCATTTATTAATTCAGACGTTGGACATGAAGATGGAATTCCATTAGGATTTAATAGACAAACAGGGCTTCCAATCTTATATGATAATTTTAATCCTTCGCTAAGTAATTATAACATGGTTATATTTGGTAAATCTGGTGCTGGAAAAGGTGTAACAATAAAAACATTAATAGCAAGATCTGCGGTGTTGATGGGAATTGAAAGCCTTGCATTAGATGCAGAAGGTGAATATGGAATAGTAGCAGATGCACTTGGAGGATTAAATGTAACAATTTCACCAAACTCAAATACAATAATTAATCCATTTGATATTGAACCAGAAATAACTAAAGATGAGATTACAGGAAGAGAAGTAGCAACATTAAATGTAGAAAACAAAATTGAAGACGTAACACAGGTATTACTTACAATGGCAAGAGGAAGCACAAGAACTGAAGACATGGTAAATGAGCTTACAAAACAAATAATTGCTGAAGCATGTGCACAAGAATATGCAAGCTTAGGAATAACAAATGATGTAAATAGCTTATATGCAAGTAATACATCAGGTGTAATTCGTGGAAATTACCTAGGAAAAATAAAAAAGCAAATGCCAACAATAGGATCATGGTATAAAAGAATTTTACTTGATGCTGCTCAAAACAAAAATCCAGACTATAGAATGCAATTTAGTTATCTTACAAAAGTAATGAAACAATATGTTAGAGAATATAATGGGCAAATGTCGTACTTTGATGGTCAATCAACATTTGATTTACTAGAAGGAACAACATTTATAAATCTTGATATATCTCAACTTGAAGAAAGATTTGCTAGACCACTTGCTCAACAGATATTACTTTCATGGATTTGGGAGAAATTTGTTAAGAAAAACAGTGAAGATAAATCTAAAGCAGGTAAGAAGAGGGTATTAGTTGATGAAGCATGGATGCTATTGCCATTTCCTGAAGCAGTAGATTTCTTAAACAAGATGGCTAGACGTGCTAGAAAAAGAAATGTTTCTCTTGCAGTTGTTTCTCAGAGATTTCAAGATTTTTATGAGAAATCAGAAGTTCAAGCAGTATTAACATCATCAGATACAAAATTATTTTTAGCACAAGATAAATCAGAAATAAAATATATCAAAGAAGTGTTTAAATTAAGTGATGGTGAGGCTTCTTTCTTAACAACTTGCACAAGAGGGCAAGGATTATTTAAAGTAGGAGATCAAACAGCAATAATAGAAATAAGACCAACAAAAAGAGAGCTAGAATTCGTTAATACTAACATCAATGAAATACAAAAGAGACAATTACAATAACACATAACACTCATTATAAATTAAATATTTGAACAATAACATATAAAACTTATTAAGAATTAAATATGTGAACAAAAATAACATATAACATATAACATACAAAGTAAATGGGAGAGTATGAATGAAAAAGAAAATAGCATTTTTGCTAACTGCAATAATTTTAATAACATATTTCTTCTCAGTTAATGTTTTTGCTGACACAAAATCAACTAAAACATTAACTGATCCAGGTGATTTATCTATACCAAGTACTAACCCAGATAACTTTAATAGTACTTGGTATAATGGTACAGCAACTACGGAAGGTGAAGAAGAAAATAACAATGCATCTATAGAACCAGGTGGCAAAACGCATTATACCCCTCTAAGGATTGGGGCAAGAATGTTATTAGTATTAGCACAAATTACTAATAAAATGTTGGCATTGTTTACAGGTAGTGAAGATGGTACATTTACAATAAGAAATACATTAATAAATAAATATGAATTATTTAATATAAAATCTTTGATTAGTTCAGATTCAGAAAGCCAAACATTAATAGGTGACATGACAACGCAAATTGCGACATGGTTTGTAGGAATAAGAAATTTAAGTCTTGTTATGATAGCAATTATTTTTATCTACATTGGTATAAGGCTAGCATTAGCAACAGTTGCAGATGAAAAAGCTGAATACAAAAAAATGCTAATGGGATGGGTAGAAGGATTAATCCTTCTCGTATTACTTCATTACATAATTATCGTGTTTATTTTTTTATCAGACTGGCTGGTAAGCAAATTGACAAGTTTTTTAACAACAGATGAAACAACAGTAAAACTTGAAGAATATATTTTAGAGAATTCAAGCGAATGTATTTATAAATCAAGTAGTAAATGGGGATGGTTACTATATGGTGGTTTTTATTGCATGCTTGTATTTTCACAATTACAAATTTTTATTTTTTATATGGGAAGACTTTTAAAAGTGGCATTTTTAATTATAATTTCGCCACTTGTGTGTGTAACATATTCAATAGATAAAATAAAGGATGGAAAGGCTCAGGCGTTTGGAAATTGGATAAAAGAATTTGCAATAGCTGTTTTAGCGCAGCCATTGCAATTACTTATATACATATTATTTATAGATTCTGCAGGAGAAATCCTTAGGAAGAACATGCTTTTTGCAATAGTATTCTTTATGCTAATACCTTATGGAACAAGAATATTTAAGAGTGTATTAAAATTTGGAGAAAATTCAAATGATTTTGAGGATGTAGGTAAGTCATTAAATGAGATGTTTAAAATAAAATAAAAATTTGAAATTTTAATTTAAAGGAAAAATAATAAATAATGAAAAAAAAGTCAATTATTGTAATTTCTATAATAATAATATTTCTTTTAGCTATTACTATATCAATAAAATCAATAAAACAAGAAAAAACTAAAAATACACTAAAAAAAATAGCAGAATATTATGAATGTGAGTTTGTAAAAGAAAAAAATGCAAATGAAAAGGGATATAGTAAAAAAATATTTTGGATTTATGATGTACCGCCTGTTGATGCAGATGATGGAATACAATATAAAGAACAGTATGAAACCGTGTTAAAAGCAATAGCTGCTCAGATTAAAGATAACTTTATATTAATAGACAATAAACATTCAATAGAAATAAGAGTAAAATACAACCCAGAAAACAATAAAGTTAGTTATTTAATAAACAATGACAATAACTTTTTTCAAAATGAAGCAAACAAACAAATAGCTAAATTACAAAAAGAAAAACCAACAACCACAATAAATATTATATCAACTGAATTGCAACATACAATAGAAAATGAATGGTCACGAAAAAAAACAGAAAAAGACTATGGAAACAAAATTAAATATGAAAACAGCTATGATGTATATTCAAGTGGAATAAAAGTAAAGACAGTAAATTCTAAAATATATAATTTAATATTTCTTAAAGAACACCAAGGAAATGTATTTGAAAACATAACAACTGGAATGGATAATGCAAGTATTAGAAACATTCTAGGACAACCTACATATGAAAATACTGAAGCAAATTTATTAATAGGTTATAAAACAAAAGATTTTTATGTATTTTTTTCTAATGGGCAGATTTCTATATATCCAGTAGAAAATTTTGATGAAAATAAAAATAACCAATTTGCTGAGATTGTATCAGAATACATTAATAATACAAATATTTATAAAGAAACATTGCAAAAAGTCACACAACTATATCCTGACTATTCAGAATATATTCAAAATGAGGATAGTATAGACTTAAAATATCCATTAAAAGGATTTGAAATAAAAATGGGAAAAGGTGAAAGAACAGGCATATATATTTATGAAAATTATAAAGGTAAGATTTCGCCAAATATAACAAAAGAGGACTTAGAATCTAAAACATTAAATAATATATATTTAGTAGACAGTAACTTTATTTTTGAAGAAGAATTAAATAGAATAATAAATGAAAAATAAATCAGTTATATTTAAATAAAAAAATGGAGGGAAGATATGCGTAATAAATGTAAAAAAACAATTGCATTAGTAACAATTATTATTATATTATTAAATATATGCTTTCCCCATTTTTTTATGACAAAAACTTATGCAGATACAAGTACAGTTAAAGGGAATAAAATAGCAAATGCAAGCAAAAATGAAGAAGGAAAATATAAAGGTGGAACACCAGGAGACCAAACACATGAAGAAATTTATGTAAGAGATTTCTACAACAGACCATGGAATGTAATGTTAAGATATACAAATAGTGATAAAGACTTAGAAAAAAAAGTGAGATTAGCAATTTCTGAATACGCAATTCTAGCAGCAAATAATGATAAAATTGGATATGACCAGACAACAAGGGCAGAATTTTATAATCAAGTTTCAAAAGTAAATTATGATATTTCAAGTTTAACAACACCATGCGCTGCTGACTGTTCTTCTTTTGTTGCTACAATTGTAGTAATTGTAGGACATAAATTAGGAGTAAATGAATTAACTAGTTTAAGTTCTTTACCAGATACTGCTTCAATGAGAGGTAGCTATACTAGAGTAGGCTTTACAGCATATAAAGACTCGCAATATCTCACAAGTACGCAAAACCTTGAGCCAGGTGATATATTGGTAAATGAGGGGAACCACACAGCTATATATGTTGGAGATGCACACGATAGTTCAAGTGTTTCATGGCCTTCACTAGAAATAGATGACATTACAGTAAACTTAGACGAACAAAACTTTGATTTTGCAGGAAGTCCTAAAAATGTTACTTATTCAGGTAAAAGAAATTTAGCCATGTGGATATTTAAAAAAATTTATCAATTTATAGATTTTATTGTTTCATTAATTTTAAATGGTATTAAATATTCAATACTTGGATATGCATATTCATTTGAAAGTTTGATAAATGGTGCAATTAAAGCAGTAGAGGGAACTAAACAATAAAATAAACAAGTAGAATTTGAAAGGATAAAAAAATGTTAAATATTAATGTTAATGTAAAAAAAATTAATATAATAATAACAAGCATTATAATTACATTTGTAATTATCTTTTCGAATTATTATATTTATTCTGCAAATGAAGAATCAGACACTACTGAAGATAACAATAAGGAAATAGAGGAAGCTATTGCAGAATATGATGAAAACATATATACAATAGAGGCAATAGTATATAACAAAGTTCCATTATTTGATATAAATGTATTCTCAGATACTTCAGCAGGAGTAAAACTAAAAGAAAATAGTATTGAAAATGTAACAAAGAAAACTGTAGCAACATGGTATGTAGCAGCTGGAACTGTAACATTTGTGATTCTTGCTGTTCTATTAATATATACAGGAATAATGATGGCAATAAGCACTGTTGCTGAAGAAAAAGGTACATACAAAATAAGAATGATTGGATGGCTAAAGGGAATTGTACTCGCATTTGTTTTACACTATATAATATATTTTATAATTAATTTAAACCAAAATATTGTAGGTATTATTGCTCAGTCACAAGGTACAGAAAATTCAATATACAACACAATAAAAACAAGAGCAATGGACACAAGATTTTCAATTGGAATGCCAGCAACTATTATATATATCACATTATTGGTAACATGGGTAAGATTTTTGTGGACATATACTAAAAGAACAATTAATGTGTACTTGCTAATAGTATTAGGTCCTCTAGTAGTGGCAAAATATACATATGAGCTTTCATCAGGCAAAAAAAGTAAACTTTTTTCAAACTGGCTACAGAGATTTTCTACAGCAGTTTTTATTCAATCCATTCATGCATTGTTTTATACAATATTTGTTAGTACAGCTCTAGAATTAGCATTTGAAAACTTGGCAGGATTCATATTAGCATTAATGGTATTAAACTTTATGCTATCTGCAGATAAAATCTTTACAAACATATTTAAATTTAATTTCAGCGGAAAAGATATCGATGATCTAAATAGACCATTTAAACCTAAAGAGAGTATTGCTGGAGCATATTTAACATATTCATCTGTTAAAAAACTTTTACCAAAAGCGGCTAATGGCTTTTATAGAGCAGGATCTAATGTGGGTAGTGTAATAATTGATGAATATAATAATAAAATGGATAAACTTGACAAAAAAAATGGTAAAGATAATAGAGAAATAGTGAGAAATAAAATAAATGCACCTATGAATGCTATAGATGATTTTATTATAAATAAACAAGGAATGCCAAAACGTTTAAAACAATATGCTATTTTAAGAAGAATGTCAAGAAACGGAGAAAAAAATGGAAAAACAGCAAAACGTATAATTAAAAAATGGAATAATCAGGTAGGCAAGAAATTCACTAGTAACTATAAATTTATTAAAGATGTTGCTTTAGGCGGAATAGAATCAATTTTGGTTATTCCAATGTGGGTAAACTATGGATCAAGTATTGGAATGGCAACAGGAATAAAATCTGCAAAAAGGCTAGAAGAAGCAACAACATTAGGTTCACATAAAACAATAAAAAAGAATAAAAAAGATGAAAAAGAACTTGATGAAGTTATAAATTCAGTTGAAACTATTCATAATGAATCAGGCAAAATTAATAAGGAAATGGGAATGCTTAAAGCAGATGAAAAGAAAGAAGTAAAGGGAAAAATAAAAGACTATGTAAGAATTGGAATGGACAAACAAACAATTAAAAAGACTATACTACAAGATAAAAGCATTAAATACAAGGATAATATAAGCTATAATGATGTAGAACAAGTTGTAAGTAAGATAGAAGAAAAACTACCGGAAGATATGACAGAAATAGATAAGAAAAAAATAATACAAGATGCATTAGATAATATAAAACAAAATAGAGCAAAAGATGCCCAAAATAATGGCACTCAAAATCATGGCTATAATGGTCAAGACAAAAATGCCCAAAATAATAGCAATCAAAATAATGGCTATAATGGTCAAGACAAAGATACCGAAAATAATGATAATACACAATATTTTGGAATAGATGAAATAGTAGAAGGTGTAAATAAAGCTATTTTAAACCATTCATTTGGAGAAAAATATGAAGCAATTGGAGAATCAGTTGAAAAAATAAGCTCAGTTAATTCAAAACAGAGTGAAAAAAGCAAAAAACAATATGGTGAATTAATTAATATGAATAAATTTGCAGATAAACTTTAAATATTACATAGTTAGTAAAATAAAAGGAGGATTGTATGAATAAAAAAATAACTCGATTACTAAATTTTTTCTTTGTAATAATTTTATTTTATGCCTTAATTGTAAACATGCATATACAAGTATATGCTGCCTCAAAAGGACAATATATATTGGATCAACCTAGTAGTGGATCGCCCTCGCTAATATATTATTATGGAGATGGAAAAAATGACTATGTAACATATAAATGGACTCAAACATCTGGATATCAGGGAACATCTGGCTATTTTACATTATCAAAAGAAGATAAGAAAAAAGCACCTGATGCTGAAACTAAGGGTGGATATTCGATTGATGGAAAAAATGGAGTAGATTTACAAGAAGCACAAAAATTATCTAAAGAATCAAAAAAAGCTGACGCAGAAAAAACACAGAAAAAAGTTGACTCTGGTGAAAAAGTAAAAACTGGTTTTAAATATGAAAATGGAGAATTAACATATACATATTTGGATTCTGACAAAAAAGTTCATATTCTAAATTATAAAGAAAATACTGGATATAATGGCATTAAAACATTTGAGATTACAGATGAATATACAGATGAAATGAAAAAAGCAGGTGTTCCAAAAACAATCAGTGAATCTGACCTAGTAACAAAGCAGGGAATAAATATATATGAAGATAGTTCAAAAGACTCAGTAGACTCTGATAAGACTGATGCTGCTGCTGATGATGATGATGATGATGTTAACTCAATTGATATTGGTGATGGAATACTAGGAATTATGTTTATGGGAGCAAAGTGGTTAATAATAATTATTGGAGGATGCATTTCACTAGTCTCAGGTCTATTTTCAGGAAATGCTAAGTTCCTAACAATAGAGGACATCTTGTTTAACAGAATAGAGGCTACAGATATTAATTTTTTTGATATTAATGGTGCAGATGGTACATTGCAAACAATACGTCAAAATGTGGCATACTGGTATGTAGGAATAAGAAACCTTGCTTCAGTTGCTCTTCTATTAATTATGATATATGTTGGAATTAGAATGGCATTAAGCACAGTTGCAGAAAGTAAAGCAAAATATAAGGAAATGCTTAAAGACTGGTTTACGAGTATGAGTTTATTATATTTATTGCACTTTATAATATTGATAACAATTCAAATTAACAATACAATAGTAGGCACACTTGGTGATGCAGCATCATCAGAAACAGACATATCTGCTACATTTTTAAGCAATGCAATAAATACAGTTTACTTTACAGAAGGCTTTTCAAATGCAATTTGCTATGCTTTAATAGAAGGAATAACATTTGGTTTCCTAATTACATATATAAAACGTATGATCACAATTGCATTTTTGATTATTATAGCACCACTAGTAACAATAACATATTCAATAGATAAAATGGGAGATGGAAATTCACAAGCATTAAACATGTGGTTTAAGGAATTTGCATTTAATGTTTTAATCCAACCATTCCATTGTGTAACATTTTTAGCTTTAGGTTCATTAGCTACAGACCTAGCAGATAATGCTACACTTAAAGATGGCATATTAGCAATTTGTTTTCTTTTCTTCCTTGCAAAGCAGGCGGAAACAATAGTGAAACATATATTTGGAATACAAGCAGATAGTTTGTCATCACCAGCAGCAGAAGCACTTGTTGGCTATGAATTAGCAAAAGGTGTAAAAGATACTGCAAAAAAAGTAGGGGGGTCTATAAAAGAAGGAGTAAGCACAATGCGTGATTCAAGTAAAAAAAGTCCAACGCCTACTAGAAACAGTGAAAATAATATGAAAGAAGCTAGCAATAACGAAGGAGAAGGTGCACAAAATCAACAAACAAATAATAATAATAATGATAATAATGGTAATACTGAAGGAACTGGCAATAACGAAGAGAATAATGCACAGCAAACACAGAATCAACAAATACCAAAGAGAAAACTATCTGGAAATGGAAAAGCAGCAAAGCTCGGAAGAGGTGCACTAAGAACATTGGTTAAAGCAAATGTTATGGCAGCAACCATGGGTGCAGGAATTGCTCTAGGTGGTTCTACTGGTGATCTTAGCAAATTAACTGGTGCAACAATGTTAGGCATGGATATAGGAAGTAATATATCTGCTAAATCATTAATTAGTGGACGTCACTATAAAAGGAACGCAGCAAGAGAATTTAACAATTATAAAGCAAAGACAGGAATGTCTGATGATGAGATTGCAACAAGAGGAATGAGTTTACTAAAAGGTGATATTAAACCACAAAGTAATGATGATAAAGAATTAATGAATGCACTTTCTCAAATGGATAGATATAATAAGGGAGATGGATTGAACGAAGAGCAAAGCTATAAGCAGATAGAACAACTTTTAAATGATATTAAATCAGGAGCTCAAGGAGAGGAAACACAAGTAGTTAGATTAAGTGGATTTATAAAACAAAAGGCAAGTGAAGCCATAAGCCAAAGGTATGAAAAGATGTCAAAAAACACTAAAAAATATACTCAAGAACAAAGAGATAACTTTGCGCAAAAGAGCAAAGATGCAATCCAATATTCGAACCAAAGGAAAGCAAGAACGGATTTTGTAAAAAATAGACAAAAATATAATAACAATAACAACAATAATAACAATAATAACAACAATAACAATAATAGCAACAACAATAACAATAACAATGCATAATACAGTAGTAGAAAAATAGGGTAACAGGGAGGTGAGCTAAATGAGCGAAAACAATAATCAAGATACATTAAAAGGCGATGAAGCTATAGAACAAAAAAAGCAACAAGCAAAAAAAGTAGCTAATAAAGCAAAAGAAAAAACAAAAAAAATACTTAACAATAAAAAAGTAAAAGCATTTATTGCAGCTCACTTACCATTAATAATATTAATTATTGTAATAATAATAATAATTATTATAGTAATGGGAATCATAATGTTACTAATGGCATTGCCTGGACTATTTTTAGAACAATTAGACGAATTTGCAGGGAATATATGGGGAAATTTCTCAGGATTATTTACTGGAGATTCAACAACAGCAAAAGTAGGGAAAAAACAGGTACTAAATTTAGCACAATACTTGGAGAATATGGGATATGATATACAAACATATGGACTAGGTGAAGTAACATATAAAGATGATGATAAAACTTATAATAATAGAAATGGTACTACAAGAGAAATAGAAAAAATAGGAAAAAGCGTAGATGGTAAAAATTACTTACAAGCATATATAGCAGCAGATGAAAATACGTATGTTTTAGCACAGTACAACATGTTTGGAGCTGTAAAAGCCCTCTTGGAAAACATATTTGATAATGATAAGGATGAAGGAGAAATAACAGAAAGTGATGCAAAAACTTTAGGTGATAAATCAAAAGAATATTCAACTGGAATGATTAATGTTGAGGGATATGATAGTTCAAGCATTTTAGGAAAAAATGATAATAGTGGATTTGTAAGTATTGATAGAAAAAAGAAACAAATGATAGTCTATACCAATGCAATAAAACTTCATGGAGTTGTTGGAATAATATCACAAACATTTGCTGGCACTGAATCAATAAAATGGGGAAATATGTTTAGATATGATTTAGACAATTGGGCTGCAAGATATGGAAGGCCAAAAGAGCTATTTCTCGCAATACATTTATCTACAATGATGCCTGATTTAGCATATAAAATAGCCACAAAACAAGAATTTAATACAAAGGTAAATTTGGGTGTAGAAGATGTTAAAGTAACATTTAATGTTGAAGCATCAAAAGATGATAAAACAATTAAATCGGATGAAATAGCAAAACTATTTCTAAACAATTGTCTAGGAACAGGAGAGGCAAAAGTAGACTCAGATGGGAATGAAACCGGAAATTTTGTAAAAAATGATAAATATAAAGAAATACTAAATAATTTAAACGATGATGAAAAAAAGAAATTTTATGATCAAGTTTGGGAACAGATAGAAAGTGGTGCAATAAAACAATTTACTGATTTCTGGGGAATAAATATGGTAAGAGCTAAACAAAAATCCACAGACTCAGATAAATCTAAATTATATGAGATTGCTGAAGGATTTGTAGATACGTTTACCGCATTGGGGTCAAAAATAGATGTAGCAGATCTCTTTAGCAAAGACTCAGATATGTATGTATACTTAAATAGAAGTGATGAAAAAGTACCAGGAACAGATTGGACGTACAATGAACTTATAAATTTAG
>Ga0256405_10010622_pt1 | contig 12075 bp, 4 predicted proteins | sample RumenRJG_02DNA_FD_189096 | JGI IMG/M metagenome (GOLD analysis project Ga0256405, IMG submission 189096) | Bovine rumen microbial communities from Lethbridge, Alberta, Canada - RJG_02 | ecosystem: Host-associated > Mammals > Digestive system > Stomach > Rumen | place: Canada: Alberta | collected...
CCTGTTACAATAGTACCAGAGATTAATATGTTACTAATTGGGAAAAGCGAGGATGAGTTAGACCCTGATAAGGATTTAGATAATCCTCGCCTTCTCACCGAAGAGAATTATTTTGATTTTCAGAATATGATACGTATGGTAATGGGGAGTTCGGAAGTAAAGCCACCAGACCCAGAGGAACAGAATCTAGACCCGCGCATTTTGCGTTACAAAAGAAAAATGCGTGAAGGAGACAAAATACGAGCGAAAAAGAAACAGAAGGATAGCCCAAAATTTGGAACTTTATTAGCAGCAATTTGTTGTATGGGAATAGGTTTAACTCCACTTAATATCGGAGAGATAAGCTATGCGTGCGTCCATTGGTTAATAGCGATGGAACAGCAAAAAGAAGCATATGATATAGATATACGTTCATTACTTGCTGGCGCGGATAGCAAAAAGATAAAACCAAAATATTGGATTAAAAATTTAGACGAAAATTTATAGGAGGCTATTTAAATGGCAAGTATTCTTGATAAATATGCTATAAAAGAAGTCGCAGATGTAATGTTTTATGAATTAGACTCTGCCGGCGCTCCTTCTGCTCCAGTATTATATATTGATACTGCAAAGGTAACTACCATTAGCCAGTCTGCTGAACAAGTAGAAGCTAGAGGTGGTAAGAGCAACGTAAAGCTTCTTTCTTGGGATACTAACAAGGAATTAACCCTTGAACTTACCGACGCTCTGTTTAGTGCTAAATCCCTTGGTATCATGTTTGGTGGTACTATGTATGATAATGGAGATAATCAAGAAGTTCTTAAAACTTTAGGAAAGAACGAAATTGATGAATCTGCAACAAGTGGATTTTTAACTTTCAACCTTAACGGAAATCAACTTTATATAGCAAAAACTTTAGTAACTACTTTTGCTTATCCCACAATAGGTAGTGCTGCAGAGAGAGCTACTCCTCAGGCAGTTGCTACTCCTAATTGGACAACTAAGAATTTTGATTTCGTTACTTTTGACTTGTTAGATTGCACAAGCGAAGCAGTAGCTAGAGCTAATGGTAATGGTGTTGTTCATAGCGGTATTACTATTAATATTACAGAAGAATTTAATGCTAATACTTACTATATTACTGGTGATACTTATGCTAGAAACTATCAGAATGGTCAAGATGAGTTTCTTCAGTTCATTATTCCTAAGGGAAAAGTTTCTGCTGAAGATGTAAGTCTTACTATGGAAGCTGATGGTGACCCTGCTGAGTTCACAATGAATGTTGAATGCCTGAAGGCAGTTGATGGAACAATGCTTAAGTTAGTTAAGTACAGTATCGGTTCTGGTTCTGCTACAGATGCTGCTCCTAATAAGGGTGTTGCTTCCGTACTTGACCAGTACAATGAGAAGGGTGAGAGAGCTGAATGGGCTAACCCTGTTTCTAAGATTACTGGAACATCATTAAATGATGGAAATGTTAGTTTAGACGACTAATTTAATAATTAAAACTAATGGCGGGGAGGCGGTGAGCCTCTCCGTCTTTTATTTATAGGAGATAAGTAAATGGATAATCAATTCGGAATGCAAGAGCTATACTCAGTGCAACTAAAAGCGACTTATCCTATAGAGGTAAATGGAAAACAAATTGCGGCCGGTGAAGTAGTCGCCGCATTTGATAAGATAATGATGAGTAAGTTTGACGAGATAAATCGTCAGGTGGCCGCGCAAGGTGGCTACTTTAACCGAAAATTAGTTGTCTTTACGAGGACTGAAGGAGTAAACCTTGCGTTTACGCAAGGGATTTTTTCAAAGAGTCAGTTTGGACTTATGAATAATTCAAAATTGTTAAACATAGATACAGATACTAAATCAGTTTTAATCTCACAACGTGATGAATTAGAAACAGATGAAGATGGTATTATTGAATTGACCCATAAGCCTGCTGACAAATGGATTTTTATTTACAATAAAGAAACTGGCGAGAAAATAACTGGCGCGCAGATGCTAGATGAAATACATATACAGACTCCTTTGGTTTATACAGACGTTATTGTAGATTATACTTATGAGTATAAAAATACAGTTACGCAAGCAATTATAGGCGATCCGTTTATGGAAGGATATTTAAGTTTAGAGGGTCGTACAAGATTCAAAGATGACGTAACTGGTGAAACACACACTGCAATTATTAAGATTCCAAAATTAAAAATAACGTCAAGTTTGAATCTGACTTTAGGAGAAAATGTACAACCAGTTGTGGGAGTTTTTGAAGGTGTGGCTTTGCCGATTGGGAGAAGTCATGAATTGAAAGCGGTGGAGATTTTCTTTTTAGAAGATGATATAGATGAGGATGATGAATGGCGTTAATTTTTAATTGACGCTATTTTTTATTATAAGGAGGGAGAAAGGATGGCAGATGGCGGAACTTATAGGTTTTCAATTGAACCACAAGTAAGATTGGACCAAGCATCTGGACAAATTGCCAAATTACAACAGCAATTAGAAAAACTTTCTATGCCGAAATCCTTAGGTGCAGAATTAAAAAAAGAGTTAGGCAATCTAAGTGATTTAATGAGCAAATATAAAGATCAGCTTAAGCAAGGTATTAGTAGTAAAGCTGATTCTAAAGCCTTAGATCAAACAAGGAAGCAGGTTGAACAAACTTATCAAGGAATAATTAATAAAATTGATGAGTTAAATGACCATGACATTATCTTAAAAGCAGATGCTTCAGCATTAAAAGATTTAGAAAAGCAAATCACTAGTTTAAAAGAACGTATTCAGAAAGAATTTGCTGAGGCTTTAAGTGGAGATAATACTAAATTATCTGGTTTGAGTGGAGCCACTCGTTCAACTCAACTAAAAGGAATGGTTGGACAAGCACAGACTGCACTTGAAAATGGTAATTTAAAGGCTTATGAAAAAGCTATAGATAGTATTAGAGTAAAAATTAATGATTTAGCTGAAACTTCTCAAAAAAAATTAGGCAAGGCTCTTACTGGTACAGAATTTGCTAATGGCGAAGCTGCATTAAAAGGAATTGGTAGAGAACTTGACCAAATGAAAACTAATGCTGATAAAGCGTATAATGCAGTAAAGCCTTTACAAGATGAATTAAGTGGTAAGGAAATCACTTTTGGAGAAGAGTTAGAAAATGCACTTGAAAGAGGGGAACAAGCTACTCAAGGATTAAATAGTGGATTAAATAAAACTAAACAAAACCTTGATTCAGTAGATGACTCAGTTGTTAATGCTCAAAATAGTTTTGAAAAGTTAGAGAAAACAACCCGAACTTTAGAAAGTCAAGTTGAATCTTATTTCGGCTTAAACGCTATTTTTAGAACAGTAGCAAATCTTGCCCGTGAGGCAATGGAAACAGTTAAAACGCTTGATAAAGCTATGACTGAAACTGCAGTAGTTACTAACTATAGTGTTGCAGATATGTGGGAAAAACTTCCTATATATACTGCAGAAGCCAATAAATTAGGTTCAACCATTGAGGATGTTTACCGCGCGACAACTCTGTATTATCAACAGGGATTAAATACCACACAATCAATGGGATTAGCAGTAGAGACATTAAAAATGGCTCGTATTGCTGGTATGGATGCAAAAGAAGCTACCGATGCGATGACCGCGGCGCTTCGTGGATTTAATTTGGAATTAAATCAGGCATCCGCTCAACGTATTAATGATGTTTACTCCGAATTAGCTGCTATTACAGCATCTGATACTCAAGAAATTAGTAAAGCTATGGAAAAGGTTGCTTCTCTTGCTCATAATGCAGGAATGGAGTTAGAAACAACTTCTGCTTTCTTAGCTCAAATGATTGAAACGACTCGTGAAGCACCTGAAAATTTAGGTACTGCATTAAAGACTGTAGTTGCTAGATTCCAAGAGATGAAGCAAGATCCTACAAAACTAATTGATTCAGAAGGGGTAATGCTTGATGCTAATAAAGTTGATAAAGCTTTAAAATCAATTGGTGTTAATCTTTTAAATACTAATGGTGAGTTTAGAAAATTAGATGATGTATTTCTTGAAATAGCTGCTAAATGGGATACATTATCAATGGGTCAGCAAAGATATATAGCTACTATGGCGGCCGGCTCTAGACAGCAATCACGTTTCATTGCTATGATGAGTAATTATGGTCGTACAATGGAACTTGTTGATGCAGCTTATGATTCTAGTGGTGCTTCTCAAAGACAATTTGAAAAGACGCTTGAATCAATGGACTCCAAGTTAAATCGACTTAAGACAGCATGGGATCAATTTACTATGGGTCTTATGAATAATGAATTACTTAAGGGAGCCGTTGATTTAGGAACTGATTTATTAGGTATAGTTAATAAATTAATAGATGCCGTTTCGCAATTAGCTGGACCTGGAAAAGGAATAGCTAAATCAATAATTACTTTAACTGCAACAGTTGCAGGATTAAATGGCGCCAGTAAAATATTACATGGAGTCATTCAAGGTGGCTCACAATGGGCAAAAGGAACTAATAATAGAGGTTTATTTACAAATATATTTGGAGAAGTTTTTAAGAAAAGAGAAAAAATAAAAGTCTCTGATTCGGATGTTGATATAATAGATGATGTAAATTTACAGCAGCAAGCTACTAAAGATGCTCAAACATATAGTACTACTTTTTTAAATACACTTAAACGTTCAATAGGACAAACGAAACAAGCATTAAATGAAAAGCAATCTTTACAAGTTTTACCCCAAAATCCTATAGATGCGGCATATTATAAAAAATTATTAAAAGATGCAGAACAACTTGAGGCAAATGGGCAAATAGAAATGGCTAATGCCGTAAGAGCTCAGGCGGGAGAAAATATTCAAAAATTTACTCAGAATTTAACTGGAACTCAAAAAGCCGCTTTAAAAACTGCTAATGCTTTTAATTCTGCGGGTATGGCTATTCAAGCCTTTGGTAATGCTTTAGCAAATAGTAATAGTAGATTAGCACCTTTTGGAAAAGCTCTATCTGTAGTTGGTAGTGGAGTTATGAATTTAGGTACAGTAATGATGCCTGCATTAACTACCGCCATTGCAGAAGGCAAGACTGGTATGGTTGCTTTTGGCGTTGCTGCTAAAACTGCATTTGCAACAATTTTACCATGGATTGCAGTTATAGGTGCAATTGCTACAGTAGGATATGTACTTTATCAAGAATTTACTCGAGACAAACGCGAAATGGAAGCTCTTGCTGAGGCGGCAAAGACTTCTAGTGATGCTTTTGATAACTTAAAAACAGCAACCGAAGAACTTAAGAACTCAATCGAAGAAATTCGTAATGCTGATAGTCTTTTTGATGGTTTAGTCGTTGGCACAACAGAATGGAATCTCGCCCTTGTTGAAGCTAATCAACAAATTCTTGATTTAATTAAAAAATATCCAATGCTTCAAGAATATATGACTACTGATGCAAATGGTCGTATGAGTATTTCTGAAGCTGGTTTTAAAGCAGTACAAGAGGCTCAAAATCAATTTCTTGCCCAAGCGCAATCATTGGAAATTTTAACTAATTCAGTCTATAATAACAAATTAAAAGAGCAAGATTACGATAAACTTTTAAAAGAAAATGGAGTACGTAAACCTATAGCCCGTCAAAAAGGAGAAGATGTTATTACTGAGCAAGAAGCCTATAATATGGGTTATAGTGGATTATCTGATGAGGCTAAAAAAGAATGGGATGGTGTTAAAGCGCAAATAGAAGCTGAAGCAGCAAATGCTAGAAAACAAGCAGTACGTGCAGCATTGGCTTCCAATGGGGAATTAAGTGATACTGTTTTAAGTCTTTTTAGTCAGAATCTTGACACTGCAGCACAATCTTTTAAAGATGAGACTGATATGACTGTTATTAAACAGGCATATGCAGATTTTATCGGTGGAGTTTTTAATAGCGCAACTGGTACTATTACAGATTTAAGCGGAGAAGAAATTTCTGTTGATAATGATGCATTAAAGAAAATGTATCCTCAAATTATGGCGCTTCTTAAGTTCCAAGATGAAGCGCCGCAGGTTGAAAGTGCAGTTAAATCTCTCGGAAAATCATTTGATTCATTATTTGGAAATAAAGAAGGATCTACTTTTATTAATGATTTATTAAATAATAATTTAGAAATAGATTTATCTCAATTAGAACAATTCCGTAATATGGAAGCAGATGAAATAGTTGACATATTAGGAGATTCTGGAGAGGAATTAGCAAAAGTTATTTTACAAAATGAAAATGCTAGTGCTACAGAATTAGCCAATCAGCTAAAAGAGAATGCAGAGAATTTAAAGAATATACAAACCGAATCTTATAAAAATGTTACAGTGTGGTGGGCTAAGTCAATTAAAAAGATGAACGCCGACACACTTAAAGCTAATGTTAATATAGATACTTTAAGTAAATTTATAACAAGTAGACTTACAGTCGGAAGTGCTGATGCAATTAATAACTTTATGAATCAAATGTCTCAATCTTTTGATTCTACAGCACTTTCTACAATGGGTGAAAGTTTATTTGGTGCCTTACTTGGTCAGCCAGATGACATACAACAAGAATTAGTTGGAATTGTTAATAATGTAGATTGGTCAAGTGCTATTGAACGTGGTAGATTTTATGAAGAATTTGCTGAAGATTCAGAAGCTTTTGGAAAATTAAATACAGAAGGACAAAAATTCGTTAAAACTACAAAACAAGTAGATAAAGGACTTGATTTAACTGGAAAGCAATTCGAAGAACTTGTACAATCATCTGATTTTCTTGAAATATTAACTGAAAAGTGGTCTGATTTCGCAGATGATTCTGGCAAAATTGATGCTAGTGGCGTTCGTGAAATGGCCAAAGAATGTGGTACATTAGGAAAACTCTTAGATTTAGATGAATTTAAAGCTGAAAACTTAGCCACTGCATTAAATTATTTCCAACAGACAGGAAGTTTTGATGGTATTAATTCCGCAACACTTGCCGCGATGCAACATTTTGATGCATTAGGTAATTTAGTTGGACAAGTTAAGAAAGACATAGACGATTTTGACGAAGGTCAAGACTATAGTGAAGGTATTGAAACATATCGTAGCCGGATGGAAGAACTACAAAAAATGTTTGAGTCCGGTCAATATAGTAATGAAAAAACTTTAAATTTAGCTAAGAATTTATTTGGGGTAGATCAATTTCAAAATTTAGTTAATGAATATGGAAGTAATAAAGCTGCAGAAGCGCATTTAATGGATGCCGTGCCATTATTAGCAGAAAATCTGCAAGATACTGCTTTAATGGCTTTAGAATCTATGGCTAATGGAGTTAATATTTTTGGTGAAACTATTAACGATGAAATTGATGATCGATTAAAAATAGCTTTTAGTGCTGATGATATAGACCTTCAAATTGGTGATATGACCCAAGAAGAGGTTGTCGCCGAAATGGCAAAACGACTTGATGTAAGTGAAGAACTTGCTAGAGGTATTCTTGAAGGATTAGTTGGTCAAGATTGGGGTCTTGTTGGAGATAATTTAGCTTTAGATTTAAAACGCAATGGACGTTTAAAGGGGTTACAAGAATTTGCAAAAACTCAAGATACTACTAGAGGTTTTAATACAGACAATGGTCAAATGGCTATTAGTCAAAGTGTATTTGATACATTATTAGAAACAGGTGGTTATCTTGATGAAATAGGTACTACTTATAGAGACAGGGCTGCAGCAGAAAATGCTCTCAAAGAGCAAATGATAACTGCATTTACAGATAGTACTAACAGAACTGTTGAAGCTATTAATGTATTTGATAATACCGCCGAAACTTTAGATGGCTATTTGCAAGCAAAATATGGTAAGGCTGTCAGCATTGAGAGTGCTGCAATGCAGTTATTAAATGTAGATGCTAAAAAAGGCATTGGAGATTTTACTGCAGCAATTCAACAATTGCAAGCTGATGGTTATAATTATCAACAGGCAACTGAGTTAATTTATAATCAGGCCAAAGATTTAAATCTTCAAAAATTATTAGTTGATGGAAAAGAAGTTAATCTTGAAGATATACTGAATGTTACTGAATTTAATGATGCGATTGATAATTTAGAAGAGGCTAGTCATTGGGAAGATGTAGGTACTATTATTGCCAATACTATTGCAGATATTTTACATGAAGAAGGTATTGGTAATAAACCTAAAGAGTCTGAGCCTGTAGCTAAAGCACCCGCAGTTTCTTATCAAATGCCTGAGAGCGGAAAAACGACCCAGGAGTTAGAGCTTAAAGTTAATAAAAATCAATTTTCACAAGAATTAACAAAGGCTCAGACAGAAGTAGAACGTTTAGAAAAACAAATCGAAGAAAATAAAAAATTTGGATTAGATACTACAGAGCTAGAGCAACAGTTATCTACTGCGAGAGGAAAAGTTACAGAATTAAATAATGAATTAACTACAACACAAATTAAATTAGATAAATTAGCCAATAAAACAATTAATATTCGTTACTCAACTTCTGGTTCTGCAGTTCCTAGCAATTTACCTACATCGAGAAGTTATGAAATTGCTTATAAGGGTAAAAATAATCATATTTTTACAACTGGTTTTTATGCTGGTTCTTCTGCACGGGGCAGATATGGCACAGTAGGTCCAAAAGATAGAGGTGGTTTAACTCTTACTGGTGAAAAGGGTTTTGAAATAGCTTGGCTTCCTAGTGAAAATCGTTCTATGATTGTTGGTGCTACAGGCCCACAAATGATAAATTTACCCAGTGATGCTGTTATATATACACATGAACAATCTAAAAGAATTATTTCACAGAAGTCTATCCCTGCTGGTTCTCATGCAAAATATGATCGTTCTGGTTATTATTATGGGGGTTCTGGAGGCTCTGGTTCTGGTTCAGGTTCTGGAAGTGGTTCAGGCTCAAGTTCTTCCTCTTCTTCAAGTGATAAAGAAAAAGACCCTAAACACTCAAACTGGTATAAAGAAGAGGTTCGTCGCTTCAATCTCAATCAATCAATTAATCAATTAACTGAAAAGATTGAAAAAATCACCAAATCAATTAGCGATACACTTGCAAAACTTGGCGTTAAATATTCTGATATTTCTAAAGATGTAGAAAGACAGACCCAACTTCTTCATCAAACTATTGCACAGCAACAACAACTTCGTGACTCTTATAAAGCTGAACTCGAATGGCTCGCTAATGGTAATCGTCAATTATGGGTTAGTCTGACGAATGCAAGTAATGAATCTCAAGAAGTTTCCGTTGGTACATCTCAATTTATTAGTGGTAATGCTGATACTGGATATTCTGTAAGCTATGATGCTATTGTAAAATACTTACAAGCAAATGGATACGGCGGGGAGAATTTAACTGCTAATGCGGAGTCTTTATTTAACTTATTAAATCAACAGATTTCAAATTTACAGTCCAGCTTTAACTCCGCGGCCAAGGCGATAGAAGATGCTCAACAAAAACTTAAAGATTTAGTTACTCAACTTAAAGAGACTTTCTATGGCTGGGAAAATGAACTTACAAAAGTTTATGACCTTTCTAAACAACTTGAATTAAATGAAGCAATGAATGGTCGCTTCACATCAGAAATTGGTTTGCTCTTGTCTTCTGTAAGTACTCAGTTTGAAGGTATGGCAGACGTTCTTGGCCACTTAAATGATGCTCAGCAAGGTAGTATAGAATTAACTAAGCAAAGACTTGATTTGTTATATGCAATGGTTCAAGCTAGACGCGAAGAGATTGAAGCGTTAATGGATGGTGGTTCAGTAGAAAAAGACCGCTATGAGGCTATTAAAGCTGCAAATGAAGCCGCGCTAGGAAATGGGCAGGCTCTTACTGCAGATATGCTCGCTCGTGAAGCTGCGGCGTATGATGAATATGCAAGGGCGGCCTGGGGTCAATTATATGTAACTTCTACACAAAACGCAGACGGAAGTTATACTTTTGATTTTAATGAAGAGCAACTTGAAGCAGATAGGCTAGCTGGAAAAATTAGCGAAGATACATATAATGCTATTAAAGAAGGCTTTGATAAACTTGTTGATGGTCAAATTGATTATCACGAAGCAATTAATGAGGTTCAGGATTATTTAAAAGAATTAGGTGAGCAATTAGATGATTATTATAAAACCATGGCTGACCTTGAGAATGACCTTATTGACGCTTTCGTTGATGCGGCACAAAAAGAGGTTAGCAAATTAGAATCATTAAATTCTTCACTTACCAGTGCGGCTAAGTCGGTACTTGAACAAGTTAAAAAGAGTATTGACGCAAGACGAAAAGCGGAGGATAACGCAAAAACCGAAGCCGATATCGCACGTAAACAAGAACGACTTTCTATATTGCGTGCCAATACCGGTGGTGGCAATCAAGTTGAAATTGCTCAATTAGAAAAAGAGATTGGAGACGCGCAAAAGTCTTACGGACGTACTCTTGAAGATCAAATGCTTGCGCAAATGCAAACGCAGGCTGATGAAGCTTCGAAACAACGTCAACAGCAAATTGACCTTGCAAAACAGCAGATTGAGTATAATAAGCAAGCCGGTATTTACGCCGCGATGGCAGATGAATTACTTGATGATATTAAAGCTAATGCAACCCAAATTGCTTCACTTTTAGATGAAACTAAAGAGTTGGGCCGTGGTAAATGGGAGCAGTTAATTGATAATAAAGAAATTGAAAAGCAGATTATCGAAGCTGGTAATGCGAGTATTACAATTCCTTATTTAGAAGAAACCATTCATCAACAACAAGAACTGTATAGTGCCTTAATTCAACTTGATAAGGATATGATGACAGCAATGGGTACTACCATTGGTCAAGGTCAAAACAATCCCAATACACCAGGCGTATATAATCCAACCAATAAAGGTATTCCAACTACTGGTTCTACTAGTTCTAGTTCATCAAAAAGTTCATCTGGTGGAAGTTTTGGTAGTGGAACTGCAAAGACCAATCCTAATGCCCATGGAAAGCTTGCTGGTGTGCCAGCCGCACATCAAAATACTTTTAGTTCTGCTCAAAAGAAAGCTTTACAACAAGGTTTAAATGACTTAAAGAAAGATAAATTAATTGGTAATTTCGGTGCAGATTTGGTGATTGATGGAATAATTGGTTCAAAGACAACTGCAGCGATTGTACAATTACAAAAAGCTGTAGGGACAACACAAGATGGTATTTGGGGACCTAATACGGGAAATGCAACACATAAAAAGTTCCCGAAATATGCGCGCGGTGGTTTAAACAAGAAAACTGGTCCCGCTTGGCTTGACGGTACCCCTACAAAACCTGAAATTGTATTAAACGCACAAGATACAAAGAACTTTATTGCATTAAAAGATATACTTTCTGGTGTAATGCGTTCCATTTCTCATACAGATACATCTAATATATATAATTCACCTACAAACTTTGAAATTAATGTAAATGTAGATAAAATTTCAAGTGATTACGATGTAGATAAACTTACTGAACGTATTAAACGTAATATTGTAAAAGATGCAACTTATAGAAATGTAACCGCAGTACGGAATTTTAGATAAAATAAAAAGAGGACTCAATTAAGAGTCCTCTTTTAAATTTGTTTTAATTAAGAAAAGAAAGGCATGAGAGCATCTAAATCTTCAGTGGTAACTTCAATTCCTTCTCCAAGGTCTTCAATTGTAAGGTTATAATTCTCTACCCCAATCTCTAAAGTATGAAGTTCTTCTAATTTCTGATTACATTCAGCAATCATTCCATCTTTAATGAGAATCTGAGTTCCATCTTCATTATACATGAGATTTCCATTTTCATCTTTCTTGGCATATGTGTCAACGATTTCTTGGAATTTTTCTGCATAGTATTCAGTTTCTTTTTCAACTGCATTTTTAATCTTTGTCAGCTTATAAGCTGCCTTCAGCGGAAGTTTAATTGAGTTGAAGAAGTTATAAGCCTTTCTAAAATCTAAAGCCTGTTGCATTGTAACAGTAATCATTTACCTTTTCCTCCAATTATTCCCAGTTGAATATTTCAACTTTTTTCTTATATGTATTTGCAACGTATTTTCCTAATCCTATTGCATCAGCAACATCATCAGAAACGGTTACGTCAAACCACTCTTTAAC
>Ga0256405_10010624_pt1 | contig 12074 bp, 10 predicted proteins | sample RumenRJG_02DNA_FD_189096 | JGI IMG/M metagenome (GOLD analysis project Ga0256405, IMG submission 189096) | Bovine rumen microbial communities from Lethbridge, Alberta, Canada - RJG_02 | ecosystem: Host-associated > Mammals > Digestive system > Stomach > Rumen | place: Canada: Alberta...
AAGACAATTCTACCAATTGAGCAATTTTTTTTAAATTATTATGATTCTAAAGTGGATTTTTGACAGGGTGGTTGCTCTAATAGGGTTATTATTCCTTTGGCCAGTATTGCTTATTGTCGCGATATTGGTTAAGGTAAAGATGCCTGGTGGCCCTGCTTTCTTCGTGCAGAAAAGAGTTGGAAAAAACGGCAAGCTATTTAACTGCCATAAATTCCGCACGATGACTGTGAAGCATAATGGAAGCACTGTTTCTGTTGCAGGCGATAGTCGCATAACACCATTTGGCGCAAAACTGCGTCACTACAAACTGGATGAACTCCCCGGTCTGTGGGACGTTCTGATAGGCAATATGAGCTTTGTAGGCCCGCGACCAGATGTGCCAGGCTATGCTGACAAACTACAAGGTGATGATCGCGATGTCTTGAAATTGCGGCCAGGTATTACTGGCCCTGCTACTTTGAAGTATCGGTTGGAGGACGAGTATCTCGCAAATGCAAGAAAGTTGGCTTACGGCTTACAGCTTACTGCTTATGGAATTACCAAAGAGGAATTGGAGAAGATGTCTGATCAGGAGGTTGCGGTGTGGTATAACGACAACGTGATATATCCTGATAAGGTGCGGTTGAACTGCTATTACTACAGGCATTATTCTTTCATCAAGGATATACAGATGATTCTCTGTACGGTGCTGGGGAAGAAGATGCAGTATGCTGGGGAGGTAATCTGATGTAAGATGGCTGAAGGAAGATGTAAGATGTTTCTGAGTGCCATCTGGCAGTTTTGTAGATTCGTGTTTGTGCCAAGAAGAGACCGAAAGATTATTATAACCTGTAGTGTGGATGGCAAAGAAGGGATTCCAGACCAGTGGCGAATTGATGGAGGCTTCTACGAAGTAAGATGTACGAAGTAAGATGTAAGAGGAGGGCGTTTACCATGATAGATGTAGAGAATTTGGAGGAGTATCTCGTAGAACTGCACTGGGCAGTGAATGATATGGATAATTTCCTCTATGAAACGGATGTATATAGCCCAGAGGAGTTTTATAAGGTGGTTGGGGAGATAGAGAAAGACAGAGTCTTTCAACCTTGACGATAACCTTAATCTTGACTTTTAGCTCACGCAGATAGCATGTATACTATAATAGGGATGACAGAATCTTGAAGATAATATGATTTAAAAGAAGAAGTACATCAATGAACGAGAACCATACAGACACAAAAGTTAGTATCACTCAGGAAAGCCTTCAGCCTCAAAGAATAGAAAAGGGGACAGGGCCTTACCAGAGTGTGCTCGATATTGAGGAGCGTCTACAAAAGAAAGATGCCACCAATATCGCTTTGACGGGACCGTATGGATCTGGAAAGAGTTCGATTCTTTTAACGCTCAAGGAAGATTTTCCTGAACATCATTACCTAAACATCTACTTGGCTACACTTAAACCATCGGATGCTATAATGATGAAGAAAGAGGGTGGAAAAAATAGTGAAGATGAACCCTCGAAGTTGAATTTGGATAGGCTGATTGAGTATAGCATCCTTCAGCAACTCATCTACAAGGAGAAGCAAGAGGTACTTCCAAATTCGCGTTTTAAAAGGATTTTTCACCTGACAAATAAACGAGTTTGCGAAATAACCATTGCCATTATATTGGCGGTTCTCGCTATTATTGTTGTTTTTGAACCCGCTTTCCTTAGTGTCGAATGGCTTTGTAAGGCGTTGGGTAAAGAGTGGATGAACATTGTTGGTGACAGCATTAGCATTAGTTACTTGCTTTGGTTTGCATACAAAGCCATCTCTATGATTGTACCGGCAGTGAGCAACAGCAGGCTAAATAAGCTAAACCTGAAGGATGGCGAGATCGAAATTGTTGAGAATACCTCAATTTTCAATAAACACCTGGACGAGATTCTGTACTTCTTTGAAAAGACATACTATGATGTGGTGATGTTAGAAGATTTGGATAGGTTCGAATCCATTGACATCTTCTTGAAGTTACGTGAGTTAAATCTGCTTTTGAACGAATCGAAGGTGATAGAGAGGAAGATATTCTTCGTGTATGCAGTAAGAGACGATATGTTTCAGGACGCTGAGCGAGTGAAGTGTTTTGACTATATTACGACGGTAATACCCGTAATCAATCGCTCAAATGCAAAGAATCAGTTGAAAGAGGAATTGCAGAAGCGAGGTGTGACAGAGATTTCCGACCATCATTTACAAGAATTGGGTTTCTTCCTGTACGATATGCGTTTACTGAAAAACATTGCAAACGAGTATGTTCAATACAGAGGAAAACTCTCAGAGGGCATTAGCAGTGAGAAACTGTTGGGAATGATTGTGTATAAGAACTTTTATCCCCAAGACTTTGCAGACTTACACGACTGCAAAGGAACTGTCTATAAGCTGCTGAATTTGAAGGAAACGTTTGTTGCTGCCAAGATAGAGAATTTGGAGGAGGAAAACAGAAGAAAACTGGAACTTCAAGAAAGCCACCAAAAGGAAAGACATCTAAAGGAAACTGAATTGAGAAGAATCTATTTGGAAGGTTATAGGGAGCAGTTGATTACAACAATGCAGCATTTAAGAATTGGCGATAGCAACTACAGTATTAAAGACATTGCCGCAAATGAGAAACTTTTCGAAAAATTAATAGGCAATAAAAGTATAAAGTACACATATATTGATACAAATGGCGGCTACTATGGCGGACAGACTCGACAGGCATCTGCAGATATTTCTTTTGATAGTATAGAGGGGAAAATTGATCCGTCAAAAACCTATCACGAGCGTTTGGATAACCTTAGGGCAACATTTAGTAAATTTGAGAATCAGGATTTCATTGATATTCGAAAGGATGACATCCGGACGCAAACTCTCAGTCAGATTATGGGGGCGATTGATTACAGATCAGTAGAAGAATATGTCAAACTAAATGTGCCAAGGTTGACTGAGTTTCTTGTAGTGAAAGGATACATTGATGAGAACTACTATGACTATATATCTTATTTCTATGCAAACTTCATAGATGCTCACGACTGGGATTTCGTGCTAGATTTGAAGCTTAATAAGACGCATCCATACGATTATCATATTAACAATGTTGAGGCATGCTTGAATGAGATACCTAAATCCGTTTATCGAAAAAATGCGATTCTCAATATAGACCTCGTTGACTATCTGGCTAAGCACCAGGTAGATCGTATGAACAAGACGCGACTACTTGTTATACTTAGAACGGCAGTTATGGGAAAGAAATACGATTTTCTGGCTGAGTATTATCAAAAAGGGTGTCAGCAGGCTGTGGTATTTCCACTTTTATATGACCAGCAAAAGGGGCTATGGAGTGCCTTTGAAAATAAAGATGATGAAAAACAGAGTCTGAAGCTGAGTTGGTTTAAGTACGCAGAAATAGAACAAAGTTGCGACGAAAGCAGAACGTGGCTTAACGATCACTTTGCTTTTATGACAGATAATTTGCTGGATATAGATGCAGAGTTGTGGTGCACACTAATAAAAGACGGGGAATATAAGTTCGATGAAGTGAATGAAGTATCGGAAGATATTCTAAAAGTTGTCGCAGACGTCAATGCCTATAAATTGTCGCGACATAATATGGAGGTGCTTGTGGGCAGCCTTCTCGACATGAGACTTGATTCCGTGTCATACACTCTAGTAAATCAAACTGAGCACGAGCAGCTGATTGATTTGGTGGAAGAAAACCTCGGGCAGTGTATGAAGGAGGTGTTTACGGCTCCTGAATCTGAAAAGGAGAGTATAGATGCCATATTGGGAATTTTGCTGGACGCACAGGTGACAGATGATGAAAAAATGGTGTACCTGAAGAAACAGCAGAATAAGATAGACCTTGAGCAGGCAGAGCAAAAAGACATCAAAACCTTGGCTTTGAAATGTGACGTGGTTGAAGTAAGTTGGGGGAATGCGGTTCACTATTTGAACGAGGTAAGCGAAAAGAAAGCAGATGCTACACTGATAGCATTTGTTGATAAACATGCTGATGAACTGGCCATGCAAGGAACTGATCAATTACCTTCTGATGATGTAAGGAATCTACTTTCTCAATTTATAAGTACAGATAGTTTGAGCTATGACTCTTATGTCAAAATAGTTGGATGCTTTGAAAGATGGTATTATGAGAAAGGAGTTCCTTCAATAGAGGAACGACGGGTGAGAGTGCTAAATGAGAAGGGAATGATACATTATACAGCGGAGAATACAGAAAGTTATATAAGCCGTTATTCTTCGTCTGCATTGATAGCGTACCTGCTTAAACATAAACGGGAATGGCTGAAAACCCCAGAGGATGTAGTGTATAGTACTGAAACTGCTGTGGGTCTTATGAGATCAAACCTTACGATTGTTGAGAAGACAAATCTTATCCCATATTTTGATGTGGCTATTTTGAATGAAGAGTTGTCTGACGAGATTATTCATCTTCTCGATAGGCAAGAGGTAACTCTTAACAAGGACTTCCTGCTGAAAGTGATGAAACTAACAAAAATGTCAGGCGAAAGACTAAGGGTATTAAATTTTACATTGAAGAAGAACGTGTTTGATGAAGACGTCATTACCGCTTTTATCGAGACGTTGCACATCCCCTTTAAGTTTATTGCAGAGAAGGGAAAGAAACCGGAGATCCCGAATGACGAAGAGTCCTGGAAACTGGTGAAGGTTCTGAAGGAGAGAGATTACATATCTTCTTATTCAGAGACGAAAAAAGGAATCAGGGTGAATACGAAGTTGAAATAAAGATAATGTGCATTTGGAATAAAATAGAAAAGTACATCAATAAAGATGTGGGAGAGGCTGCGAAAGAGATGTACAAAGACATATTTATTCATACGCTACAGGGGAAGGATACGTCGTTTTCAGTGATGGGCATCAGATGTAATTCTACATCCAGTACAGGAAAGCGTAAACTAACACCGGGGCATATTTATATGCTACTGGAAGGGTATGATATAAAAGATGGTGCGGTAGAAAAGACTCTCTGGCGGGATGAACAGGACAAACTATATGATGACTACTACACGGAGAGCCTAGAGGGGAAGCCTCACATTCAAATTTCTGCTATAGTTGGACAAAACGGCGCGGGGAAAAGTAGTATCGTGGAGTTTATGATGCGGCTTATCAACAACTTTGCGGCAGCTTCGTTGGGGGAGAAAAAGCAAGGACCTGCAGCAACACGCCTACACTACATAGACGGGGTTAACGGTGAGATGTGGTATGCACAGGACAAAGCCATATATCATCTGAACGTAAAGAATGCGCACGTGACACTAAGCAAATTGGAGGAACAAGGGCGAGACGATTCTTTCATATATTATGGTAAAGAAGTGCCTGTATATGATAATCATCTTAGCGATGATGAAGCCGTGGTAGAAGAGGTGTTGAATGGCGAAGGTGATGCAGCCAAGTTAAAACAGTATTATTCGCATTTCTTCTATACACTGGTGGCCAACCAGTCGATATATGCTTACAATACCAATGACTTTTGGGAAGAGTCCAATAGCGAGGAGAAGGAATTGGCCGCACTTGGGCCTAAGTTGCCACAAGGCTCATATTCTACAGAAGAGAAATGTTGGCTACACGGCATATTCCATAAAAATGATGGCTATCAGACACCAATCGTGATAACACCTTTCAGAGACGAAGGGAACATTGATATCAACAATGAAAATCTGCTAGCATTGGAGAGACTGGTGACTCTGCTGGTGCTACAGGAAAACCTGAGAATCATCAATGGGCACCTGAAAGTGAAAAGCCTATCTTATTCGTTTGAGACAGAATACGATTATGGTTATGTGGCGGTGAGAGACTATGTGGGTTTTCATAATCTGACAGATAAAGGGTATATAGAACTGCGAAATGGTATCGTTGCGGGATGGGGTGCGTTGCTTGATGAAGACCTGACTCAATATTCAGGCCAGCGCCCCTATTATGAACAGGCTGTTGACTACTTGGTGTATAAAACGCTGAAGGTGTCGAAGCAATATAATGAACACCACGATTTCTTTCATACGCAGAAAGAGATAACAGACGGATATGAAGCAGACAAACTGAAAAAGCTTATTGAAGGTGAGTCGGTGGATCACTCACATATCACCAGAAAAGTGATGCAAACCTTGGCATATCTAGTGTTTGGCATATTTGAGTTGGAAGTGGTAAGAGACGAAGAATGTAAACTGACGCATAATAAGACAGAGGTTGATTTCTCTACCCTAGCAACGAAGTGGCACTCGGAGACGACAAAGCGTTCGGATAAGATTATTTATCAGCCATTATGGAACCATATCCGTCTGTGTGCATTGACTGTTCCACCATTTTTCTGCTATCAGATAAATGTATGTGAAGTTGAAAACGAGGATGTTGATATTGACTTTGAGACGTTAAGTTCTGGGGAGAAACAACAGATTTACAGCATCAGTTCTATACTGTACCATTTAGACAATTTGAACTCTGCCAAGGAAGACAAATTGAATGTGAACAGGATACATTACGAAAATGTGAATGTGATACTGGAGGAGATAGAGCTGTACTACCATCCGGAATTGCAGCAACAGTTCGTGAAGTTTCTGATAGACGGACTGAACCAGATGAACCTAGAGAATATCAAGAGTATACACGTGCAGGTGGTGACACACTCTCCGTATGTGCTGTCTGATATTCCGCGAACAAACGTATTGGCACTGAAAAAAGATGAACAGCATCCGGTTACGGGGTTACGCACTTTTGGGGCCAATATACATGATATGCTGAAAGACAGTTTCTTCTTGCAAGGTGGTTCCATGGGCTACTTTGCACAATGGGAAGTAGGACATCTGGTGGCTTGCATGGAAGTGTATAATTGGGCGAGAATGGAAGGTGTAGATTTGTTGCATCTGCCATTTGATGTGGAGGATGAGGATGCATCGTATAGCTTCTTGAAGCGTTACCAGTACATAGAGAATGTAGATGGGAAGAACGAGAAAAGGTTTTCGTTTGAGCATTTTAAGGTGGATTTCTCGGAAGAGAGTCTTTTGAGAAAGATAGAGATGTTTGACGAACCCGTGGTGAAGCACATTCTGCTGGAGTGTTTTCACCGGACATTTCCCGAGAACGATGGCGGTTATAAAGCAGCCAAAAGGCGGGAATTGGAACGGCAGTTGGCAGAACTTGGTTAGAGACGGATAGAGCAATGATGCTGAAATTGGAAAAACCAACTCAAACGATGAGGGATGAGTATTTCAGGAAACTGAAAACGACTCTGATCAAGCGCATCAAATATGGTGTGCCTCAGGATGGTTCACTGACGGTTTTGGCAGATAGTGCAAAGGCAGTATTGCTGCCAGACTGGCATTTGGACAATCCGCAACAAACCGACCGACTGAAAGAACTGTTGACATCGGAGCCTGCAGATTTGGTGACTTTGGAACAGACCATCCAGGGCGAGTTAGACTTGTTGCCAGAGGCAGAACAACCGTCAGAAAAGGTTTTGGAAACGATTATGGGTTATAAGGCAGTATTTGACAGTCAATCGAAATCCAAAGCATTCTGGTTAGCCAAAGCTGTAGGAAAGAATACCTGTGTGTATTGTAACCGACAGTATGTATTTACTGTAGAAAAAGGCAATGGTACTGTAAAGGAGGACAGAATAGCGCGACCAGTGTTTGACCATTGGTTTGCCAAGAGTAAACATCCTCTGTTGTCGTTGAGTCTGTTTAACCTGATACGCAGTTGCTCTGTTTGCAATAGTTCTGTTAAAGGAAGTGATGACTATACATTGGCTACGCATATTCATCCATATGTGCACGAGGTGGGGCATCCCGATTTTACGTTTAGAGTATCCGCAGCAGCCAAGAAAGAGGTTGTGTGGGAAGTGAAATTGGATGCAGCGCCAGGAAGCAAAGAGGAGAGAACGATTAATGACCTATGCTTGAACGAGCAGTACACGATGCATGGAAGGACAGAGGTGAACGACCTGATGGCGTTTAAGCAGAAATATCCTATGGGGTATTTGAAACAGTTGATGCAGGATGTATTGAAGGATGCTGCGAAGAACGGGCATGCGCTGACGATAGAAGAAGTCTATAGAATGTTGTTTGGGACGGAGATAAATGAAGATAAGTATCTTGACCGTCCTTTGAGCAAGATGAAATATGATATCTTGCATGATATGGGGGTGGTGTGAAAAAATTTGATACCCCCAATTGGGGAAGAATTTAATATATCGGTTAATAAACGAAAACAAATAATAAACGATAATAAATTATGTCTGAAAGAAAAACTATTTACCTGTGCCTGGCGCACATGAGCGAGGAAGGTTGGGAACAGAAATATGTGAAAGAGGCGTTCGACACGAACTGGGTGGTGCCTATGGGACCGAACGTTAACGAGTTCGAGAAAAGTCTTGCCGAATTCGTTAACGATGTAAGATGTCAGAAGAAAGATGTAAGATGTGAGCCTCTTGACAGGAAGGTGGTGTGCCTGAGTGCGGGAACAGCAGCGGTGCATCTGGCACTGATAGCCTGTGGCGTGAAGGCGGGGGACGAGGTGCTGGTGCAGAGCTATACGTTCTGCGCAAGTTCGCACCCTATCACGTATCTGGGTGCTAAGCCGGTGTTTGTGGGCTCTGAGGGTGAGACTTGGAATATGGATCCAGACTTGCTGGAGGAGGCCATCAAAGACCGTATCGCCAAAACGGGCAAGAAGCCTGCGGCCATCGTGCCGGTGGCTCTGTATGGTATGCCATATCGGATTGACGAGATTATGGAGATAGCGGACAGGTACGGAATTCCTGTGGTAGAGGATGCTGCAGAGGGTATGGGTTCTCGCTTCGACGGAAAGGTGCTGGGTACGTTTGGTAAGTATGGCGTGCTGAGCTTTAATGGCAATAAGATGATTACCACCAGCGGTGGTGGAGCTCTGATTTGCCGCAGTGCGGAGGATGCCAAAGAGATTATGTGGTATGCCACTCAAGCGCGCGATGCGTATCCTTACTATCAGCATACGGCCATCGGCTATAATTACCGTATGAGTAATGTGTGTGCGGGTATCGGACGCGGCCAGATGAAGGTGCTGGATGCGCATATTGCTCATCATAAGCACGTGCAGGCTTTGTATGAGGAACTGTTGAAGGACGTTCCTGGGGTTCATATCCACAAGCAGCCTGCAGACCCTCGCTATGATGCGAACTTCTGGCTGTGTGCTGCAACGCTGGATCCCGAGGTGCGCATTCAGGGGCAGGAAAACGCTTACAAGGAGGTAATCAAGACAGCCGTGGGTGGTGCTGCGGGTGTGATTCATCAGGTGGATAGTGCTACGACTGATTGTCAGCCCAATGAGAACGTGGAGGCTCTGCGTGTCTTTATGCTCGGCAAGAAGATTGAGGCGCGCCCCACGTGGAAACCCATGCACAAGCAGCCCGTGTATGCCGGTGCTCCTATATATACCAATGGCATCGAGGAAGAACTGTTTAAGGTTGGCTTCTGCCTGCCTGCCGGGCCGTATGTGACGGATGAGGATGTGAGGTATATTGTGGAGAGTATTAGGGAGGCGATAGTTGGATGAAGGTAATCGACCTGACTTTACTTGATAAGGTTTCATCGGAGGTAAAAGAATCACCACGTTTGCGGATAAACTACAACTTTCATCAGTCGTTGGATGATAAGTGCCATCGGTTTTTGAATGCGGTGGAGCCAGGGACTGTGGTACCCATCCATCGGCACCCAACAAAGGATGAGTCTTTCGTTATCCTGCGAGGTAAGGATGGTGACAATGATTATGGGTTTACAGGTTTGGAAGGAGATAATACTCCCCCATTTATGAACCACCATAAATGGGGGAGTGCATAACAGGTCTGTTAAGCGTGCTTGATAAGTTTCCATGTTACTCCTTTATTCGCATAAGGAGGCATGGTGTTACCAACTGCGATGGGAGCTGTAGTTGTTTTGCTGCCAATAGCTTTCCATACTCCGCTTTCAGGACATTTTTGGCCTGTCTTTGCAGTAGTTCCAATAGGTTTTTTCATAATCAATCTGTTTTTAATTAATGATCAATTAATTGTAGTGACTTAACACACTCTAAGAGGATACTCAAGCCTTATGCAAGAGCCAGTTACTAACCAAGTCATCTTCTTGATGTATTGTGGACACCGGATGACGTGATCTTGCAAGACCAATACTTTTCTTGGCGTGATGCGTTGTTCTCCCACTGAAGGGGGCGGAGATTGGACAAATTGTCACTGCCACCGTCTGACTCCAGTGTAATGTGGTCGATTTCCCAACCATATTCACTGTTTCTGGAGCCATACAGATAACGGTTTATCCATGCACCACAATGGTCTTTTCTCCATACAGCAGGGTCGTTATCAGGTACTATTGTTCCCTTCTCCCAAACCTTCTGTATGGTTTCATCAGAAAAATTAGCCATATTGATATGGGTATTAGTTTGAGGTGTTCCGTGAATACTGATGATGTCGCCACCTCTAGGACAGTTACATCGGTATATGTCTCATATCTTCTTTTTATCAGGGAAGAATCTACAGAAGCCTGACACATGTTATTAGAAATTGGAATGTGTTTCCATGAGGATAACCTCATTTTTACTAATACAAAATCCATGCCACAATTAAAAAAAGTTTAATCATTGTAAATGCCTGTTGAAAACTTGCCATTGTTGTTAATATAAATGAAAGTGCGTAATGTATGACAAATGTCTTCCATTTATCATTGAATACATACTCAAGATGTGGTAATATTGATTTTTGCTATAAAAAATTTATGAGGTGATATTGTATCGGTGGCATAGGGGGGATGAGTATTGCGCTGTATCTGTTCCATGCTTATCATTCCAATCAGCAACAATTTATAGGTATCCAACTCTTGTATTAGATAGATATGACGCAGGATGAGAGATGGACATTGAAATACAACGAAGTGGTTGAATTCATACTGACCAACCACCGGAATCCATCACGTCATAGAATAGAAGACCATGATATGCTCAATTGGCTAAAGGCCAATCGTAAGGTTATGAACGCAGGTTCACTTAAAGCTGAACGTGTTGAGCCATTCCAGCAGCTTCTCGGATTGATTGAAAAGTATAAAAGGCTTAATCAATACGTGTAGGTGCGGGCAGGAAAAAAGAGACGGGCTACCGAATAGGTAGCCGGTCTCTGTGCGGAGCGGAAGGCTCTTTGGGGCAACGCCCCAATGTGCCTGGAGCGGGGGTTACTTCTTCAAGTAGCGAATGACTTGGTGTCTATTAGCACGTCTGTTTTTCCTACAGGAAACATGCAGCCAGTAGTCGTGACCATTGGAAGTTTCTAGGATGATTTGATCGAAATTGACATTTCTCTCTAACCAATCTATCCAACGGTGGGCAGCTTCTAGATTGGTATGCTGCTTATTATCAGTCCATGAAGTATAAGGTGTAACCGGTAGTTTGATGTCAGCGGCCTCTCCGAGAGTATGCTGAGAAGCATAGGCGCCACCAACCTTCACGTTAAGCTGATTACATCTATAACCTGAAGAGATAACAATTGGCTGGCCAACGAAGCTGCGGAGAGGTTCCAGAACTTCCTGGCAGAGCTGCTGCAGCACCGGAATGTACCGCGAGGGTACAGAGTTGTTGATGCCGTTGGCGGCAGCGGTTGCTGACTTTTCAAACTCTTTGAGTGTGAAATGAGTGGTAAGTTGTAAATCGTTCATACTGTAAATGATATTAAATTAATACACAGATAACAAAACTTGATTTCCACGACTGATTGACTTTCTTATACGTTCGTATAATGGGTCAAAGACAGTCTTAGGATGGATGAGAGAGTTCAGGCAATTATACTTGCCTACGAGTATAGAGCCATCAAGGCGGTTATGCGTTCCATTGCCAGGTTTGAGCATGGGGCAATAGCAAGGTAGAGTGCTATTCATACAAACAAATGGGAGCTTATGGCACTTGCTGCATGGAGCGGAAGGATTTAAACAGAGCATCTTTCGAGCGTACTGTTTACACTTAATCAGAGTGATCTGATAGTTGCCTGATGGAACAAGGGCATTGGCATTCTCTAGAGTGCTGCAGATC
>Ga0256405_10010625_pt1 | contig 12073 bp, 11 predicted proteins | sample RumenRJG_02DNA_FD_189096 | JGI IMG/M metagenome (GOLD analysis project Ga0256405, IMG submission 189096) | Bovine rumen microbial communities from Lethbridge, Alberta, Canada - RJG_02 | ecosystem: Host-associated > Mammals > Digestive system > Stomach > Rumen | place: Canada: Alberta...
AAAGTGGTACTGGAATGGTATCACTGATACCTTTTTGGCCTGTTTTTTGCTTTTCCAGTGTCCGAAATCCCTTGATTTTACTGGGGTTTCCGAACTTGAGTAAAGCCACTTGTCTCTACTCCCACTCAATTGTAGCTACCGGCTTGTCGGAGAGATCCCAGAGGACTCTGTTTACGCCGGGAACGGTTGCGATGATTCTGTCACGCATTGTCTTCAGCATTTCCCAGGGAAGTTCTACTGCTTCAGCGGTTACTGCGTCAACTGTGTTGATTGCGCGGATGACTACTGCCCAGCCCATGTAGCGCTTGCCGTCCTTGATTCCTGTTGACTGGAAATCAGGGATAGCGCAGAAATACTGCCAGGGTGCGGGATCCATCTTGCCGATCTCTTCTCTTACGATGGCGTCTGCTTCTCTTAAAGCTTCAAGTCTGTCTCTGGTGATGGCGCCGACGCATCTTACTCCGAGTCCGGGACCCGGGAAGGGCTGACGGTATACCATGTTGTCGGGAAGGCCGAGCTGCTTGCCTACAACTCTTACTTCGTCCTTATACAGGAACTTGACGGGCTCTACCAGCTGGAAGTTCAGGTCTTCCGGAAGGCCGCCTACGTTATGATGAGCCTTGACTCCGTCTGACTCCAGGATGTCGGGATAGATGGTTCCCTGTCCCAGGAAGTCTACGCCTTCGAGTTTCTTGGCTTCTTCTGCGAATACGTCGATGAACTCCGCTCCGATGATCTTTCTCTTCTTCTCGGGCTCGTCAACTCCTGCGAGCTTGTCGAGGAATCTGTCAACAGCGTCTACGTAGATGAGCTCTGCGTCGAATTCCTTTCCGAATACTTCGCAGACCTGCTCGGGCTCGCCTTTTCTAAGCAGTCCGTGGTTAACGTGAACGCAGATCAGGCTCTTGCCGATGGCCTTGGAGATAAGGGCTGCGCAGACTGAGGAGTCTACTCCGCCGGAAAGTGCGAGTAAAACTTTTCCGTCGCCTACCTGCGCCTTTACAGCTGCGATCTGCTCATCGATGAAAGCCTGTGCGAGTTCCGGAGTCGTGATGCGGACCATTGATTCCGGTCTGGTGTTTTCTTTTGAGATTGCCATAAATTCTACCTCTTTCTTTCTAAATATCTTTAGGCCTTTTCCGAGATCTCGGGATCCGCCGTGTTAACAAATATCCGCGCAAAATATCTTTTGCGGACGCATCGCCTAATAGCGATGCTTATATAAATTCCCTACTTTATCGCGTTCTCAGATGCGTTTCTTAAGATAACGTCGTGAGCTCCGCCTTCCACGATGGAAGTTGCGGATACCAGGGTGAGTTTCGCCTTGTCCTGGAGTTCCTTGATGGAAAGAGCTCCGCAGTTGCACATGGTGGATTTCACCTTGGTGAGGGAGATCGCTACGTTGTCGTGGAGCGGTCCTGCGTAAGGTACGTAGGAGTCGACGCCCTCTTCAAACTTCATTCTCGGATCGCCGCCTAGGTCGTATCTCTGCCAGTTCCTTGCACGGTTGGAACCTTCGCCCCAGTACTCCTTGACGTAGTTTCCGTTGATGTTCAGTCTGTTTGTGGGAGACTCATCGAATCTCGCAAAATATCTTCCCAGCATCAGGAAGTCAGCTCCCATGGCAAGAGCCAGCGTCATGTGATAGTCGTATACGATACCGCCGTCTGAACAGATGGGTACGTAAACTCCTGTCTCCTTGAAGTATCTGTCTCTCTCCTGAGCTACGTCCATAACTGCAGAAGCCTGGCCTCGGCCGATACCCTTCTGCTCACGGGTGATGCAGATGGAGCCTCCGCCGATACCGATCTTGACAAAGTCAGCTCCTGCGTCTGCGAGGTATCTGAAGCCTTCGCCGTCAACTACGTTTCCTGCACCGATCTTGACGGTGTCGCCGTAGCGTTCTCTTACCCATTTGATGGTGTCACTCTGCCATTCGGAATATCCTTCGGAAGAGTCTATGCAAAGCACGTCTGCGCCTGCTTCTACCAGTGCGGGGATCCTTTCCTCGTAGTCTCTGGTGTTCACGCCGGCGCCAACGATGAATCTTTTATTTGAATCAAGGAGTTCGTTGGGGTTGGACTTGTGGGAATCATAATCCTTTCTGAATACGAAACCTGTCAGTCTCTGGTTCTTATCGACGATGGGAAGGGCGTTCAGCTTGTGATCCCAGAGGATGTCGTTTGCCTCTGAAAGTGATATGCCCTCTTCACCTGTGATGAGCTTCTCAAAAGGTGTCATGAATTCTGAGATCTTAAGATCAGGACTCATACGGGAAACTCTGTAGTCTCTGGAAGTTACCAGACCTACCATCTTGCCTTCGGGTGTTCCGTCCTCGGTAATGGCGATGGTTGAATGTCCCTTGATCGCCTTGAGATCAAGCACGTCCTGAAGGGTCTGGTCAGGTCTTAAGTTGGAATCGGAAGCTACGAAGCCTGCCTTGTATGCCTTGACCTTCTTTACCATTGCAGCCTGGGATGCCACTGACTGGGATCCGAAGATGAATGAGATACCGCCCTCCTTGGCAAGGGCTACTGCCATGCGGTCATCGGATACAGCCTGCATTACAGCGGACACCAGAGGAATGTTCATGCTGAGCGCGGGCTCTTCTCCTTTTTTAAACTTGACTACAGGCGTCTTGAGTGAAACGTTCTCGACCCTGCACTCCTTACCGGAATATCCGGGGACCAGCAGGTATTCGTTAAAGGTTCTTGACGGTTCGTCGAAATAAAATGCCATTCGAAATCTCCTTGTATTTACTCACTTTGAAAAAAATGTATTTGACCTATTTTATAACAAAATCGTTCCCATTTCAAGGGAAAACCTATGACATGAGAACGAAATCTTTTCATCGATCGGGATCTCAATAATGTTCCTTTACGAGGCCTTCCTTGAATGCCTGGATGAGGTCCAGCATATCCTGCACCTGCTCCGCCAGATTCTTTCCAGAGTCGGTGTCTATGATGGATTTTCTTTCGGGAAGTGTGTAAACGATGGTCATTGAAGGCGCGGTGAATTCCTGAGTTCCATCGGGATTGAGGGGCTTGTAGGGCTTGTGCTCCGCAAGCATCATTCCTCTGGAGTTGTAGATCAGGGTGTATCCCGCGATACCGGTGGTCTTCTGGTATGCCTTGGATATTCCGCCGTCGATGACGTAGATCAGACCGCCGCCCTTGATGGGAGACTCTCCGTTCTTGATCTTGACGGGAACGTGTCCGTTAAGTATCCTTGCGGTCTGTGGATCCAGATTGAATTCTTTTAATATTTTTTCAGCAAGCCATCTTTCGTTGATGTACTTGTAGTAAGGTCTTGTGGGTTCTTTGTGGGTGGCCTTGTCCTCGATGAAAAGTCTCTCGAAGGTGGTCATCTTTTCCTTGCCGAAAAGCGGTGAATCGCCGCCCAGCCACAGGAACCACATGAGGTCGCCGGATCTTCCGGTCTCCTCCGATTTATCAGGCGCAAAATATGCCTTTCTGACCTGGTCGTCCAGGTAGTCCATCAGGCGCTTTCCGCTGAGTTTGACGTCGTTAACTTCGACTTCTATGAACTCACCGTCTTCGTCGATAGGCATGCAGCCGTGGAAGAGAAGGTTTCCGTTGCATACTGAGTAGAGCGCTCCGTGGTTGTAGAGGAACTTGATGTGTGCCTGGAGCTTCTCGGAGTTCACGATGGAAGCTTCCAGAGCGTTCATCACGTCTTCCTCTTCAGGAGTGAAGGCATAGGGATCCTTAGGGTCGATAGTGGGAAGGTTCATATCCTTCATGGGCCACTCTTTTCCCTCTACGTTAACGGTTCCTTTCTCAAAGTCGATCTTGTCGAGAAGAAGTCTCTTCTCAAGGTGATACTCGGGATGCATCTTGATGACTTTGCCCTCAGCCTTGAACTGCATGATGGCGATGGCCTTGTGCATCTTGGCTGCCAGCTCGTCGTCGATGGCGTCATAGATGTTCTTGTCGATAATGTGGGGCCAGAATCCTTTGCAGGGATCGTCTCCGTAGACGTGCTCCGCAAAAGATGCAAGAGGCCTCAGGTTGATGCCGTAACCTACTTCGAGCATATCGAAGTTGTTATAGCTGATGTTCATTCTTAAGAGGTTGGTGATGCAGGCCCAGTTTCCCGTGGCTGCGCCCATCCATACCACGTCGTGGTTTCCCCACTGGAAGTCAACGTCGTGGAAGTCCATGAGGAAGTCCATGATCCTGTCGGGATGGGATCCTCTGTCGAAGATATCGCCTATGATGTGGAGCTGGTCTATGGCCAGCCTCCAGATGGTCTCGGCCAGTTCGATGATGAACTCTTCACCGGAACCTATCTCGATGATGGAGTTTATGATCTCCGAATAGTAGTGCATGCGGTTCTCTTCATCGTCCGCATGGAGGAGTTCGTCGATGGCGTATCCCATGTACTTGGGAAGCCTTCTTCTGACACGGGAACGGCTGTATTTGGAAGATACGTCCTTCATTATCTCCACGAGCCTGTAGATGGAGGTGGCGCACCAGCCGTCAAAGTCCTCGAGGACAGCCTTCTTTCTGGCTATCTCGTGGGGCGCGTCATAGATGAGCGCTGCAAGTTCTTCTCTTTCCTTTTCGCTTAAAAGCTTGTCGAATCTCTCATCGATCCTTCTCTTGATGGTGCCGGATCCGGACTTCAGCATGTGGATGAAGGCCTCGTCCTCTCCGTGAAGGTCCGAAAGGAAATATTCTGTTCCCTTGGGAAGAGCGAGGATCGCTCTCAGGTTTACTAATTCTGCTTTAGCTGCTTTCTGGTTAGGAAAATCCTTTGCCAGTCTGGTCAAATATTTAAGATCTGCCACTTTGTTTTCTCCCTTTACTCCTCAGTTTTAGATTATCGTGACCGCACGGATCGCCTGCGCTCTCCACCGGTCATAATCTTAATTAAATAACTCAGTCTTCGCGCACTATCTCTGCTCCGAGCGCTGCGAACTTCTCGATGAAGTTCTCATATCCGCGCTCGATATGATAGATCTCCGTGATCTCCGTAGTTCCCTCTGCAACGAGTCCTGCAAGCACCATTGCGGCTCCCGCTCTTAAGTCGGTAGCCATTACCTGGCTTCCTCTCAGGCGGGCGTTGCCCTTAACGATCGCCTTGTTTCCTGCGGTCTCGATGGACGCTCCCATCTTGTTCAGCTGAGATACGTGCATGAAGCGGTTCTCGAATACGGTCTCGATAACCGTGCTCTTTCCGTTACAGATCGTAAGGAAGGCCATGAACGGGCTCTGCATGTCCGTGGGGAATCCCGGATAAGGAAGGGTCTTGATATCTGTAGATGAAAGAGGTCCCAGATCAGCCCTTACGATGATGTCATCGTCTCCTGCTTCGATGCGGACTCCGCACTCTCTTAACTTGGCGATAACGGGTTTAACGTGATCGGGCACGGCGTTCATGATGTGTACAGCGCCCTTGGTGATGGCTGCTGCCAGCATGAAGGTGCCGGTCTCTATCCTGTCGGGGATAACGGTATGTCTCACGGAATGGAGATCCTTGACTCCCTCGATCCTGATGGTATCCGTACCCGCTCCTCTGATCTTGGCTCCCATCTTGTTAAGGAAGTTAGCCAGGTCTACTATTTCGGGTTCTTCTGCGGCGTTTTCAATATATGTAGTTCCCTCAGCAAGCACTGCCGCCATGATGATGTTCTCTGTGGCTCCCACGGAAGGGAAGTCGAGATACATGCGGTCTCCGACGAGTCCCTGAGGTCCTGCCACTGCCTCAACGTAGGCATATGGCCCTTCTTCATGGATGGTGACCTCTGCTCCCAGAGCTTTGAATCCCTTTAAGTGAAGGTCGATTGGTCTGGCGCCTATGGCACAGCCTCCGGGAAGGGGGATCCTGGCGATACCCTTTCTTCCGAGCATGGGTCCCATCACCAGGAAGGACGCTCTCATCTTGTTGACGAGATCATAAGGCGCCTCCGTGGTATGCAGATCTTCAGTCAGTATGTGGAATTCACCGGGCTCCGTCTCTTCTATCTTGGAACCGAGAGCCTCCAGTATCTCCTTCATGACCTGCACGTCTCTCAAATGAGGGACCGACCTTATCACGCACTCCTCTTCATTCAAGAGCGTGGCTGCCATAAGGGGCAGCACTGCGTTTTTTGCGCCTGAGATCGTGACCTCTCCCTTTAAAGGTCCTGATTGTTTTACGATATATTTTGCCATTTAAAAACTCCTGATTATTTTTCTTTTTTTGCTTTTTTTGCCTTCTTAGGCTCGGAAGCATCCGCTGCCACTTTAGCTTTTCTTGAACCGGCTGCCTTGGCCACGCCGATTATGCTGGTGGTGGCGCCGACTACGCTTGAAACGTTCTTTATGAGTCCTTTGTTGGACCTAAGGCCGGTCACTACTGCGGAAACAGAGTCGCTCATGCCGTTTACGGTCTTGTCTGCCTTGGTGGTAATGTCGCTTGCGGCTTCCGTGATCTGCTTAACGTCGGCAAGTACCGGATCGAGTTTCTTGAGCGTGTCGAGAAGCTTGGCCAGAACCAGGCAAAGGTATACCAGTGCTGCTATGCCGGCTATCACGAGTAAGGGCAAAAGTATAGTCTGCCATGTTAAAGTAAATGTCATAAATACGCCTCCTTTAGTTCTTCTGTGAAACTGCCGTCCGGGTTATGCACGGGGATCGGCGGCATTACCTGAAGGTCAACGCCTCCATGTTTTATCATATGTACCATTACTATGTTAGCTGCTACGCCCCACTTCGGTATTATGGGTCTCGCAGTCTTGGGTTCAAGTTTATGGACTCTTCCGTAATAGAAAATGTCCACCAGGCGTGACGGCCTGTGTATCATGAACATTTCGCCGTGGTCTTTCAAGAGGTCAGACGCCACCTTGATGAAGGCTTCCATGTCGGCCGTGGTCTCGTGTCTCGCGATCATCTTGGCCGGGTTCTCAGACTTGAGCCCGCCGCTTTCAGGCATATATGGCGGATTGCAGGTCACTATATCGAAGCTCCCCCTCAGTTCAGGCCTGAGTCTCAGAAGATCGTGTATGTCGCAGTTTATGAATTCCAGCTTGTGTGTCAGCTCATTCAGTTCCGCCGATCTGACAGCCCTGTCCCAGGAAGCTTCCTGGATCTCAACGCCCTTTATGGTCTCCGCAGTCGTCTTATGGGAGAGGATCAGGGGAATGATCCCGGATCCCGTTCCCAGGTCTATTATCCTGGTCTCTTTTCTGATGGTTTTGGCCCTTTTGGCCGCAAAATCAGAAAGCACCACAGCGTCGACTCCATAGCAAAACTCCTCCGGATCCTGTATTATCTTCACAGTCCCAAAGCCCGTAGCGTCGATTCGTTCCTTCTCTTTTATTGCCGGCATGTCGTTACCTTATCAGCATGTCAGTCCTGGATGAGTTTTTCCAGTTCCTTCAATTCTTCGGCGTTCACTCCCTGGAAGATATCTTCCTGTCTCTTCTTTCCGCGGCGCTCGAATCTTCTGATTTCTTCTTTCTTGTAAGTGTAGATGTCTGAGCTGAGCTTGTCTTCTGTCTCTGCTCCCTGCTTGTTGTCTTCCACGAAGAGTCTTACCTTGACCTTGCCCTCGAGCACGGAGGTATCAACTACCTTCGCCATGCCGTCCGGTGTCTTCACCTTCTCGCCTACGTCGGGAAGGCCTCTTCTCATCTCGTTATAGATATCGTTCTCATATTTCAGGCAGCACATGAGCCTGCCGCAGATACCTGATATCTTGGTGGGGTTGAGGCTCAGGTTCTGTACCTTTGCCATCTTGATCGATACCGGCTCAAAGTCCGTAAGCCAGGTGTGGCAGCAGAGCGGTCTTCCGCAGGAGCCGATGCCTCCCAGCATCTTGGCTTCGTCTCTGACTCCTATCTGCCTCAGCTCTATCCTCATCCTGAAGACTGCGGCGAGGTCCTTAACGAGCTCTCTGAAGTCCACCCTTCCGTCAGCCGTGAAGTAGAAGATGACCTTGGAATTATCGAAGGTGTACTCCACGTCTATCAGCTTCATCTCCAGACCGCGGTTGTCGATCTTTTCCTGGCAGAGCTCCATGGCTCTGGCCTTTTTCTTTTCGTTTTCCTCGTGCTTGATGATGTCCTGCTTTGTGGCCAGCCTTATGATGGGTTTCAGAGGAGCGACTATCTCGCTGTCATCAACCTCGGAATTGGCCATGGAAACTTCGCCGAATTCCGTGCCTCTGGCAGTCTCCACTATGACATTATCTCCAACGTTCAGTTCATAATTGCCGGGATCGAAGTAGTATACCTTTCCGGCAGTTTTGAATCTGACTCCTATAACTGTTACCATATTATTCGTTCTCCTGTATCTTGAGGATCAGCCTTCTCATGGCATAACCCACCACAGCGTTGCCGTTCAGGGCCCTTCTGGTCTCCTCAGTTGTCTCTATGTCTCGTATGGCTTCATCTTTTCCCATCTCAGGTACCATTCTGAATGCGCCGGTCATGATATCTCTCAGGCGGCTCTCCAGGATGTCCAGAAAAAGATATGCATCGTCTCTCGTCTTCACGACCTTCGACATCTGGTTCTTCACCTCGTGGAAGGTCTTCTTCTTAAGAAGAAGGTCAAGCAGTTTATCGGTCTCCCCGTCCGCCTCCTCCGGGATATCCGCGGAACTGTTGAAGCGGTAGATCACGCATCTCGACCTGATGGTCTCCAGGAGGTTCTCGGTATTCTCCGAAAGAAGCACTATGATGGTTCCTCTTGCGGGTTCCTCAAGGGTCTTCAGAAATCTGTTCTGAGCTTTCACCGTCATGGTATCCGCGTCATAGATGATGGCGGAGTTCCTGTCTCCCTGGGGCTTCATCTTAAGATCAGCCTGGAGCTTCTCCATGTCAGCGTCCTTGACGGATCTCACCGTCCTCCCCTGTCCTGCTTCGGCCCTCACCACGTAGTGGTCCGGGTCGGAATCAAGATCCTTTATTCCCTTGACGGCAGCGATAAAGCTCTTCGCAGCGGACTCCTTTCCCGAGATCCTGCTTCCTTCAAAGATATATGCGTGCGAGACGTTTCCCGTCTCTATGGTTTTTCTTATCTTTTCTTCGGGGCTCACCTAAATGATCTCCTCTAATTTTTTGTAGATCTCATCCCTGATCTCGTCGATACCGCGGGACGCGTCTATGCCCAGTATCCTGTCCGGATATCTCTTTTCGAGTTCCAGATATCCCTTGTACACCTCCCTGTGGAAGGCCAGTTTCTCATGTTCAAGCCTGTCCTGAGTGTCGCGGTTTTCCTGGATCCTGTGCTTTCCCTCGTTGGGATCGAGCTTCATAAGGAAGGTCACGTCCGGCATGTAAGGGCCGATGGCATAGCTGTTTATGACTTCGACAGCGTCTCCCAGTTCTCTTCCGAATCCCTGGTACGCGATGGACGAATCCACGAACCTGTCGCAGACAACGACCTTGCCGGCTTCCAGGGCGGGCCCGATCACCTGAGCCACGTGCTGAGCGCGCGAAGCAGCGTAGAGCATGGCCTCCGTCATCGGATCCATCTCCTTAAAGCTGTTGTCCAGTATGATCTCCCTGATCCTCTCTCCTATTGCCGTGCCCCCGGGTTCCCTGGTGAAGACTATTTCAATGTTCTTATCCTCAAAGAACTTCTTTATGTTCTCTATCTGAGTGGATTTGCCTGATCCGTCAGGCCCCTCAATGCTTATGAACAGTCCCCTCATGATTTCTTATCTATATCCTTTACTAGGTTCTTGAGACAAAGATATATAACGATCGCAAGAGGAATGCAGACCAATATGCCGAATATCCATTTTATAGTTGTCATGGTCTCCTCCTTTCATCGTCAGTTACCCATACTTATACTTAATAATGATTATATCACAGTAAGGCAAGAATTCCAACATAAAAAGCTATTGCATACAATAATACTTGAGTCACTGCAGGTGCCCTGAGATGTAATTAAGAGATCGCTTTTTTGGGGGCGGGCAAGCGGACCTTCGGGGTCCCCCGGCCCTGTAACTTAATTATGAGATTGCAATTTTTTGCGCGGATATATATAATTGAAGTATCAAAGATATCATTATCTCAAAAAGGAGAGATCGAAATGGCAAAATATGATTGGGGAACTTTTGGTTTCCATATTCCTGAAATAATGCTTCCCAGAGAAGGCACTGACTACTACAAGTGGGCTGTAGTTGCCTGCGACCAATACACGTCAGAGCCCGAATACTGGGATGAAGTTGAGAAGATCGTAGGAGACGCTCCTTCTGCACTCCGTCTGATGCTTCCCGAGATCTACCTCGAGAAGGAAGGCGAAGCAGAAAAGATCAAGGCTATCAGAGCCGCTATGGACAAGTACCTTTCAGACGGTACTCTACGCACACTTCCCAAGGGCTGCATGCTTGTAAAGCGTACAGCTGAAGGAAGAAGCAGGATCGGTCTGGTTCTGGCTACAGACCTTGAAGCCTATGACTTCAATAAAGGTTCCAAGTCACTTACCCGTGCAACCGAAGGAACAGTTATCGAACGTATTCCTCCCAGACTCAGGATCCGTGAAGGCGCACCCATCGAGATGCCTCATATCCTGATCCTCATCGACGACCCTGAGAAGAGCGTTATCGAACCCCTCGTAAATGCACCTCAGGAAGTTATGTATGATACAGACCTCATGATGAACGGCGGACACATCACCGGCTCCTTCATCAAGGAAGCTGACCTTGAAGGCGCAAAGGACGCCCTCTCAGTTCTCTTCGACAAGGCTGTGGAGAAGTACGGCGACGGAAACGTCATCTTCCAGGCTATGGGAGACGGCAACCACTCACTGGCAACCGCCAAGACAAACTGGGAGAACCTGAAGAAGACCCTCACTCCTGAGGAAGCAGAGAACCATCCCGCAAGATACGCTCTCTGCGAGATCGAAAACATCCACGATGACGGCATCGTATTCGAGCCCATCCACAGAGTGATCTTCGCTAAAGAAGGCCAGTCCGGAATGGATCTCGTAAACGAGACCCTTGAGCTTCTCAAGGAACAGAACGGAAACGCATATCTTGCTGAAGCAGGCGCCGTTAAGGAAGGCTGCTTCTCCATCCCTTATATCACAGGCGAACAGTGCGGAACCATCATCGTAGAGGATCCCACCAACAAGCTTGAAGTTGGAGCTCTCCAGAACGCACTGGACGTAATGGTCAAGGAAAGAAAGACCTGCGACATCGACTATATCCACGGAACCAAGGCTGTAGAGACTCTGGGCAGCAAGCCCGGCAACGCCGGCTTCATGCTCCCCGCTATGGACAAGTTCATGCTCTTCCCTGCAGTAGCAGCAGACGGAGCCCTTCCGAGAAAGACCTTCTCCATGGGCGAAGCAAACGAGAAGAGATACTACATCGAATCCAGATATATCGGAAAATAACTGAATGACTGATGGACCCCGCATCTGAATCAAGGTGCGGGGTTTTATTTTTTTTGCATGGCGTGTGGGACGGGTTTTTTGATTTAAGGTATCATTTCCCGTCCATGTATATATTCGGGGACGGGTTTTTTGAAGCGTATTATCATTTCCCGTCTATGTCTATATTTGAAGGACGGGTTTTTTGCGCAGAATTGCCCTTTCCCGTCCAATATGCCCCATTATTTTCCTAATAGTGACGGGAATAACCTAGTTTTTCATAGTTTTCCCGTCCTTTTGAGCAAAATATGCTATAAAACCGGACGGGATACAGGCTATTTCAAAAGGTTTCCCGTCCTTACCGGATATCATCTCCGGTATCATAAATTAATAACGCAAAAAACATAAAAAAAGAAGGTTCATAAGAACCTTCTTTATCAAACGGGCGACGTCCTACTTTTCCAGGCAGCTTCCCACCAAGTATCATCGGCGCTAAGGAGCTTAACTGCTGTGTTCGAGATGGGAACAGGTGTGGCCTCCTCGCTATAGTCACCCGATTATCAGAATACCCGCGCTAGGCGCGTACCACCAAATATCTTCCGATATTTGGTTTTCATGTACCCTGAAAACCAAATAGAGTACCAAATCGTGGCCTTAAAAACCACTGGTCAAGTCTTCGACCTATTAGTATCGGTCAGCTCAATGCATTGCTGCACTTACACCTCCGACCTATCAACGTGGTA
>Ga0256405_10010626_pt1 | contig 12073 bp, 7 predicted proteins | sample RumenRJG_02DNA_FD_189096 | JGI IMG/M metagenome (GOLD analysis project Ga0256405, IMG submission 189096) | Bovine rumen microbial communities from Lethbridge, Alberta, Canada - RJG_02 | ecosystem: Host-associated > Mammals > Digestive system > Stomach > Rumen | place: Canada: Alberta | collected...
ACAAGGACTTGGAGGGTGAGATGAAAGAAGCATACGATATAGCCTTTTCCGCTGTCACATATATTCTTACCGCGCCAATGTGGGTGTTCTATTCACAGGAAAAGACTTTCGAGCTTGCAACAAAGATAGTGGAAATGTTAAACGCCACAACGGAAGAATCCGAAGAAGAAAAAGATGAAAAATAAACGAATGATGAAAGAGTAAAGTGGTCAAATTCGACCACTTTTCTCTTTTTTTGTAACTATTGATTGTCACGTAAATCACCCGTCAGGTGATACCATTTACCAGATATTGCTTTTAGTGTGGTGTAGCTGCCGAATTGCATTTCGGCATTCCATACTTGTTTCTCGCCTGAATAAACCCCATCCGTAAACTCCGACATATAGATACCACCTGTACCTGCTGTACTACCAGACGGCGGTTCTCCATAATTTAGACGACATCCATGTAGTTCAGAACGACTTGTTGCCGTTTTGAAGAAGTTTAATTCAAGACCATCATACAACGTTGGATTAGGCAACGTAATCGTCATATCCGATGTTGTCAAGATATGGAAAGTAGAACAAGGGTCATTTGATGGGTCAATAGTGTAGGTTGCGCCACTGATAATCTTTGTTCTTGAATACATCATCTTTGCGTTTACAACACCATAGACGTTTAAGTTTCCGCTTGCATCCCAATTTATGTTGCCGTCGGAAAGATAACCGCTGCCGTCAAAACGGAATAACGATTTTGCCGATAACAATGTGACGCCACCAAGTCCGTTGTTGAAGCCTGACAAACATTGTGACGGGTCGGAAAGGAGCGACAAGCCTTCATCATCAAGATTTTCTATCGTCGTCACATCACCCGATGTTGATGTCTTGAGGATATTGAATTGGTAAAGGTTTGATGTGTCGAACGTATCGAAGTCAAAGTCATATTTAGTTGCGTCTTGTAACCTCACCACTGTCATTTCTTCCGAATATACCACACCGTCATAGGTTATTTCAAGTGTCACACCACCTGTTTCGCCGGATATAGATGTGATGTTTATCTGACGCGAGGAGTTTATCGACGCACTAACGTTAAGCGATGTGGCCACGGAAATATTATCCGTAGACACGCTGCTTGAAACGTCTTGACCTCCGACGTACAACTTCCAACCTACTGTAATGTTATTGACAAGTGTGTTGCCGCTATATTGCATCACGACATACGTCTTTTCAAGTACGACACCCGTAAACGTTTGCGTATATCTCGGTATCTTGTGCTTTGCCACAACGGAATTATTTTGTCTTAGCGTTATCGTACAAGAACTGATATTTCCGTCAACCATAGCACCACCATACCACGCTGCTATTCCGTTACCGACTTGATTAGGGTCGCTTATACCATTGATACCAGACATTATATATCCGCTTGAATTGCGTAACGCTATCAATGACGATAGAATAAGACCACCTACAATCGTCGTGTTCTGTTGTAGCGCGTCGGTTAGGTATGTAACATCTATTTGGTGTCCTATTTCTTCTTCTATGGCATCGAGAATCGCTTTAAGCGTCTTAGTGGTATCACCATCCCGTATAGGTGACATAATGTCTATAATCGCCTTTATATCAAGCCGTGCGTTTGTCTGGTCGTACTTGACATAAGTAGAGCCGTCACGCGCACCGATATAAGCGTCACCATATACTTTTATGTCGGCATGATTTGTTGTGGTATTATATCCAATACTTATGTAGCACTTATCGACAAAAGAGAAGTTGTTTATGCCTTGATAGATTTCATATCGTGGTGCATCTTCACCGCTTACATTCTCAATGACCGCACCTTGTCTTGTCGTATCGGTATCGTTGCCAAGTTGGATAATATCATCGCCAGCCATAGGAACATCAGAACCGTTTGCCGCAACACTCTTTGATAATTCAATGTAGCCCTCTCCGTCATCGTTGAGGTTTTGGTTCTTACCAACGACAGACCGCCAGAAGAAGTGTTGCATGAAAGCATTTTCAAGCTCCGTTCTCTTACAATAAGCCAAGTCGCCGACAACGAAATTATTCGATATAAGTCTTTCGCCATCGTTGGCACGGAAATAACAACGGTACTTTACCGTTCCGCTCACCTCCGTTTCGTGTTCCGTATCATCGCCGTCAATAAATGTTACACGGGTACACTTAATGCCTGCCAAAGATGCAATACGATTACCACTTGTGTGTTGCCACTCGCGTATCTCGATTGTATCGAAGTATGCTTTCATGCGGATATATAGCTTGTCTGCTTCTAAATACGTCGTTCCGTCGTTATCGTTACGTAATACCGCTCCTTGACCACCTATTCCGCTCCTGAACGTTCTTCCTAATTGTAAGCCCTTTAAAAGGCTTACAGTGCCGTTTGCCGTATCATCAATATCTTTGCGCAAGAAATAGGGCATGAGATTCCTTGACATATTCATGTCAAACGCAGTATCTAACAATTCTTGTTTAGCTCCATCGATAGCACTATCTATGGGATTGTCACTTGTCGTAAGTTCTTCCGCTAATTCTACCGTGATAGACGGCAAGATAGCATTCCTTTCTTTCTTGTATGTGTATGAACGTACATATAGTGAATAGATGTGTCCGTTATACTCTATACGGATAACAGAGTTTTCGTCAAGGCTTGAAAGAATAGTCGGGTTTTCTTGAAAGTAGATACGTGAAAAGGTAATAGAGAAGTTGAAATGCTCGGAGTTCGATAAGTACATGTAAGCTATCAACTCTTTCGCCAACCTGTTTTCCGCCGCCAATATATATGACTTAGGAAGGTCGATATGTAAGAACACGAAAGAACTTTCCGACGCAACGGGTCTATATACTATATCCGCGTTCTTATATGGCATGGGAACACCAAACGTATTCGTATCTTTTTCAAGGCAAAGCCATACGGAATACTGGCGCGTGTCGTTTTGTCGGTCTTGAGGATTGACCTTCGGTTGCCCTATATCGGTTCTGCCACACAATACGTTACCATTAGCGTCACGCAAGAGGTTGCCGTTACTATCTACTTGAACAAGATTCTTTTGCGTATCTTCACCAACCTTGATGACACACTCACAAGCACCTAACTTACCACTTGTGAACGATACCGACATTTCTTGTTCTTCTATGGCATGGTCAAACAGATTAAAGCCATAAGTGCCATTCATTATGGGCAGCTTGGCAAAGAAGAACGGGTGTATATACTTTCCATCGCTATCCGTTTCGTTACTATCATTCTCATCATAGGCGAAGTCAAGGAAATGATCAATAGGCACACCATCTGCGTTCGTCATGCCTTTGATAGTCGGCTTTATATCGTCGAAGTCTTTGACATATTCTTTCACCCGTGAGGATTGATACGGATTTGGGAATGTGTAGTAATCACCGTTACTATCTTTGTATAAGTCATTGTGTACCATTCCGCTTTGTTCGTATTCGCCCATATCCGTATCTAACACGTAGCCTTGCGGTTTGGTAAACGGATAGTTCTTTGCGACATAGAAAGCTTTGTAGCCGCTGGAATTGCGATAGATAGACGGCATAAGGTTTTCTTGTGGTTGTATATAAGACGATGATGTCTGTTTTATCCAATTACCGTTAGACGGTGAAACCTCTAATTGTAAGCCTACATCGGACAAGTCTGCAAAATACTTCGATGATTCTTTGTCCGACATCCAGATATTACTTGCGCCAGAAACGACACCACGTACAACTTTTAGCTTGACATTCGTTGTGTAAGGTGTTTCGGTATGTCCGTTAAACGGAATCTCTACATCAAATCTTAGCTTGTAATTGCCGCCAAGTATCTGTTTTGTCTTAAACGCAACGTATTGTGGATTTACCGCAATTTGTTCCAAGTCGTAGGTTGTTATTCCATCTTCTGAAGTAATCCTGCAATTAACGATGTTGTAATCCGTCGCTTTTTGTGTAGACAATATCAAGGCACTGACTTGTATCTCTACATTGTATGCAAGTTTGATGTCATAAGAAGAAACAACCTCGAAATTATCAACAAGGAAAGAAACGACTTTAGTAGCATGGTCATTCAATGCCCTTGCGACATCAATACCATTATCGTCGTAAGCGTTGTACCCTGCGTCTGATACGGAATACTTAAACGTACTTGCCTCGATGTGTGATCCACCTACGCTTATAAGTGTCAGTTTTTCGTCATACGCTACCTTTTTACTGTACTTGTTGGCATTTACAATAGTGACATCCGTAGAAGATAAACCACCGCCAGTTTCAACACCCAATTCACCTTTTTCCGATTGGTTTGGATAGTAGAACGGCACATTATCACTACTTCCACTGCCGGTTATCTTATTGATGATTTTTGTGTTCGCGTTATTCTTCGTTATACTGATAAGTGAGTTTTCATCACCATACTTGAAAGTGGTATTGATGACACCGCTTGAATTGCCAAACATGATGACAGAGCCGTTTTGACCAGTGAAGTAATATGGAACGCCCCATGTCTTATATGCCTCTTGCAACACTTCAGTGATGTATTTGTTTTCAAAAGACACAAACTTGGCTTCTGTTTCACCGACACTACTATCAATGCCTATATTAAAAGGAACATCGGTAAGGCAAGCGTTAACCCTGCCGACAAACTCGCTTAATGTACCAAAGAACACGAAAGACGTGTTGTTAGAACGTAAGTCTGAGACATTAGGGTCAACCTTATCGTAGAAGTAAATAGAGTCTAACATCGACTGACTACCGACAAATATGCATTCATGCCTATACATGACACTTACGTTAGAATAAGAACTTGTCGGTGTGTTCTTTAACAAGTAGCGCCTGTTTTTGTATGTTGTGAATACCGTTTTGCCTTTCCATTCATCATCAAGACATTCTTGATATTCTATCGTGGCGTTAATAGTAGGCGCACCACCCATCCTTTTTGCGTCGTATTGCCATTCCGTTATGACGACTTGATTATCCGCGTTCGGAAAAGGCAATGTCCTATTATTAGACGCAATATAGTATAGTTTTAATATATTATTATCCATTGCTATTCTTCATTTGTTTCTTGTTTGTTGTCAACATCATCGTCTTTGATAGTAGCCATTGTAACCGATGTGTTTATCGTTTCTACCATTTTAATGACAGGACACTCACCACCTTTCGGCAAATGTTCGCAATGACGATATTGTTCTATGGCTAAACTCCTAAACTCATCACGTTTTTCAAGTTGGGTAATCTTGTTTTCTAACTCTGAAACCCTCTTGTCCGTGTAGTTTTTCATCTCGTTATATAGTTTTTGCCATTCATCTGCATACTTGCTGACGAGTTCAGCCTCTAAAGACTTTTTCTTAACTTTCATCGTGTAAAACTCATATACAAAGAACGATATTCCACCCGTTCCTATTAGTGCAACGATAAATTCAAAGTAACCCATTGTATTAACCCCTGTATTTTAAATTTCTTTTTCTTTTGCAAAGATAACATTTTATTTTTTAAATTGTATCACCGAAAATGTTAAAAAGCACCCGATGCACGAAATTTCCCGAACAACGGGTGCAAAGGTGAACTTATGATAATAATTACTCCTCTTCTATCGTCGTACTTTGATTACTTGTGTATTTTAATTCTATCTCTTTTGTTCTTTGCGTCTTTGCCAATTCTGCTTCAAGTTTTTTTACTTCTTCAAGAGAAAGCCTACGCAATTCATCCGGCTTGCTTTCCGTGTTCAATTCAACGCCACTCTGTTGTGACAACAATCCGCTGCCCTTTAACGAGATAAGCATATTGTTGTATTCCGTATCATTGACGGGTCGCCATACTTTAAACGTTGCATTTACCCTCAATTCTTTGAATTGTGTCACAGCAAGCGGATTAACGCCAGTGTTGACAAGTTCAACGGAAAGACCATGCTTGAAAAGACGGCACATCTTAGAGGCTACATTCTGCCACTCTATGACACCACGTTTTGCCTCCTCTATATCCATAGCCTGTGTAAGCATGACGGCAATACCCGTTATGTCACCAGACATGGAAATATCTTTTGGCAAGATAAACGTACAAGAAGCGTCTTTCTGAATATTTTCCTCCATCAAGTCAAGCGTTTCTATCATACCCTTTGGAGATGGTGGTTCAAGGAATTTAGCGTCACCCTTTCCATCGAGAGAAGTGTCATTCAAGACAACGCTACCTGCAATCTTCTTACCCTCGTTCATGAACTTACCTCGAACATAGAAAACACCCCAACCAAAGCGTTTCTGAATTGTATGGAACACATTGTACAATATCTCGTAACTTTCTATTTGTGTCTGTACGTTATTCCATGCCACATCACCGCGCTTTGTGATAAGAGGTATTTCGGGGAATCCGTGCTTGATAGGCTCATGCCACCTCCAACCGTTTGCAATATTTTCACCGTCACCACCATTCATATTGACAACCGTTCCGTCGTTCGTCCATCGGTACATATATTCATCGTCATACGAATCAATATATTCTACGCCGTCTTTCTGATAGTACACCGATTCCAATATTCTGTCGCCGTTCTCGTCGTTATGTGGGCAAAGGACATATCCATCTACAAAAGATAGCAAGCGTGCCTTTATACGGCCTTTATAGTCGTAATAGAACAACAATCCGGCATCGCCATAAGATAATTGAGCGTCAACCATTTTTGTGCGCATACCATCCATGTTTCGCTCTTCCCAATACTCCTTAAACGTGGCAAAGTTATTAAGCATATCATCCGTCGGCTCTTTACCGACAAGAGTAAATTGCATTTTGTTGCCAGTGAGGTGGAGTTTTTTCTTGTCACGTATTCTTTCTTGAAAAGCAACGGGTGTTTTTTTATACTTGATGTCATAATAACCACCGTCTTTTAATTTTACGCATATAGACGGGATATTCTCGTCAAACAATACGTCATGACAATTAGGATCAAGCTCCCTCAAGAATTGTTCTTGCGGAATAGTGTTGAACCTGTACTTTGGCAGGCTTGCCGTAATAGTTCCAGCAATATCACACTTAGAAGCAGACAACGGCATGGTAGAACGGTCAGAACCGCGTGTAAACGGCTTTTTCGTTCTTAGTTTTTCTGGGTCTGCCAATAAATCTCTAATGATTTTCTTATAATCTTCCATGTTTTTTTTATCCCTTTGTTTGTTGTTTGTTTTCAATTAAGTTGTATTTTTTCATCATATCTTCTTTCGTCGGTATGTAAATCTCACGACCGCATTTACAAATGGCATTGAACTTTGGTTCGACGATGACCATTTGTTCTATCTGCTCGCCTTGTATGTTGAATTTCTCTGTCAGCTTGACACGTAAGTCGGCAAGAATCTTCAGTCCGTCTTTTTTTGATATTTCCTTACGTTCGAGTGCTTCCTCGGTTTCTTTGATAAGGTCTACGATACCTTGTTTGTTTTCTTCAAACGATACTTCGTCGTAACCGCCGTTATTCTTCGACTTCGAAGTAGCCTCTTTGCGTAGGAGCGTTTTCAGATATTTTATAGAAGGACTTTTTACGTACTTCTCATAAGATTTGTCACTCTTTTTTGTGAACACGCTTTTGTAAGCTACTTTATCGTCGGCATATATATTGTTTAATAATACAAACGATATGTCTTTCACACTAATAGTATGACCGTTTTTATTTGCTGTTTCAATAATGTTTTTTATTTTTTCGTTACTTAGCATATTATAACCCCTTTCAAATTAAGCCCATAATGTTTCGTCATATACATTCACCTTTTCTTCATTTTTATCATCACTTTGCGTTTCTAATTGCGTCGTAGATACCAATTCTTCACCATAGATATATGGCAAGAAAGGCAACATACGCATAGCACACGGGTCTAACAAGTCCATAGAACGACCTTTTCCAAGTAAGGCATTCATTTCTTTTTTAGACAACAATGTCTTTCGCCCGTTAGCCGTATCTTTGAATCTTACAACGGCACATTCTTCAAGAAATTCTGTTTGGAACGTAACACCTTGTAAGCCGATGTGAACATACTCGGCCAACGCAACGGAATCTTCCATAGAGAATTGTTCCCGTTTGATACACTCTATAAGCCTTAGATAGCACTCGTCTTTCAATGAACGCGCCATTCTTCCGTACATACCCATCGGTGCGCGATACGAAACGAAAGGTATTGCGTCGGGTATATAGTCAAGAATATACGTACCTCTTACCGCATCGAAAATTATGTGGTTGTCCGCAATATTGTGGTCGGCAGCGAACATCTGCAATCTTTCAGCGTTCATCTTAGGCGTAGAACGTGTAAGGATAAGATAGTCGGTGATATGCAAACCATCCCACGCAAGTGCAAGAAAGTTATCCGTACCAGTATCGGCAAGGTCGGCAGTTACCCATCCGTCACCATTACGGGCAGGGTCATTCAGGAATACGTGAGAAGCGGAAACAGAGGGTATAGGTGCTAACAAATCTTCATCCGCATCAACGTTCCAATTTCCTTCAAGGTTTGCCAACGCCTCGCGCTCACCCATGACGGCTACACTACCGACATAGCCGGAATTGGTTTTTAAACTTGCTTGGTTTTCACCAATAGAGCCAAGATAGAAAGTGAATGACTTGATAAGGTCTTTATACGTAGAATAGACACCACCGCGATTGACACGTTTTAATTGCCTATCTATCTTTACCTTGCATATACGATACACTTCTTCTTTCGTGTCACCCCATACGACATCATCAACCCTTTCACCATTGATATAAAAGTAACGGACAACACCATTCCTATCTTCACGTATATAGCCGTCAGCACCGATATACCAATCAAGAAACTTTCTAAGCCAATGTGAACGTTTTGGGTTTGTGGTCATACGCATCTTACCAGTCCACTTTGCCGTACCACGATTACGGGAATAAAGGGTCGTAAACGTAGTCCATGTAAAACCCGTTCCCTCGTCAAAGTAAATCATGTCGTATTGCCTACCTTTGAAGCGTTGTAATATCTTGTCTTTTGTTTGGTCGCTGATATGTGTCACGTCTACCCTCGCGCCACTTGGAAAATCAACGTGAGGGTTTCCCGATTCTACCACTTTACAACCTTTTGTTCCATAGACATCGGTAAAGGTATCAAGAATACCACCACCTGCTTTCAAGTCGTCAAGGTTATTACGTAAGAACACCGCACGAAATTTAGGGTCAAGCGATGGCTCTGCAACTGACAATACTGCACCGAAAGTATTGTGTGTCGTAAGGAAGTCATTCGTCACGTAAAGATGTAAAGGATCGTCAATCAAAATACAACGGGTATCTGCTACACGCACCTTATCTATACTTGTGATGAAAACATGGTCGAAAAGACGTACAAGCCTCCTGTCTTTGTTTATCCAAGCATCATACTTCTTTGTATGTTTCTCACTTGTGAAAATCTTGTCAAATGTTGAAATCGTTATTTGGTAACACACACCCGACTTGTATTTCTTTCGCGTATCAATATTAGTAACGGTAGCCCTCATGCCAAGACCTCTGCAAAGACACAGTATTCCGTCTTTCATCTTTTCGCTTGTAGTGGAATAACTAAAGCTACCATTATTCACGCAACCGTCTGTATCCATAAGACCACGCAACAATTCCATCCTATCCTCTATTGACGAATAAAGGTATTCTTCTGGGATAAATTTATTGTGTGAATATGTCGTTAATCCTACGCGCTGACAATATTCATGATACGTCGGAGCATTTTTTGTGTAAATATATTTACAAAAGTTTGATGGATTGGCATAAACCCTATCACCGTCTACCCTCCGACGTACATTCTCAATGACATCATCTTCGCTTGACGATATAATGATACCATTTTTACTCTTCCATGCCGATTCGGTTAAACAACCGTCACCAAGAATGACACCAAGTACATAAGGTGGGATAGGAAGGTTTTTCTTCGTAAATTCTTGCGCATAAGGAATCTGTATGTATGTTCTTTTACCCTCTTCCATGCGCTTTATCAATTCCGATGTTTCGCAAACCGTAAGATATTTAGACGGGTCTTTACTTATATTAAACTTGCTTTTTTGCTTTTCGGTTCGTATCGCCCAAAGATGTTCATAGCCACATTCAACGCTACGACCATCGTTTGTCGTTATACGATAGATGTCTTTGTCTTTGTGGTCATAGATAGCAGTAATCTTTGCCACACCGCCAAAAGGTGTATTTACACTATCACCGACTTTTAAATCACCCATACGAACCCATCCATCGGGTGTCAACACTAAGGAATCAAGCGGTTGCTCTTTTCCCGAATTAACCGTACCACCGCCGACAACGAAGTCAACATTGCTCTTTACGAACAACTCTTGAAAGCCCGCCTGCGGTCTTATTACTTGTACTCCATCTTTTTCTTCCATAACTATAGATTATCATAAATTCGGTTGCAAAGTTAATCAAAATCAAGTGATAAACCTAAGATATTAGTTAAATTTAAGTCGGAGTGAAGTATAAAAAGTGCGAAAAAGTTGCAAGATATTAAAAAATAGTTATATCTTTGCAACGTCTTTATAAACGAAAAAGAAAATTGTAGTATGAAATTTACGAAAGAGCAGGTATTTGAACACATCAAATCCTTATTGACAAACAATGGTAAGACACACTTATCAATGTCGGAAAGAAGCATTAACGAGCAATTAGACACACTAATGCCGTTGGTCGCAAACGAGGAAATGGAACTCACTGATTTTGTAGACAAAGTTAAATCGTCGTTTATCACGATGAACAACAATGCCAAGAATGACGTGACTACATTCGTAAACGATTGGAAAAAGAACCACCCAGACGTGACACCGCCACCCGTACAAGGAAATAACAACAACGGGAACGGCGAAAGTGAAACGGAAAAGAAGTTAAGGGAACGGCTCGAAGCCTTAGAAAAAGAATCCGAAAACAACAAGCGTAACGCTACCATTAACGAAAAACGTGGTGAGCTGTTGGCGAAGTTGAAGGAAAAGGGCATCAAGAACAAGGAATGGTGCGAGGGAATGATAAATGAAATCGCAATCGACGAGAACTTAGATGTCGAAGCAAAGGCAAACAGCATCCTGTTACTTTACAACAAGCTATCTGCTTCGTCTGGAGGTGGTGGAGCAACACCAAGAAACGCAAGCGGCGGTAACAACAATAATCAACATGAGTTTGATGACATTATTGCCGCGAGGAAACAAAAACTTGGTATTTCCGATTGATGTTTCATACAAGCTAAAAAGAGAATAAAAAAATAACAAACAACAAAAAAAAAGAGAACAAATTATTATGGCAGACATTCAGAATTTTAGAAGTGGGGTCTATAATGGTAGAGTTCTTTTGCAGCAGAACGGCAATGTTGGCGGTAGCCGTCAGGTGTTCGTAAAGTTGCAGGGAGGTGCTAAGAATGAACTTGTATTTCCTACCTTTGGTTGCCGCTTGCTTAACCCGTTCAAGGGATATGGTAAGTTCTACGCAGGTGACTTGGTGGAATACAGAATGGATGGCACGGGCTATATCTTAAAGACCTTTAAGGTAGTTAGTTCAAGTTCTACTACCGTTAACATCGCTCGCGACGGCTATAGCCACATTCCTATGGTCGGTGACATCCTTATGGTAGCCCCCAATACGGCAACAGGAACAGGAACGGGTGTAACCGTTAGCGCAGTAACTACTGGTACTGTAACAGTAAGTTCAAAGGCAGTTCCCGTTTGGGTTGTTACTACTTCGGCAGCAACAAGTGCAGCAGCTAATAGCATCCTCGTTGAGGCTGACAAGGCCGGTGAAGGCGCAAAGCCCCTCGTAGCTAACCCCAACATGGTTCTTCCTTGGGATTTGGATTGTATCTTCAATCCCGCATCGACGGCCAATCAGGGTGATCCGACAAACGATACGGACTTCGAGAACGCCCGCTACTTGTTTGACCCGATCGTTGAAGCAGTGATGTACGAGAATAAGATGCAGCCTCTCCCAGAGTACTGTAAGGCTATCAATTCAAGCCGCGTGGCAGGTTGGTTTGCTATCAATGCACTCGCAAAGTAAGCTAAGTCTTAAACGTGGAAAACTAAAAGAAAAAGAGAAAGAGAAAAATGGCAAAATTCGATTTTAACAATAGTAGATA
>Ga0256405_10010627_pt1 | contig 12072 bp, 11 predicted proteins | sample RumenRJG_02DNA_FD_189096 | JGI IMG/M metagenome (GOLD analysis project Ga0256405, IMG submission 189096) | Bovine rumen microbial communities from Lethbridge, Alberta, Canada - RJG_02 | ecosystem: Host-associated > Mammals > Digestive system > Stomach > Rumen | place: Canada: Alberta...
TCCGGCCCGCCGCGGCGTGCCTCAGATTGAAGTCACCTTCGACATCGACGCCAACGGCATCGTGAATGTCTCCGCCAAGGACCTCGGCACCGGCAAGGAGCAGCACATCACCATCACCGCCTCCTCCAACATGTCCAAGGAAGACATCGACAAGGCCGTCAAGGAAGCAGAGATGTATGCAGCCGAAGACGCCAAGCGCAAGGAAGAAGTCGACGTCCGCAACCAGGGCGATCAGATGGTCTATCAGACCGAGAAGACCATCGCCGATCTGGGCGACAAGCTGGATGCCGGTGAAAAGGCCGAAGTTGAGAGCAAACTCAACGCGCTGAAGCAGGCGCTGACCGGCACCGACACCGCCGCCATCAAGGCAGCGACGGAAGAACTGACCCAGGCTTTCTACAAGCTCTCTGAGAAGCTCTATCAGCAGGCAGGCGGCCCTCAGGGCCAGGGTTTTGATCCCAGCCAGGCGGGCGGCCCGCAGGGTACGGCCCCGAACGGACAGGATTATTACGACGCGGACTACACCGTCGTCGATGATGACAAGCAGTAAAGGCTTATCACACCACTGCAGCACTGCACTGTCAGGCAGACCAATGAGGCGGGGAACTCTCCTCGCCTCATAGGTGTGTCAGGACAAAGCAAAAAACCTTTTACTCTGATCGGAGAAAAGCATGGCAGAAAAAAGAGATTATTATGAAGTGCTCGGCGTCAAGAAGGACGCCACGGCAGAAGAAATCAAAAAAGCATACCGCAAGGTCACCAAGGAAAACCATCCGGACCTGCATCCCGGCGACAAGGCCTGCGAAGAACGCTTCAAAGAGGCCAACGAGGCCTATGAAGTTCTCTCCGACGAGGAAAAGCGGAAGAAGTATGATCAGTACGGCCATGCGGCCTTTGACCCCAACGCAGGCTTCGGCGGCGGCTTCGGCGGCTTTGGCGGCGGCTTCGGCGACTTCAGCGACATCTTCTCCAGCTTCGGCGATATTTTCGGTTTCGGCGGCGGCAGCCAGACCCGGAACCCGAACGCGCCGCGCCGCGGAGACAATGTGCGCGCCCAGCTGAATATCAGCTTTGAGGAAGCGGCATTCGGCTGTGAGAAGGAGCTGAACATCCCGCGGATCGAACCCTGCACCGACTGCAACGGCACCGGCTGTGCCCCCGGGACGACCCCGGAGGTCTGCCCGGACTGCGGCGGAAGCGGCCAGGTCCGCACGACCCAGCGTACGCCTTTCGGTATGGCGCAGACCATGAGTCCCTGCTCCAAGTGCCGCGGGACCGGCAAGATTATTCATCAGCCCTGCAAGACCTGCCGCGGAATGGGCAGCGTGCGCCGGGCGAAGAAGATGACGGTCAAGGTGCCCGCCGGCATCGACGACGGACAGACCATCTCCCGCCAGGGCTACGGCAATGCAGGCACCAACGGCGGTCCTGCCGGTGATCTGCTGATCAGCGTGATTGTCCGCCCGCACGCGATCTTTGAGCGTGACGGGACCTCTGTCCTGATGGAACAGAACATCAGCTATGCACAGGCGGTCCTGGGCGCAGAGGTTGAGATTCCGACGCTGGACGGAAAGGTCAAGCTGACCATCCCCGAGGGAACCCAGCCCGGTGCGGTGTTCCGGCTCCGCGGAAAAGGCATCCCGTATCTGCGCGGCAGCGGCAGGGGAGACCAGTTCGTCTCGGTGAACATTACCGTGCCGAAAAACCTCACCAGCCATCAGAAGGATGCCCTGCGGGAATTCGCCGCCACCATGGGAGAGGAGCATGCCAAGTCCGGCATCTTCGGCAAAAAGAAGCACTGAACAGAACAGAAATAAAACTGCTATAAAACTGCTTCAGCATTCATACGGAGCTGAAATCAGGGGAGGCCATGCGGCCTCCCCTGATCATTTATGGCATGGTGTCTGCGAATCCGGACTCCGTCTGCCTCAGAACCTCCAGTCCTTGTAATCCGCCAGATCGGAATACCAGGTCAGAGAGGTGGTGTGCGTCGTACCGTCATTGAAGGTGATCGTTCGGGTGCGTGCGTCGGTCATACGGTTGTCGGCGACGAACTCCTCGCGCACATATACCAGTGTCCCGCGGGCCTGGGTCACATGGCCAAAGACAGCCCCGGTCACCAGCGGAAGCGTATCATATGGAATAGAGACCGTGCGGCTGCCGCTGGCGTTGTTCTGCAGCTCAATGGAAAAATCTTCGCTGCGCCCGTAATAGACCAGACCCTCATCATAGGCAGGACTGGGGAGCACCCAGGCGCTCTCATTCGTCGGGCGATCCTTTTCATCGAGGATGACCCCGATGTTCACGGGCTTGCCGATGTAGTCGCTGACGTTGTCCATGGTAATCCGGACAAAGACAAAGCGGTCTTCAATGTAGTCATCCAGCTCCCGGCTCCGGAGAAAGTTCAGCCGCAGCTCCGGCACGCTGAGCTTGACATAAGGGCCGTCCTGAACAATGTCCGCCACGGTCTTTCCGCGCGTCCCGCGGAGAATCAGCTGGGAACCGTCTTCGTTGATTTCCCAGGTTCCTGCGGTGGATCCGCTGGAGTAGGTCCCGTCTTCCAGAAGCTTGAGATTTCCGTACCAGGAGACAATGGGGCGAAACAGAGGCAGCGAGTCGGAGAGCTCCGACCATTCCCCGAGCACCGTGCTGCGCGCCCAGAGCTGCGCGGCGGCCCGTGCTTCCGCCTGGGCCGCGGCTTCCGCCTCGGCGGCGGCAGCTTCCATCTCGGCCAGCGTCATCCCCTCCGTACCGGCGTCCGGCAGCTCCGGTGTCGCGGGGGCGTCATCCCTCAGACCGGGCAGTTTCCAGTTTTCCCAGGCTTCGATCCGCTGTGACAGCGTCATCCCGGAATTACCGCAGCCCGTCAGACAGAGGCACAGCAGTACCGCCAGCACCGGCAGCACTGTCCGGATCAGACGTGGATTGTGATTCAGGCGCTTCATCCCTCCGTGTTTCCTCTCTCATTCTTTGACTGTTTCTGATACTGAAATACCTGCGTGCGCAGCCGGGATCCGTTTATTCGGCGTTCTTCTTGCGGAATACCAGCAGTTTTGAAAAAACATAGTTGCCGATGATGACGACGATTCCAACAACGACGGTGGAAACGAACACGCTCACATGGAGAACGTTGACCAGCAGCATATTGAGCAGCCATCCAAGAATCCAGGTAGCAGCACGGGAACCGACGAAGCTGATCAGCTCAGAGAGAATATTGGGATTCTTGCTCTGAAAAACCCATTTGCGATTGGTCGGATAGGCAAAAGCAATGCCGGAGACATTTTCGACCACGGACAAAACCGTGTTCTGCGTTACGGTCGGGAGAGCAGTCCCAGCATAAAAAACAGCGTTCCATAAGAATTTGCAGCCCCAGGCGACGACGGTCGTCAGGCCTCCAACGATGATATAAACCAGAATTTCACGGTGCTTGATGCACAGCTCTTTGATTTTTTCCATTATCCTCGATACTCCTCAATGATATATCTGGGTCTTCCCTTGACTTCATCATAAATCCGGGCGATATAATAGCCGATGATGCCGAGGGAGATCATGATGAGGCTGCCGATGAACAGCAGCAGGATGATCACCGTGGTAAAACCGCCCAGCGCGACACCGGTCAGCTTCTGTACCAGCGCCGTGATGGAAAACACGATCGAGATGATCAGCGTGATGATGCCCAGCACGGTAACCAGGTGCAGGGGGAAGGAGGAGAAGGAGCCGATGTTGGTGATCGCGTACTTGATGAGAGACTTTGTCGACCACTTGCTTACGCCCTCGGTGCGTTCCTGCACATCATAGTGAACTTCTGCCTTCCGGAAACCGACCCAGAAGCTCAGCGCGCGGAAAAAGACGCTGCGTTCCGGCATGGCGTTGAGGGTGTCGACGACCTTGCGGTCCAGCAGCTTGAAGTCGGAGGAAGAGCCCATGTCGATCCCAGTGGCCTTGCTGATCAGCCAGTAGAAGCTGTTGGAAGCGAAGCGGTGAAAGCCGGTTTCCTCACCCCGGTCGCTCTTGATCCCTTCGACGACCTCATACCCCTCTTCCCAGAGCCGGTACATTTCGACGATCTTCTCCGGAGGATGCTGAAGATCACAGTCGAGCACAACGCAGCAGTCCCCGCGGGCTTTTTCGAGACCGGCGAACATCGCGGCTTCCTTGCCGAAGTTCCGGCTGAAGCAGACACCGCAGACCCGGGGATCCTTTTCCCGGGCAGAGCAGATCTCGGACCAGGTGCCGTCCCTGGAGCCGTCGTTGATGAACAGCAGTTCAAAGGGAATTTCGGCTTCATCCAGAATCCCGGAGAGGGTCCGGGCAGCGACGGAGATCATCTTCTCCTCATTATAGGCAGGTACAATCACAGATAACATCGCTTATCTCCTCAATAGATAGGTATCACTCAAAGCATACTGATACAGGTGTTCCGCTTCCGTATAGCCGGTGGCTTTTTCCAGCTCGTCCAGCATGGCGTCCGGCGCAAAGCCGGAGCCCCACATGCTGTCAATGTCAACATAGACGACGAGCTCCCCGGAATCCTTCTGCGCGAGGTAAGTCTCGAGGGCTTCCGAAGCGGGATCGCCGGTGACATAGACCTCGTCAAAGACCATCAGCTGCAGCATGTCCTGGGTTACCCCTGCGTAGTATTCGGTCAGATAGAGGCAGGGGGCGTCGGCATGCGCTTCGACGGCCGCGGTGTAGGCGGGGTGCTCGTCATAGATGTAGTCCGGAACCGTGCGCAGCGACCAGAAGAAGGAAAACGCCAGAATGACGCCGAAGGCGCAGCGCATGTCCATGTGGCGGCTGCAGGCCAGCAGGCAGAAACCTGCGGCGAGAACCGCGACGGGCATGATGTTGTAGATGTAGCGCCCCTCCAGAACGGGGGAGATGACGGCCGGAACAAAGACGGTCGGAATGACCGGAATCAGGAGAACGAGAAAACGCCAGTCGGCCTTTGTCAGTCGCGAATCTTTCCGGACCAGAGTCAGAACCAGCCAGATTATGAAGCCCACGGCAGCGAACAGAACCGCGTCGGGGATCCCGACCCGAACCTGCCCGAAGTAATAACGCAGGCGGCCTGCCCAGGCAGAAACATTCTTCAGGTTCGCCAGCGCGTCGCTCTCCGGACCGAGACGGTGCCCGGTCATCTGGGTAAACACTGCGGGAAAGCAGAGCAGCATGACACCCACGCCGAGAAAGGCCGACAGAGAAAAACGCAGTGCGGGCTTCCGGTCTCCGCGGCAGAGCAGAACCGTCACGGTCAAAGCGCAGAGAAAGAACGCGTAGAAAACAAAGTAATACTGCGTCATCAGCCCGGCAAAGATCGTGAGCCCGATCCCGAGTTCTTTCTTCCCGGACGGAGCGCGCAGTTCCCGGGCGACCAGAAGAGCAAGCAGAACCGTGAAGAGCGTCATCAGCACATACATCCGGATCATCAGCATCGTGCTGAGGCCAACCTGACTGAAGCCGTAGAGCGCCGCAACGGAAGCGGCAATCAGACGATCACCGAAGAGCTCCGTCCCAAGCATGTAGAGCAGCACCAGCAGAGCAAGATAAACCAGCAGGTCCGGGATCAGCCCGATCCATTTGGAGAACTGCCCTCTTGCCAGCGTGGAACAGAAGTTGAGAATCCAGTAATAGAGCGGGGGATGGACGTCCTGGACCTGATTGTAGTAAACGGAGCCCGCGTCAAAGCCCGGCTCTGAATCCGTCACGGCAAGATAGTCGAAAAAGTCCTCACGCGTGATGATCTGCTCCTGAATGCGGTCGTGGTCGCCGTGCCCGATGAAAGGCATGTAGTGGCTGTTGGCCAGGCCGTAGGTGTAGATCTCGTCGATGAACATGCCGCTCTTCCAGAGACAGAAGTGAAGACATACGGCGAGAACCAGAACCAGAACCACGAGCAGAGGCAGAAGGGAACGCAGCTTACTTGGAAGAGCCATCGGTCTCCGTCTGGTCTACAATCGACTCAAAATCATCAATCCGGGTGTCCAGATCCGCGTCATTCGGGGTCGTGCCCGCGGCGGCCTGCGTCTCGAAGGAGGCCTTGTAAGCCTCAATCTCTGCTTCCCTGGCGACGATGGAAGTACGGATCGCTTCCACCTGCTCAAAGAGCGGAGCAAAGAAACCTTCCGGAGAAGAGGAGGCCTGCTCATAATAAAGTTTTCCGATCTCACAGAAGACCCGCTCCAGCTCCTTATAGTCGCGGTTCAGCTCCACGGTGAGTTTGGTGGCGTTGCCGAAAGAACGGGCACGCCGGCTTCCTTTTTCAAATACATCGGTGATGCCGGTGTTCTGAGCGGCGTCTTTGACGCGTGCCATCATGCCGTTGACTGCCTCGCTCTCTGCGAGATCCTTTGCGCGGCTGAGTATGGTTCCAACAAAATCCTTATAGTCAGACATGGTATTCTCCTTACATTCCGCCCGGTGATCGGGGCTCCGCCTTCTGTTCGGCGGAGACGGACCCGACAGCGGGCTTTTTATTGTGATTGATCAAAAGAATGACTCCACTGACGCATGCGATAAGAATGCTCAGCAGTTGGGAAACCCGGATCCCGGTGTGAGCCAGATAGAGACTGTCGGAGCGCAGCCCTTCAATCCAGCTTCGCCCGAGCCCGTACCAGAAGAAATACATCAGGGCGATCTGGCCGTTGTAACGGCGCCGGCCCGACCTGGAAAAGCGAATCAGAAAAATGAGCCCGAGAAGGTTCCAGAGGCTTTCGTAAAGAAAGGTCGGATGGACGAAGACCGTCGTGCCGTCCGGGGCGGTCAGACCCATGCGGCAGAAGATTTCCGTCTCGGCGCCGAAGGCTTCCCGGTTGAAAAAATTCCCCCAGCGGCCGAGCGCCTGCCCGATGAGCACGCCGAACGACATCACGTCCAACATGGCCGGGAAGGAGATGTGTCTGAGCCGGCAGAAGACGAAAGCGACCAGAACGCCCGAGATGATTCCGCCGTAGATGGCGAGGCCGCCCTCCCAGACCGCGAGGATCTCTGCGGGATGCGCGAAATAGTACTCCGCCTGAAAGATCACAAAGTAGAGTCTGGCGCCCAGAATCGACAAGGGAATCATCCAGATCATCATGTCGTAGACATCGTCGGAGCGGATCCCGAATTCCGGCGCCCGTCGGGCACAGTAGAGAATCCCCAGAACAAAGCCCAGGGCGATGATCACGCCGTAAAAGTAAATCTCGCGGCCGAAAACGGAAAAGGACGCGGGGGGATTGAGCATCAGATCACCGAGAAAGGGGAAACGGATGACGGATTCGCGCTGAATGGTCTCAAGCAGGAACATCCCGTCATTCCTTCTTCGCGGTCACAACGCTGAGCGCAAGACGCTCCGGCTGCAGGTTTTCCCGGAGAAACGCTTCACACTCGCTCTTTTCGATGGAAGCCATCACCGCCGGATAGTCCAGGTAGCAGAATCCGTCAAACTCGTCCAGGGCCAGCGAGACGCAGACATCGTCGAAGTCCTCCATCCCTCGAAGGGCGGATCCGATGCCGGCGCGCCTGGTCCGCTCAAACAGAGCGGCGTCAAGACCTTCTCTGCCGATCCGTGCGACTTCCTCGTTCAGCGCGGCCAGCACCGCGTCCGGATCCCGGCTTTCCCCGCCGAGAATCACCGTGCCAACGCCGGTGGAGAAGTCGGCATCCGCGTCGAAAGAACGGTTCAGAAGGCCGGCTTCATACAGCCTGTTGTAAAACGGACTGGAGGCCCCGGCCAGCAGACGCATGGAGAGAGAGGAGGTGAGCTGCTGACGGAAGAGAGCGGGGCCCTTTTCCGCCGGCTGCAGCTTGGCGCCGATCAGAAACTGCGGGGTGGAGACGGGCATCTCGATGACGCTCCGGGCAGCGACGGGGAGAAGGTCTTCCTCCTCGCCGAAGGCGACGACGGGGACAGGCTTTTCTTCCGAAGGGAGCTCTTCTTCGGCGATGGCCAGCACCCGTTCCGGATCCACGTCGCCCGCGACACACAGGACCATGTTGGCTGGCGTGTAGAAGGCCGCGTGACAGGCATACAGCATCTCCGGCGTGATCTCCGCGATGCTCTCGATGCTTCCGATGACCTTCTCACGGATCGGATGATGCCGGTACAGCAGCTTCAGCAGACTGTAGTAGTTGGCCGTGCCCGGGTTATCCTCGCCCATGTGGATCTCCTGCCCGATGATCCCCTGCTCCTTCTGTACCGTCTCTTCGGTGAAATAGGGGGTGGAGACAAAGTGCAGCAGGAGGCGCAGGTTCTCTTCAAACAGCCTCGTGCAGTGAAAATAGTAGGCCGTCACATCGGAGGAGGTGAACGCGTTGGGATCGGCGCCGTTCTGCGTCAGAAGCGTCAGCGCATTGTCCCCGTCCGGCAGGTCAAACATCTTGTGCTCCAGGTAGTGGGCCACACCGGCGGGGGTATCGTGCTCGATGCCGTCCAGCGTAAAGCGGCGGTAAGTCCCGCCGTAATCGGTCGCGAAGACCGCGTAAAAGCCCGAAAAACCTTTCTTCGGGAGAACACGGATCCGCAGACCGTTCTTTGCGGCCCCGCTGTATAAGACATCCCCGGTTCCGGGATAATCAAGTCTCTGCATTGTCATTTTCATCCTCCGGGTCGCTTTCCTGCTTCAGCAGGTAAATCTGGTCGCATTCCACGCTTTTGGCGATGGCAGTGACCTGCTCGGCCGTGACTTCGTTTACAAGCTCTGCCAGGTCTGTCGGGCTGTAGTCCGCCCCGACCACGGCCTGGGAGAGATAGAAGCTTTCCAGCGCCCCCTGCGAATCCGGAATGGAACGCAGATCCGAGATCACACCCGCCTTCGCGGTGCGAAGATCGTCTTCCGAGAAGTCACCCCGGCAGACCGCGTCCAGCTGGGCAAAGATTTCCGCCTTCGCCGCGTCCAGATTGGAAAGCTGAATACCGGAGGAAACCAGCAGGAGACCCTTTCGGATGTCGATGATGGAACTGGCGTAATAGCAGAGGGAGAGCTTTTCCCGCACATTGAGAAAGAGCTTGGAACTGGGACTGCCGCCGAAGAGGTCGTTGAAGACGTAGAGCGCGGCAAAATCGGGATCTTCCATGCACTCGCCGAGACGCCAGCCGATGACAAGATTGGCCTGGGCAACGTCCATCTCCTCCACGGTGCTGCGCGGCTCGGCCTCCAGCGCGTTCATTCGGATTTCTGTTCCGATCTCGGTGTCAATCTCACCGCGGGGCAGCGTCGCAAGATGATCGCGGAGCAGCGCCTTCACGTCGCGGAGAGACGCGCGGCCGCAGTAGAACAGCTCAATGGGACTGGTCTGAAGAAGCGTCCGGTAATGCCGGCTGAGCTTCCTGTAGTTGATAGAGCGGCAGCTTTCCTCATCGCCGTAACGGCTGACCGCGAAATCCTCGCAGCAGCACATCTCCTCAATGCAGCGAAGAACGGCATAGCTGCGCTTGTTGTTCATGCGGGCGGAGATCAGATCCAGAAGCTTTTCCCGTTCGCTGTCCACATAAGACGGCAGAAGAAGCCCGCCGCGCGTGACGGGGGAGAGCAGCAGGTCGAGCGTCAGCTCCAGCGTGTCCTTCAGAACGCCCTCTCCCCGAGGAAGAAAGTCGTCCTCCGGAAAGCTGGCATAAAAACCGCAGCACTGAATCTCGCCGATCCGGCGGATGATGGGCTCGATGACGGTTCCGTAGAGTTCTTCCATCCTGGCACTCAGCGCCTCCATATCGGGGAACGCCGATGTTCCGCGCCGCAGGACAAACGGAATCAGCGCGTTCATCGATGCGGTTTCCCGGTTCAGCTGAGACAGAAGACTGACACTGAAGCAGGCAGTTTTGAACTTCTCCTCCCGCAGATGGGTCAGCCAGACACCGGGCCGAATCTCTGTTCTGGAATATTCCATAGGATATGAGCCTTCTTTCTGGTTTTCCTGAATTCATCAATAATATATTACTATAACATAAACCGAAGAAAAATGGTAGAGAAAGATTCCTTCAGACCGGCTGTTTTTCGCAAAAAAAACAGAAGCGGAGGGAGTATGACCGCCGTTTTGAAAAAGAGGCGCGGTGACAAGAAAAAATACTTGACACCCGAACAGGCCTGTGATAGAATCACCACGCCTTAAATCGGAGAGGGGGAGTCGGCATGCCGCAGACGGGCACGGTGGAAGTGCTGCCCGGACGCAGCGGGCGGACAAGTCCGCAGGATCGGGTTTATCTCGCCATGCTGCTGGACTTCTACGGAGAGCTCCTGTCCCCGCGTCAGCGGGAATGCTGCGACCTCTACTTCAACGAAGACCTGTCGCTCTCCGAGATTGCCGAAACCTGCGGCATCAGCCGGCAGGGAGCCTGGGATCATATCCGCCGCGGCTCGGAAGCCCTGGAGGAGATCGAGGTCAAAACCGGGCTGCTTCACCGGCAGGCGGAGACGGGTGAACGTCTGAGACGGCTGGAGGGGACTCTGCGGAAGCTGGAGGCAATGTGCGGAGAGAAAAGCACACTGCGTGAGCAGATCCGCGGCGCGGCCGATGAGGTCCGGGCACTTCTGAAGACGGAGGACTGATGGAACATGGCGTTTGAGAGCTTATCCGACAAGTTAACCGCGGCCTTCAAGAAGCTGCGCGGCAAGGGCCGCCTGACCCAGGCGGACATCAAGGAAGCCATGCGCGAGGTGCGTCTGGCCCTTCTGGAGGCGGACGTCAGTTACAAGGTCGTCAAGGACTTTACCAGGACGGTGACGGAACGCGCCAGCGGCGCGGAAGTTCTGGAAGCCCTTTCCCCGGCGCAGATGGTCATCAAGATCGTCAATGAAGAGCTCTGCGCCCTGATGGGCGGCGAGAACGAGAAGCTGAACATCTCGTCAAAGACCCCTTCGGTGGTGATGCTGGTCGGCCTGCAGGGCGCCGGAAAAACGACCAACGGCGCAAAGCTCGCGGGCTACATCCGCAAGCAGGGAAAGCGTCCCCTGCTGGTGGCCTGCGATATCTACCGCCCGGCCGCGATCAAACAGCTTGAAACCGTCGGCGCCCAGCTTGATATCCCGGTGTTCCAGATGGGACAGACCAACCCGGTGGACATCGCAAAGGCATCGATTGAGCACGCGAAGAAGCACGGCAACGACATCGTCTTTCTTGATACGGCCGGCCGTCTTCACATCGACGAAGCCCTGATGGCCGAGCTGCAGCAGATCCGTGACGCGGTGGAACCCGCGGAAATCCTCCTGGTGGTCGACGCCATGACCGGTCAGGACGCGGTGAACGCGGCGACGGCCTTCGATCAGGCGCTCGGCGTGACCGGCGTCATGCTGACCAAGCTGGACGGCGATGCCCGCGGCGGTGCGGCGCTCTCAATCCGGGCAGCGACGGGGAAGCCGATCAAGTTCATCGGTACCGGTGAGAAGCTCGACATGATCGAACCCTTCCACCCCGACCGGATGGCCTCACGGATTCTGGGCATGGGCGATGTGCTGACGCTGATCGAGAAGGCGGAGCAGAGTTTTGACCAGAAGAAGGCGGCGGAGGCGGCGGAAAAACTGCTCTCCAACCGCTTCACCCTGACGGATTATCTGGATCAGATGAACCAGCTCAAGGGAATGGGCGACCTGGGCGACCTCGCGGGAATGATTCCGGGGATGGATGCCAAGGCTCTCAAGGGAGCAAAGATGGACGACAGGCTGATGGCCCGTCAGGAGGCGATTATCCTCTCCATGACCAAGGCGGAGCGGCAGAATCCCGCGATGCTGAACTCCTCCCGCAAGAAGCGCATCGCGGCCGGTTCGGGAACTTCGGTCGTGGACGTAAACAGGCTCCTCAAGCAGTATGACGCCATGCAGCAGATGGTCAAGCAGCTCTCGGGCAAGAACATGAAGAAGCTGCAGAAAAAAATGGGCCGCATGGGCGGCGGAGGGGGCTTCCCGGGACTTGGCGGAGGCTTCCGATTCTGAATGATGTCATCGGCGCTCGAGCGTGACGCAGCGCGCCGTATGCATAAATCCTCAGCGCTTATTATGAAAACTAACATGGAGGTGAAGATAGGATGGTTAAGATCAGACTTCGCAGAATGGGTGCAAAGAAGGCGCCTTTCTATCGCATTGTTGTGGCGGATTCCCG
>Ga0256405_10010628_pt1 | contig 12072 bp, 6 predicted proteins | sample RumenRJG_02DNA_FD_189096 | JGI IMG/M metagenome (GOLD analysis project Ga0256405, IMG submission 189096) | Bovine rumen microbial communities from Lethbridge, Alberta, Canada - RJG_02 | ecosystem: Host-associated > Mammals > Digestive system > Stomach > Rumen | place: Canada: Alberta | collected...
TCTTTCCGGGGATAAACCTTCTTCGGCCTTGGAATGGCAGCAAGCGCGTATTGCCATAGAAGGACTCAAACTTGAGAATCCTGTCCTGGTAGAACCTGTCACCGGGCGCATCTTCTCCCTGGACCGCTACCACTACTCGCCCAACAACCCCACCAGGACATACAGTCTTCCTGTATGGGACAGTCCGGTGTTCTTGCTGGAGCGTAGTGCTGTAATATCGACTTCATCCAATACCGAATGGCATCATGAGTGGTAAATGGTTATTGTGGACTTCGCTCGCGCTTGTCGCCTGCACGGCTGTTGAAACCAAGGACGGCTATCAGGAGCTTGTCCAGAAGGGCGGGGCCACGCTCACTTATACAGATGTTCCGCTACTGCGTGAGGGTGGAAAGGTCTTCAAGGACCTGAACCGTAACGGGGTGCTGGACCCTTATGAAAACTGGCGGCTTACGCCCGAGGAGCGGGCTGCCGATCTGGCGGCCAAACTGCCGCCGGCGTACCTCTCGGGCCTGATGAGTATCGGCCATACGGTGAATGTCCCCGGTATTTCTTCCATGAGCGTGAGCGGGATTACCTATAATGGAAAGCCCTATACCGAGAGCGGGGCGGAGCCTTCCGACATTTGCGACAGGCTGTACGAGGCCCTCGTGAACTTCGATACCAGACAGATTCTGCTGGCACACTCCGACGGGCCCGAGACCACCGCCCGCTGGAACAACAAGGTGCAGGCGCTCTGCGAAAGCCTGCCTTGGGGCATTCCCGCCCTGAACTGCACGGACCCCCGCAACGAAATCAAGGCCACCGATGAGTTTAACGCCGGTTCAGGTGGTGTCTGTTCACAGTGGCCCACGCCGCTTGGACTTGCGGCAACATTCGATACTACCATTGTCATCAACTTCGCACGGACCGTCAAGCGAGAATATCGCGCCCTGGGCTTTGGGACGGCGCTTTCTCCCCAGGCAGACCTGGCCACAGATCCCCGCTGGAGACGTGTGCCGGGCACTTTCGGGGAGAATCCGGAGCTAGTCCGGCAGCTTTCATCGGCCTATATCCATACCCTGCAGCCGGAGGTAAACTGCATTGTCAAGCATTGGCCAGGCGGCGGTGCCGGTGAAGGTGGACGCGATGCCCATCTTTCGATTGGTAAATATGCAGTATTTCCAGGCGGACGGCTAAAGACCGCCATGGACGCTTTCTGTTTAGAAGCTAGCGGCATAATGCCTTATTATACTGTTTCTTACGGGCAGGATCCTTCTGGTGAGAATGTGGGAAACAGTTACAGCAGCTATATCATCGATACACTTCTCAGGAAACAATACGGATACGAAGGGATTGTCTGTACGGACTGGGGCATCGTTGCGGACTACAACGGCGACCCTCTCACCACCGGCGGCAAATGCTATGGCGTGGAGGCGCTTACCAAAGGAGAACGCATCCTGAAGGCGCTGGAAGCTGGTGTGGACGAGTTTGGCGGGACCGTTTATGCTTCCTGGATTATGGAGGCATATCAACTCTGGTGCGATAAATACGGAGCGGCTTCGGCACGGACGCGCTGGGAAGACTCGGCGCGGAAAATCCTTGTTTTCTTCTTCCGTAGCGGCGTTTTTGAGAATCCTTACCGGGATCCTGCAGTGGCTCTAGACGTGCTTTCTGACCCAGAGGCACAGGCGCTCGGGGAGGAAGCCCAGCGGAGAAGCGTCGTGATGCTTAAAAACCGTGGGGGCTCACTTCCCGTACAGACTGGCGCCAAGGTATATATCCCGCAGCGCAAAATCCCCGGCGTCTATTCCATGACCGGTCGCCTGAAGAAAGCGCCGTACGTTGGCTATTCCCTAGATACTGCGGAAGTCGCCCGGCATTATACACTGGTTGAGGACCCTTCAGAGGCCGATTTTGCGCTGGTAGCGATTACAGAACCTGAAGGAGGCATTGGCTACAAGGATGGTCAGTACATGCCCATCTCCTTGCAGTATTCGGCCTATACCGCTACCCGGGCCAGAGCCGTTTCCATTGCCGGCGGCGACCCAGCGGAGCAGAGTACCAACCGCAGCTACAGAGGACGGCGCATTGATGTGGAAAACGCATCGGATCTTTCCCTTGTGAAAGAAACCAAAGCGCTGATGGGAGAAAGGCCGGTTGTCGTCCTTCTTCAGACCACCCGTCCTATAGTGATGGAGTTTGAACCCTGGGCCGATGCCATCCTCGTTGCGTTCGGGGTGCGGAGCAAGGCTTTTCTGGAAGTTGCCTCAGGCGTCTACAGGCCCACGGGCCGCCTTCCCATGCAGTTCCCCGCATCAATGGACGAGGTAGAAATGCAACGGGAAGATGTCCCTGAGGATATGACCCCTTGGCAGGACACCGAGGGAAACACTTATGATTTTGGATTTGGTTTATTATGAAAAGATTCGTGTTATTGACCCTTGCTTTATTGTGTGCATCTCTAGCCTTTGCCCAGCCGGCCATACCGCACCGGGCGTCGGAAGATACGGAAGGGGTGATGAGCCCTGCCTACTGGGCTTTGTGGAACGATGAGGTCCAGGCGCGGATCGATGCCGACATCGAGCGCAACCGTAAGGCCGATGGCTTTGTCAAAATCCCCGGCCTCAAGCGTGGTACGCCGGTTCAGGTGGAACAGGTCTCATCGGCTTTCCTCTTTGGCGCCTCCACGTTCAACTTTAACCAATTGGGGACGCCGGAGGCAAATGAGCGCTATCGGGAGCTATTCGGGACGCTGTTCAACCGGGCTACGGTGGGGCTTTATTGGCGCGATTTCCAATGGTTCCGTGAGTCGCCCATGCGTTACAGTGGCGAATTCCGTGATAGCGAAGAATACTGGAATACGTTCAAGAAGAAACCATTTGCCCAACCACATTGGCGGCGTCCGGCTTCAGACCCCATCGTGGAGTGGTGCGCCGCGCATGGGGTTGCCGTACACTTGCATCCCCTGGCCTGGGGCAGCGGCACCAACAATCCCCGTTGGTTGCACCAGTTGGCGCCATATTCCGAACGGGCCCTGTTGGATTCCCTGGAAGACGTTTCCCTGTTTGAAAGCAAGGTCCCGCGCTCTGCGCGCTATGAGTTCCTTTCCCCTGCGGAACTGGCACAGCTGCTTCCCGGATACGGGAAGGCTCTTGGAGACACCTTTGACGCCCATGTGCGTAATATAATTGACCATTACAAAGACCATCCGGCAGTGACCAGCTATGACGTGGTGAACGAAAGTTGCAAGGACTGGCGTGCGGGCGTACAGGTTCCCGGGGACCTTTTTACCAAAAGCCGCTATATGCTGCTCCCCGGAGATTATACCCGCCGGACCTGGCGCATCGCGGATGAGAAGATTCCTTCGTCCCAGATGAAATGTATAAACGATTATGTGGACGCCGATGATTATCCCCGTCAGGTGCTGACGCTTCTGGAGGAGGGGTATGGTGTACAGGCCATCGGCTCCCAGATGCATCTTTATGACCCGGATCAGTGCCGCCAGATTGCCGAAGGCGCCGCCATTCAGACACCGGAGTACGTTTGGGACCTCATGAAACGGCTCTCCGCACCGGATCTTCCCATTTGCATCAGTGAAATTACCATTACAGCCCCCACGGAAGGGAATCGCGGAGAGATGATTCAGGCCATCATCGCCCGAAACCTTTACCGTCTGTGGTTCAGTGGCGAAAAAATGTTCGCCATCACCTGGTGGAACCTGGTGGACGGTTGCGGCTTCCCGGGAGAGCCCTCTACGTCGGGCCTTTTCCACCGGGATATGACTCCAAAAGCCACTTATCATGCGCTGGAAGAATTGATTCTTCACGAGTGGCGCACCCGTCTTGAGGTGAAGGCCGGCCGGGGCGGTGAGTTGCGTTGGCGCGGCTTTAAAGGAACTTATCGCCTGAGTTGGAAAGACAGCCGGGGCGAAGAACATACTGCAATTGTTGACTTATGAAAAAGATAAAACTTTCCCTTTTTGTCAAAGTGCTCATCGCCATTGCGCTGGGCTCGCTCCTCGGACTTGTTGTCCCGGACGTAGTTGTCCGTATATTCAAGACATTCAACGTGCTGTTTGCCCAACTGCTCAAGTTCATCGTCCCGCTTCTGGTGCTTGGACTGGTGACACCGGCCATTTATGGGCTGGGGAAGGGCGCTGGCAAGATGCTGCTCTGGGTGGTGGGCATCGCCTATGTATCCACTGTCTGTGCCGGCCTGTTTGCTTATGGGAGCGCATCGGCCTTTTTCCCGCACATCCTTGAGGTGGGAGACCTTCAGACGGATGCAGCATCGGCAAAAACCGTTGAACCCTATATCGACCTCAAGATAAAGCCGCTGTGTGACATGCTTACGGCCCTTTGCCTGTCATTCATGATAGGAATCTGCTGCATATATATCAAAGGCGATTCACTCAAGAATTGGTTTAACGAGTTTGGTGAGGTGGTGAAGATGACAATCGAGAAGGCCATCATACCTCTTATGCCCCTCTATATCTTCACTATGATGTGCGAAATGAGCGCTTCCGGGAAAATGGCCGTTGTCGTGGGAACAGGAGCGAAAGTTATCGCAACGGGCGTTGTCCTTTCCATCCTTTATCTGGTTATTCAGTATGTAGCGGCGGGTTCTATCGCAGGAAAAAACCCTTTCAGATGTCTCTGGAATATGTTTCCGGCCTACCTTACGGGGTTTTCAATCTGCTCGTCATCGGCCGTTATTCCGATTACGACTGAGTGTACCCGAAAGAACGGCGTATCTGAGGAAGTGGCAAATTTTGTGGTTCCGCTGTGCTCCAATGTACATATGTGCGGTTCTGTGATCAAGCTTGCTACCACAGCTGTCGCCGTTGCACTGATGATGGGACAGCCTATCTCCTTTGGCCTGTTCTTTAACTTTATGCTCATTCTTGCCGTTGCGACGGTGGCTTCGCCGGGAGTGATGAGCGGCGTGCTCATGGCCTCCGTGGGCTTCCTTGAAAGCATGCTCGGATTTACGCCGGAGATGACCGCCCTTCTAATGGCCATCTATCTGGCCCTGGACGGCTACGGGCCGGCTTGCAATGTGACGGGCGACGGAGCCATCGCTCTGGGTGTGGACCGTTTTTTCAGAAAATAGTATTTTTGTAAAAAACTCCAGTTATGAGGAAATATCTTCTGTCTCTTCTCCCGGTTTTTCTTCTTGCTGCCTGTGGCAAGAATGTCATAACAATGGAACCGAAGAGTGGATATACACTGATTCTCCAGACCCGGGGTCCTGTCCTTGGATATACCTCCGCCCCCATCCTGACCGTGGACGGTTACGCCTTTAAAGATTTGAACCGAAATGGTGACCTGGATGTGTACGAGGACTGGAGAAAGGATGCGAAGACAAGGGCCCGGGACCTGGCCTCGCAGCTCACACTGGAGGAAATCTGCGGCCTCATGCTGTATTCCAGTGCAGTGGATGCCAACGATACGGTGCTGGATGACAAGGCACGACGGCTCCTGGCCGATGACCACATTCGCCACATGCTGGTGCGCAATGTGGCCTCTCCGGCAATTGGGGCAGGCTGGTCCAATGCCGTGCAGGCTTTCTGCGAGGGAGCCCGTCTGGGCATCCCGTCCAATAACAGTACGGACCCGCGAAATTACACCAACGGCACCACCAATATCAACAATTACAAGCCGGAGCAGGACGGCGAGTTTGACCCCACGGGGGAGAACGATATTTCCAAATGGCCGAGGGAACTGGGCCTGGCCGCCACCTTTGACATGGATATCATCCGCACTCACGGAGAGGTGGTGTCGGCGGAATACCGGGCATTGGGCATCACTACTGCCCTGTCTCCGCAGGTGGATATTGCCACAGACCCCCGCTGGCGCCGCTTCTACGGCACTTTCGGCGAGGATCCGGCCCTTTCCCGTGACATGGCCCGTACGTACTGCGAGGCCTTCCAGAACACACCGGGCAGCAAGGCGGGCTGGGGCTCGCAAAGCGTCAACTGCATGGTGAAGCACTGGCCGGGCGGCGGCTCCGGAGAAGGCGGCCGGGATGCGCATTTTGGTATCGGTAAGTATGCCGTGTATCCTGGGAACAATTTTGAGCAGGGGCTGATTCCTTTTGTGGACGGTGCCTTCGCCTTGCCCGGAAAAACACGGATGGCATCGGCCGTAATGCCCTATTATACTATTTCCTATGGGCAGGACCCCTCCGGACAGAACGTCGGAAACGGCTTTTCCAAGTATATCATCCAGGATTTGCTGCGGGACAAGTATCAGTATGAAGGCGTAGTGTGCACGGACTGGGGAATCGTTAAGGATTACAATGTCCCTTGGGAGCACAAGGGTACGCCCTGGGGGACGGAAACGCTGAGCGGCCCCGAGCGGCGGTTGTTGTGCTTCGAGGCCGGCGTTGATCAACTGGGGGGAGCAAAGGACAATGCAGTTAGCATGGCTGCCTATGAACTGTGGTCGGAAAAATATGGCGAGCAGAGTGCAAGGGCCCGTTTTGAGCTCAGTGCAATACGTATCCTGGTTAACATTTTCAATGTAGGCCTTTTTGAGAATCCTTACGTTAGCCAGGAGAACGCTGCCGCGGTTGTTGGATGTAAAGAATTTGTGGCCGCGGGCTACGAGGCCCAGCTCAAGAGTATCGTCTTGCTGAAAAATGCCGGAGGCGTGTTGCCGTTGAACGGAAAGATGCGGGTGTATGAACCGCTCCGCCATGTCCCCGCCGGCCTTTCCCATTGGCAGAAGCCGACGCCTTCCTACGACGAATACCCGATTTCCAAGGAATTGCTCGGCCGTTATTTTGAGGTGGTCGATACGCCGGAAGAGGCGGATGTGGCCCTTGTCTCCATCAAGAGTCCAGTGGGCCACTGGGGCTTTGTGATGCCCGACGAGAAGTACCCGGAAGGCCATTACAACCCCATCAGCCTGCAATGGGGACCTTATACGGCAACGAACGCCCGTGCGCACAGTATTGCCGGCGGCGATCCGCACGAGAGCAGCGCCAACCGCAGTTACCGTGGCTTTACGGAAACATCGTCCAATAGCACCGATGCCTTGCTGGTACAAACGACCAAGGCGGCGATGGGCAACAAGCCGGTTGTGGTCATGGTCGCTACCGAACGCCCTTTTGTCCCAGCCGAGATTGAGCCCTGGGCCGATGCCCTCCTCTTTTTCTGCGGTGTTTCCAACAATGCCCTCCTGGATATCATGAGCGGCGTAGCAGAGCCTTGCGGACTGCTTCCCTGCCAGCTGCCTGCCAATATGGAAACGGTAGAGGCTCAGTGCGAGGATGTTCCCCGGGACATGGAATGCTACATAGATGCCGAGGGTCATGTGTATGACTTTGCCTTCGGCATGGACTGGAAAGGCGTAATTAACGATTCCCGCGTAAAAAGATATAAATGATATGAAAAAGACGATTCTTGCGGCCGGTTTGATGCTGGCTATGGCGATTACGACGGCTGGACAGGCCCCTTCCGTAACAGAACAGGGTAAGGTTCGCGCGGCTGCATTGGTGGCCCAGATGACCCTGGATGAGAAGATTGATCTCATTTCCGGAAAGGTGGACGGGTTCAGAACCTATGCAGTAGAGCGTCTGGGCATTCCTTCCATCCGCATGGCCGATGGTCCGCAGGGCGTCCGTAATATTGACGGAAAAAACATCCAGAGCACGTTTTACCCTTGCGGTATCTCCGCGGCTGCAACATGGAACCGCGAGGCCGTGCATGAGATGGGGGCCGGTATCGGTTGCGCTGCCAAAGCCCATGGGGTACAAATCATGTTGGGCCCGGGCGTGAATATTTACCGCAGTGCCCTGTGTGGCCGTAACTTCGAGTATTATGGTGAAGACCCTTATCTTGCCGGAGAAACGGCCCTGAGCTATATTCTGGGTATGCAGGAACAGGGTGTGATGGCTACCATCAAGCACTTTGCGCTCAATCAGCAGGAGTACAACCGTCACGGCGTGAGCTCCAATGCCGATGAGCGAACCATCAACGAAATCTATTTTCCAACGTTCCGCAAAGCCGTTGAAAAAGGCGGCGTAGGTGCCGTCATGACCAGCTACAACCTCATCAACGGCATGCATGCCGCAGAGAATCCCTGGCTGGTGAAAGAAAACCTGCGCGCCTGGGGCTTTGAAGGCATTGTGATGACGGACTGGACATCTACCTACAGTACGCTCAATTTTATGACTTCCGGCGTAGATTTCGAGATGCCGCGGAATCATGTTGCCAATCAAACAGCGGTAAAGGCTTTAATGGAAAATGGTGTAATAACGGAAGCGGATCTGGACGACAAGTGCCGTCATATTCTGCAAACGTATGCCGCCTTTGGCTTTCTGGACAACCCCACAGATGCCCAGCCCGATGCCGAAGAACCGGCCCTTTCTCAGAAGCGGGCCTATGAAGTGGCGCTGGAAGGTCCCGTGCTTCTAAAGAACGAAGGTGGAGTGCTTCCTCTCAGGCCCGGCAAGAAAAACCTGATTGTGGTTACCGGCCCCAACGCCCATATCATGGCCTGTGGTGGTGGTTCCGGTTGGGTGCAGCCGGAAGATGGCAAAGGTGTAACGCCTGCTGCCGGCCTGCTGGCATTAGGTAAAAACTGGAACGTGCAGGCCATTGACTCCCCTTCTCCTGAGGTGCTTCGTAAAGCGGCAGCGGTGATTGTCTGCGTCGGGTACGATTCGCTCTCGGAAGCAGAGAATATGGACCGCAAGTACACCTTGCCTAAAGGGCAGGATGACTTCATTCTCCGTATGGCCCGATACAATGACAATGTGGTCGTGGTCGCCAATTCAGGCGGAGAATTCGACCTGTCTGCCTGGCAGGACCGCGTGAAAGCCATTCTGCTTACCTGGTATCCCGGCCAGGAAGGCGGCAACGCCCTGGCTGCCATTCTAAGTGGTAAGGTATCGCCTTCCGGCCGCCTGCCTTTCACCTTCTGGGGCGCCAAGGATAAGAATCCTGCCCAAAAATGGTATGATGTACAGCCGCAAATCCACAAGGACCCTAAGCGGCAACATTACAACTATACTACCTACGGGGAAGGCGTCTTTTTGGGCTATCGTGGTGTGGAGCACTTTGGCGTGACTCCTCTTTATCCATTCGGCTTTGGCCTCAGCTACACCACCTTTGATTATGCCGATGCCTCCGTTGTTCCTTCCGGAGACGGATTCGATGTCTGTTTTACGGTGCGAAACACTGGCAATTCCGACGCTAAGGAGGTGGCACAGGTGTATGTGGCTCCGGTAAATGCGCCCGTGATGCGTCCTGCCAAAGAGCTCAAAGGCTATGATAAAAGACTTATTGTCAAGGGCTGCGAGGAGCGCTTCGTCATCCATCTGGGCCTGGAAGCCTTCAGCTATTACGACACTCAGTCGCATGGCTGGCTTGTGGCTCCCGGCCAGTACAAGATTTACATCGGACCGTCATCTGCTATGACCGAACTGGAACTGGAAGTTACTTTACCAACCCTCTCCAAGGTCATGGTCGCGAGGCACTAGTCTCGTTTTCCGCTCTCTGAAAGCGCCTCACAGCAATGTGGGGCGCTAGTCGTATGTGCCCCGGTCCGGCCTGTCCTGTTCTGTCCATGGTGCCGGCGGCCTATCTTTTTAGAGGCACCCCCCCCGCAGGAGTTTTCCAGGCCCCATGATGGACCAGGCAAAAACGCCGGTCAGGTCCTAGAACGGGACGAGGCAATGGCGACGGAAATATGAAAGAACCAGGCAGAAAAGGCCATATTTTTTCGCTCTATGTCAGAATAATCGACACTCATCATCCAGACATAGAAAGACACTAACTGACAGAAATGTTTCAGTATAGTTTCAGTAAATCATTTATACAAATCATTAACAGATTTATTGTTAATTATTTACAATAAATAGTTAGTGTTCCCGCTCTGGGCACGAAAAAGACCTTGTAAGTTGCTGATTTTAAAGCATTTTACAAGGTCTTCTTTTTGGGATTCCCCAAAAATGGACACATTTTTGTCACTATTTTTAAACTGCTCTATAAACTCTCATCAGTTATACGCCGTATTGACATCCCAACCGACAGGAATTCCGTGAACACCACGAACATCCCACGAAGCCGTTTTGTTCATCACAAATGTGCCGGAAGATGATACTCCTTCAACCCAGTAACCGGTGGTGTCAAAGCTTGGTTCACTCGTGAACAACGCCTTGATATAATTCAATCGTTTGCAGGAACGAAACATATGATAATAACAAGATGGTTTCAGTTCTTTAGCAGGGAGAACAGGAGCTGTGGTCAAATTGATACAGTATCTAAACATGGCCGCATAGCAGGATTTCGCTAACGTGGTAGCGGGGAGGGCGGGAGCTGTTGTTAGCCCGGTGCATTCTGCAAACATATCGGCATAGCAACCAGGGGCGAGATTGGTGGCTGGCAAAGCAGGAGCGTCTTTCAAGCTTGTACACGCGTAGAACATTGAATTATAACAACTTTGAGCCAATACCGTTGCCGGAAGTTCCGGGGCTGATGTTAATGAAGTACAAGCATAGAACATGCGTTCATAGCAGGTCTGCTTCATCTTTGTTGCCTTAAGAACTGGAGCGGACGACAAACTGGTGCACCACTGGAACATAGAAAAGCAACAGTTCTTCTCAAGATTCACAGCATGAAGTGCCGGGGGTGATTTCAGTGCGCTGCAATATGAGAACATGTATGAATAACAGCTTTCTGCTAAATCTACCGCTGGTAATTCTGGGGCTTCTTCAAGGGCGGTGCATCCCCCAAACATCTCTAAATAACAATGATCTGCCAGACTGGTTGCGGGTAATTCCGGAGCAGACGTCAAACCAGTGCAACCATAAAACATCATGGCATAACAATAGGATTTCATCACTATTGCCGATAGCACCAAATCCTTTTCAGGATGGTTATATATATTTGAATTGTCTTTGAATAACGCATAAAAAGCATAGGGCTCGTAGATTTCTTCGGCACCTGTCAGGTTGTCCGGATGATACAGGCTCATGACATTGCCAAAAATGTAGCATGGCGATGAGCATTGAATATTTGTGCGCCTGCCATCGGAAGCAGCAGGAGGGTTTGCGCTGCCAAATAACGCAACCACATCTCCGGGAACAACCTCAATTTCGATCAATGTATTATCGCTGCTTGTATGTTTTGATCCATTGATACTATAGCTATAGGTTCTTCCTATTGGATTGTCAATTGTGATTATGCCATTTTCCCGCGCCTCCAATGATAATGGAGAGCAGGCCGTGACACTGCAGGAGGAAGATACTTCTCCGCAAGTCGCCGTTATCATTGCTTTGCCGTCGCTCAAAGCCCTGATAACGCCGGATTCGTCAACAGAAACGACTTGGCTATCTGAAGATGTCCAGACTACAGTAGTTTCATTCACATCAAGAGGAAGAACCGTGGCCTCGATTGTCGTCGTCGCCCCTAAATAAAGAGCCAGGGAATTTGTGTTCAATATGATTTCGGATGGATTGACTACAACAGTAACCACACAGCCGTCTGACAGTTCTCCGGATTCAACAATAACCTCTGCTTGCCCTTTATTGATTCCATACACTATTCCATCCGCGACCTTCACGATGCTAGTATCTGAACTATGCCACGAAACGGGAAGTTCATCAGACTCTTCCGGAAAGAAAGAATAAGTCAGCGTTTCGCTGGATCCCCTCGCTAATGTTAACTCATGATTATTCAGGGTTATGGCTGTCGGTTCTATCTCTTCCTTCGCCCGTTCTTCCGTAGGCGCACATGCCGAAGCAAGCGCCACAAAGAACGTAAGAATAACTGATCTGGAACCGAGCATTATCTTCTGTTTTGTTGCAAATATACAGATTAATAATCACTTATCATAGGACCGTGTTATACTGGCCCCAAGCAACTATTGCCGTCATAAAGGCAATAATGGTCAAAAGCATCCTTTTCATCTCATTTTAGTCGTCCGATAGTTTCGGACAACTGACGCAATTGTCAAGTGTCCGAATAAATCGGACGTTTCATGGGTATGCTCCAGACGTTCTTTTACTGATCCTCTATCTCTTTAGGTGAATCCTTTGGGATCGACTTTTTGAGAAAGTTCAGTGGCGGCTACCCTTATAGTT
>Ga0256405_10010630_pt1 | contig 12070 bp, 6 predicted proteins | sample RumenRJG_02DNA_FD_189096 | JGI IMG/M metagenome (GOLD analysis project Ga0256405, IMG submission 189096) | Bovine rumen microbial communities from Lethbridge, Alberta, Canada - RJG_02 | ecosystem: Host-associated > Mammals > Digestive system > Stomach > Rumen | place: Canada: Alberta | collected...
AGGTTCGAGCCCTGTAGGCCCCATTTAATTTGAAAAAACATTTTATTGAATATCGCGGGATGGAGCAGTCTGGTAGCTCGTCGGGCTCATAACCCGAAGGTCGTTGGTTCAAATCCTTCTCCCGCAATTTTAAGAAGATCACAGTTGTTGTGGTCTTTTTTTGCAAAAGGAATTTTATATGAAGTCATTTAATGATAACAGAAATCAATATGTATCCGACTGCGGAACTAGCGGCAATTATGAACATGGTAATTATCAAGAACTTGAGACTTTAAGAATAGAGTATTCCAATGTTTTTGACAGGAGCAACAAGTTGGATAATAAGGTCTACATAATCATAACCTTTTGTGGTTTCCTTTTTGTGTTTATAACGGGTTTATTTTCAAGTTTTGTAAATATATCTTTTTCTACTAATGGCGTAAAAAACTTACTTACTGTTATTTACATTATTACTGGACTAGCGGTCATAATTTCTTATGTATTTATATTGATATATCTAATGAAGCTGTTGGAACCTGAAGGTATAAAACGTATGGATCCTATATTGTTTGAGGATTTGAAACTTAGTTCATTACCTGAGGATCAAGCTATAGCAGAGTTGGTTCAATTATATAGAGATGTCATAAATATTAATCTTGAAAAATTGCATATTCGTTGTGACAAGCTTAATGTTGGTCTAAGGTATGTCGTTTTGACTGTTATTCTTTCTTTTGTTTCATATTCAATTAAAATAATACTTGGATTAGTGTGATTAATTATTGTTGTAACTATTAAAACCGGAGCGAATGCTCCGGTTTTGTTATATAAGATTATCTATTGAAGCAGCCCTTCAAGTCTGCCACTCATTCTGCTTGGGAAACCACCAAGAACTTTGGAGACCCGATTTATTTTCATTTGTCATATTTGGGGTTTTGCAAGATGCTCATAAGGCAAAATTAGTCTTCCTTTATAGAAGCCACATCCATCATTCATGGTGCTGTTATTAATTGCATTAAACATATTTACATTAATCTTTGAAAAATCTAAATTCCGTAATTCTACTATTCGTTGATATGCTTCATCAAAATATAGACATTCACCTAAAGGAATGGTATTACGTTGAACCAATGGATTATCTTGCTTTTTCTCGTAAAATGTATGATTGGCTGTACCTATTTCTGCAAAGTCATCCATGTCTTTTGTTCTTAGCTGAAGTTCTGTAAAATTACGGGAAATATTATCATAAAATGTAATATGTAATGATCTATATCCAGAATTTCTTGGATTAACTATATAGTCTCTATAGTAAGGGATTGCTGCACTTGATAATAGAGGTGAGGTATGTTCTTGTTTCAATGAAGCAAATTCTGCTGTAAACCCACGCTCCTCTAAAAACTCAGGTAAAACGTTAGCAATTTCATATAAATATTTTAACTCTTCAGTTTCTTGATCTTGTCCTGGGGCTAAGTGACTAACAGGTAATGAAATAACTATCCTATAAGCAATCAGATCTCTAAAGTTATTAACCTTTCCTTTTATTGCTGATACAGGAGGATATTCATTATTTTCCTTGTAATAGTCATATATAAATTGAACTACATAACCGTTAAATTTTTTTTCTGCTCTTAGCAGGGATTTTATGCGCCCCTTTAGGTTAAATGATAAAAAAGGATATTTATCTGATAGGTATATATAGAAATCTTGCACTCGTTGAGATTCAGAAGTAAGAAATTCATTATGTTCAAGGATTTCTGCTAATTCAATTAAAAAATTACAATGTGCTATATCTATCTGATTACGGGTTTCTAAAGCGCTTTTTTTTAAATCTTTACTGTATCTGTGTAATATTTCAAGAACCGTATAACCTTCATAAAGGTAATCGTTTAGTTTAATCATTTTATCTCTTCCTATAAAATCATGAATTGGATATATAATTTAAATCACTTTAAATACGTCATATAAATGCAATAAAGATAAATGCAATAAAGCAATTAAACTATAAACTATATGTATAGGTGATCTCATTTAATATAACTATGCATTTTAATAATCTCTTTTGAAAGGAATTGTACTTATATACTTTACTACCTCTTCATCAATTGTAACAGTAATATACATTATAGTTCCAGTATAAGTTATAAAATAAAAATTAATTTTATTTTTATGGGATAAGTTGCTTCATAGAAGAATATTATATTTTGATATTAGTGTCATAAGTCTTCTCCCACGTGTGCTTGCACAAAAGTGGGAGATAGACTTCATGACACGCCCCACATGACTGGTGGCAGATTCCGCAGGAATCTGGCATATAGCACCAGCCCTCGCGGAGCGAATTCTAATGGGCTGACGTTCTCAGAGAGCACGTAAGGACGCTTTTTGCGGCCTGAGAGTGCGGAATGTGGGAAGAACGCGAGCCTCGTGGCAGATTCCGCAGGAATCTGGCATATAGCACCAGCCCTCGCGAAGCGAATTCCAATGGGCTGGTGTTCCCAGAAGCGCAAAGCGCGAAGCGGTCCGATATCGACTTTTGACACTCACATCATATTATATTTTAATTATAAAATAGTAAAAGATTTTAAATAGAAAAAGATTATAGATTTGAAAACTATTGCGTCTATTCATAGGTTTTATTTAATAATTTTAGTATATTTTAAAAAAATATGCCGATATATTGTAAAGAAAAGGAAAACTATTTTTCCGTGTTATTATAGAAAATATAAAAGGATGAAATTATTATTTTATTATTGGTGCGCTTATGATTACTGCTTCAAGATTAGAGAGATTAAATAGAATATATGAGTCATATGACATGGTAGCTGAGGGAACGGATGTATACGTATGCGATATTAAATATGATTATTCTCGGTGGTCAAAAAATTCTGTAGATATATATGGTTTACCTTCTGAATATATGTATTCAGCTGGAGATATATGGGAACAACATATACATCCGGATGATAAAGAAGCTTATCGTTCTAGCATAGAGGAAATCTTTCATAATGGTAAAGGTATGCATGATTTGCAATATAGGGCGAAGGATCAAAAAGGCAAATATTACATGTGCACTTGCAAAGGTATTGTTATTTTTGATGATAACAAGCAACCTGAATATTTTGTTGGGATGATAAGGAATCATTCAATAAATAAAAGTGTAGATAATATCACTGGATTAAGAAACCAAAATGGTTTTTTATATGATATAGATAGATACTTAGCAAATCATATTCCCATAAAAATCGTTATGTATGGATCAACTAATTTTACCAGAATTAATGATTTATTTGGTTATGATTTTGGCACAAGATTTCTGCAGCATTGTACAAGATTTATGCTTGATAATAATAAGAATCTTGGGGACTTATATCGTTTAGATGGTGCCAGGATAGCTTTAATCAGTAGAAATGCTTCTATTGAGCAACTTAAAAATAATTATGATTTTTACAAGGATAGATTAAGCAAATCTATTGAGTTTGAAAATGAACAATTGATATTGAATATAAATGCTGGTGCAGTTTCGGTAGACAGTTTTGATGTCAGTGTTGATACTATTTTATCATGTCTGACTCAGGCTTATCATGAGTCAAAATATAATTATCAGGGTGAGTTCTGTTATTTTGAAAATGGATTAAATAGCACGGGTATAGATAAACTTGAAAGAATTAACAGAATTAGGAATAGTGTTGTAGATTCATGTTCAGACTTCACATTATACTATCAACCTATAGTAAATGCCAAAACAGATAAGATATATGGAGCTGAAGCATTGATAAGATGGGTAGATAGTGATGGCAATATTGTCATGCCAAATGATTTTATACCAGTTCTTGAAAATGATGCATTATTTCCTGTATTAGGTGAGTGGATACTTCGTCAAGCTATGCAGGAATGCTTAAGTGTAATAGAGAAATATAAGGATTTTGTTTTAAATGTTAACTTGTCTTATGCGCAGTTACAAAATGCAGACTTTCTTAATGTTGTCAAAAGAGCATTAGATGATATAGGGTTTCCGACAAAAAATTTGTGCCTTGAAATAACAGAGAGAAGTAGATTTCTGGATAGAGATTTATTGAGAGATATAAGTTTCAAGTTAAGGAGTATGGGTATAAAAGTTGCTTTAGATGGTTTTGGTACGGGCTTTTCATCCCTGGAAATTTTACAAATTTTAGATATTGATGTAATAAAAATAGACCGGGCGTTTATCAAGAATATTGTTAATGATCCTAAGCAGAACAGTTTGGTCAAATTAGTTAATAAAATAGCTGAAATATATGGTGCCTATACATGTGTTGAGGGTGTTGAGAATATTGAAATGAGGGATATTATCAAAAATTGTGATGTGGCAACAATGCAGGGGTATTTATATTCCAAGCCGATTTCATTTGGAGATTTTTGTGATAAATATTTGTAGATTTGTAGGCTTATCATTAGAATAATTAAAGCTCTAAAATCTTTACATTTAAAAGATAATGAAACAGTGAAACATTATAATTTTAAAGATTATGAAATCATGGTAACTTTAATTTTATAATTAAAGAAGGAATCTCTAAAATCCTAGAATTTTAAAAATTCCTTCAGCTTGAAATATTAGTAGCAATCGTAAGTATAACATATAATATTTATATTTTAGTGATTTTTATAAGTACAAAGATATTTTTAGTTACATAAGTGTTGTTTTTAAATTTTTGATGTACTGATTTTTGAATCTTCGATTTTTGATTTTTAATGTTATGAATTGTTGGATTTAAAATTTTAGTGTTTTAAATTATAGAATTTTTGAATTTTAATTTTTGGCGACTTGATTTTTTGATTTTGAATATTTGGTTTTTTGAATATTTGGGTTTTTGATTTTTGTTGATTTTGTACCTGTTAATGAGTGCGAGATTTTTTAGGTTATCAAGGTATAGTGATGAGAAAAACAGAATTCACATTTGGTAGTTTTAAAAATAATAGTGACGTTGACACATTTTCGGCAGTTCCAGGTGGTTTATTTGTTTATGAATTAGATGATTCATTGAGCGTGGTTTATGCCAATAATACTATGCTGGAAATATTTGAGTGTGATGATGCAGATGAGTTTTATGAAAAAACTGGTGGTAGTTTAAAAGGTATAGTATATGAAAAGGATTTTGATGCCATTGTATCGAGTATCACATCACAGATAGAAAGTTCCGGAAATGATACGTTTAAGATTAATTTTCGTATCATTACAAAGAATGGCATGACTAAATTTCTTAATTGTTACGGCAAATTGATGAGAGGTGTAGAGGATGGACCTCTTGTTTATGTGTTTGCAGTTGAGATAAACATTGATGATTATTTGTTTGAGAAGGACAGAGCAGGCAGTTTATCTGATATTAAAAACTTTTTTAAGTATGCTGATAATATATTAAAGTCCATCAAGGCAAATACCTGTACTACATTCTATTCTATTGTATATGTTGAATTTACTCATTTGAGATACTTCAACATATATTATGGCATGGATGCAAGAAATGACTTACTGACAAAAGCCTCTGCGATTCTTTATAGATTTTTTAAGGATGAGCATATTGCCAATGTCTCAGAAGATCATTTTGTAATATGTGCAGAATCTGAGGGTATCTTTGAAAAGTTAGATCAGGCATATGAAGAGTTGAAGAAAATGGATAATTCCGAGATGCTCCGTATGAAGGCCGGAATATACAAAATGACTCAGGATGACATTTCTACATCTGTAGATTGTGATCTGGCAAGGTTTGCGTGTGAATTTATAAAAAATGATTTTGATAAGTTATATTGTGTATATAAGCCTGGGCTTGAGAAGATAGATAAATTTGAAAGTTATATTCTCGATCATATTGATAATGCTTTAAAGAATGGGTATATAGAGGTCTATTATCAGCCGATTATACGTACACTTACAGGTAGAGTGAGTGGGGTTGAGGCATTAGCACGCTGGAATGATCCGCAGAAGGGGTTTATATTACCTATACATTTTATTAGTGCGCTGGAAAATAATGGGATTTCATATAAAGTTGATAATTATATGATTGATAAAGTGGCTGCAGGATTACGTAAGCAGATCAATGAGGGGCAAAAAATAGTTCCTGTGTCTGTTAATATTTCAAAATCTGATTTTGCGGCAATAGATCCTGTCAAGATGGTAGTAGATGCATTGACAAAGTATGAGTTGAGTCACGATCTTATTAATATTGAGATATCTGAAAAAGCTGTGCTGGAAGATAAGGAGGGTATGATCAATGCCATCAACGCCTTTCATGACGCGGGAATTAAAGTTGTTATGGACGACTATGGATCAGGATATTCCTCACTAAATGTATTACGTGATTTTGATTTTGATGAAATAAAAATAGATATGGATCTGATTCACAGTATTGGTGACAGAGCCAAGACTATTGTTTTGTCTACTATTAAAATGGCTAAGGAGTTAGGCGTTCATACACTGGCTGAGGGCGTTGAAACAGAAGAGCAGCTTAGTTTTTTGAAGAGTGTAGGCTGTGAAAAGATACAGGGATATTATTTCAGTGAGCCGCAGTCAATGAATTCGTTTTATCAGCATCTTGCCGACATAAACATTCCTTCTGAAAGCAAAAAAATATCGGATTTTTATGACAAAGTAGGTTTGGTAGACGTTCTCAGTAATAAAGCTATAGCTTTGTTTATTTTTGATGGAATCAAGTTTAAAAAGATGTTCTCCAATACAGAGTTTAAAAATATTGAGGAACTGGCGTATAAGGATTTTGCTGCGTCGAGTAACAAGAGTACATATATGGCGGATTTTCCGTATGGGCTGAATGTCTTGGATCCTACATATAAGGCCATGGAGACAGGTGAGACTCAACTTGCATCATTTGACTCGGCAATAAACCATTATACATTTGCATTTACATCTATTACATCATGTGATGATGAGTATATGTTCTTGGTATCTGGAAACGTGTCAAGAAATATTAATGTTCATGGGCAGATAATCCCAGATGTTTTTTTGGATATCCCGGTACCTTATGTTATCTGTAGGCCTGTATTAAATGAGGACAAGACCAAAGCTGTTGATATGGAGTATGTTTTTGTAAATCAGCAGTATGCAGAAAAGGCTGGAAAGAAGGTTGGGGACTTAATTGGTAAAACTTATCTCCAGCTATATCCTGGTGCGGATAAAAGATGGATAGAGTTGCCTTATCAATCCATAGTAAATAATAAGGTGATTAAAGAGCGTCTATATGGAAGAGCCTTGAACGGTTGGTCAGAGTTTACTGCTATGCCTGTGTCAATACCAGGATGCTGTGCTTATGTATTTTATGATATAGCTGACGACATTTCTGAGAAGGAAAAGCTTACCAAAAATACCATAACAGATGATGTGATAATCAGTATAGCCAAGGTTTTGAACGGTGATTTTGAGTATAATGATGCGATGCATGATGTACTAAACAGGTTACAGAATGTAGTTCACGCGGATCGTATTTTTATCATGGAGGTAGATGACCGGGTCGTAAACAATACTTTTGAGTGTTGTGCCGAGGGCGTCAGACCTATGATAAAGAGCATGCAGGATCTGCCGTTTGAGGATGTAAAAAATACCTGGAATAAATTTACCAGAAAGACGCAAAATATAATTATTGATGATGTGAACAAAGTAAAAGATTTAGATGAAGATCTATACAATTATTTTGTCGAGAGTGGAATCAATCAGTATTTAGGTTTCCCATTTTATAGTAGAGCAGAGTTGATGGGGTATTTGTGCGTTACTAATTATAATCCGATGAAGGATATAGATGTAAAGCGCTTATTTGAGACTGTATCTTTCTTTATTGGCGCTTTTATATCAAATCATCACTTTGAGCAGCTGATTAATTTTGATGCTCTTACCAAGGTCAATAACAGAAATGCATTTATTGACCAGGAAGAGTTTCTTATGAGTAAAAATACATCTGTCGGTATAGTAATCGCCGATTTAAATGGTCTCAAGGAAATTAATGATAATGGCGGGCATATGATGGGTGACAGATTTATCACGTCCACTGCGGATTTTCTCTCACAGTACTTTGGGAGAAATTATGTTTATCGTACTGGTGGAGATGAGTTTGCAGTATTGGTGCCGGAAATTAGTTTGGAGTTATTTAGTGAGAAGCGCAGCAGGATGATAGATGACCTTGAAAAGGAACAGGCCCCGAATATTTCTGTTGGCTTTGATTGGTGCAGTAATACCACAGAGCTTAAGTGGTGCATCAAAAAAGCAGACGACATGATGTATAAAAATAAGGAATTATATTATCAAAAGCATGATCGTAGAAGAAAACATATGCATAGTGATGAGTTTATAGAATAATATGAAAAAAGTTTTATTAGTAATAATGATACTTGTCCTTGCCGGATGTGGTAAGCAATCTGGTAAAATGTCTGAGGCGACAATTAACAGTGGTGATGGCACAACAAGTGCTGTCACCACTGAGTCATCGGAAGAGAATTCAGAATTAAAAAAGAAAGATCAAACTGAATCAGAGCAAGGCAGTGGACTGAAAAAGGATAGTAAAACTGAATCAGAGCAAGGTAGTGGATCGAAAAAGGAAAGTAAAATAAAATCAGAAACAAAAACTGCAGATATAAAGACAGAAAATAAAGATTCAGAAATGGAAGCTGGTTCAGTTGCGAATGTTGCTCCACTGGAGTCAGTGGAAAATAGCTTTAATAAAGAGGCCGCAGAAGTTTATAGGAATATCCTTCTTAATGATTTTACAGAGAAGGATCATTATTGTGTCTTTGACCTTAATAAAGATAATGTGTACGAAATAGCTGTGACATCGGAGGATGCAGATCAGAATGGACAGTATAGATCATTATTTTTGTATGTAGATAGAAATGGACTTGGTAAAACAGTTGATGATGCCACTCAAAATGATATTTCTGAAAAAAGTGATTCCACTCAAAATGATACTTCTCAAAAAAATGTAGCTGCCGAACAGAATAACGTCACTGCAGAAGTTGAAGATGCTGAAAATAGTAATGGTGTTGTCGTAAAGAGTGTTGAATTAATGACTGATCAGCAGGTGGGATTTTCCATTGGACACGGAGATGAAGATGGAAAACTGCTTATCAGAACAGGTCATGACTCAGTACATCATTATGCGGTAATAATGCATGATGGCGCTATAGAGATTTCTGATTTTCTTGTATTGGACAGTGTACTGGGAAGTGTAGATAAAACTAAGGATCCCGAGAAATATTATCAGTATGTCACTCAGGACAGAGGAGACTTTGATGATCTTATAATGTGGAGAATCTCAAATGAGAACTTAACGAGAGATTTCACAGGATCCGTAACAACTGTAGCTGACTATCATGAGATTATATACAGCTATATGCATTCCTTGGATCCTGGTAAGACATATGGATTTTATAAAAAGTATATTGATGATATTTTTGCAACAGGATATCAGGGCATAGCGGCTGTACATGGAGAACCAGTAGCCAAAAAGGTAAAGTGTGTACTGAAAAAGGGCGATGATAACAAACCAAGTTTTCTGCAGTATGTTACAGACTATCTATGGTGTGGTAATGGAGTAGGACTATATGTAACGGAATATGAGACATTATTTTTGAATGGAGCAGAACCTAGAAAGTTTGATAAGGAAGGTAAGTTAGGGACGGCGAAAGAAATAAATATGGTGGAGGATACAGGGAAAATAGACGCAGTAGATGGAACACTTGATACATTCTTTTATGTCAAGCAGGATGCCTTTACCATAAAAGAGCTTCAGGACACGCTTAATGTACCGTTTTATCATAATCCATTGGATGATAAATATAATATTGTGTTTGAGCTGGAGGGTCACATTTTTTATCTGGCTGCAGGGGATTTAAGCAAGGATATTATTGCGCGTGATAGTGCCATGAAGGTGTTTAATGTGCCTGTTGATATAAGTTCGTATAGTTTGCTCTTTGATGAAAATGGCAATATTTCGGGAGTTTAGTGCCGCCCATCAATAAAATGATATGTACCCTCTATGCTGATCTTTATTATGTTCAGTAAAAAGGGCACATATAAATCGGTGGTGCCTTTTACTCAAAATTAGATAAAAATTTGTTTGGAGATGTGTCGGCAAACATATCAACAATAAATAAAAGTGATAGATACCAAATACAATCTGTATTGTTCTCAAATATAAACAGGATTATAATCAGAGCAACAAGTTAAATTTGCTCAAAGATGTGCAGTATTTAATTATTGTAGTTGCTGGATTTTTTTACTTGGGAGGGCAGATATGGAAGGGTTATTAGCATTTATCACAGCTGTTTGTGGCAGGATACAGGTTGTATCAGATTTGTTTTGGGATTTCCCGACAAATTTTGACTGGTACTCCAGCATTCCTATCATCGGAAATTTTTCTATGGCCATCATTTTATTGATCGGTTCTGGAATATACTTTAGCGTTAGACTGAGATTCATTCAGATCCGTAAGTTTAAACGAGGTATCGAGGTACTGAGAGACAGTAAGGCTAAAACTGGTATCACTCCTTTGGCATCCTTTTTCCTGTCTACAGCCATGCGTGTAGGTCCTGGTAACATTCTGGGCGTTACCGGTGCTGTTTCTGTAGGTGGTCCTGGTGCACTTTTATGGATGTGGATCTCTGCGTTTTTTGGCATGGCCACAGCTTTCGTTGAGTCAACATTATCTCAGATCTTTAAAGAAAAAAAGGATAACGAGTATTTAGGCGGTATGGCATTTTATGGCAGACGTCTCTTAAATAACTCAGCCCTTGTGGGCGTTATCCTCTCTATGATGTACATCATTTACGCGATTCTTTGTTTCCCTGCTCAGGGCTTTAACACAGTATCTGCCATGGGACAGATCGCAAGCATTATAAGCGGTGTCGAGCTCCCTACAACCCATGCTATTTACTGGTTTGGCTTTGCTCTTGTAATTGTTGCTACATGCGCAGTTTCTTTTGGAGGAACCAGAAAGATTGCCAGAGTGACAGATGTGCTCGTACCAGTTATGGCCATTGTTTACGTGGCGACTGTTGTACTCCTGGTCATCATCAATATCACAAGAGTACCATGGTTCTTTTATGCAATATTCACTGAGGCGTTTAAGCCGGAGGCAGTTTTTGGCGGAGCATTTGGCGTAGCGCTTATGCAGGGCGTTAAGAGAGGACTTATGTCTAATGAAGCCGGCCAGGGCACAATCACTATGCCGGCAGCTGCATCGGATGCGGCACATCCTTGTGACCAGGGCTGCGTACAGGCTATAGGTGTTTTCCTGGATACTATCATCATCTGTACATTAACAGGATTTGTAGTCATCATGGGCAGAGTATGGCTTACAGATGCCGGAGCTGCATGGTTCGAGCTTGGTAAGCTGCCTAAGTATCTCGCATCAGTAGCGGAACTCACACCAGGCACTGCGTTTAACAATGTGGTGACTCTTATGGTTTCACTGTGTTTCGGGCTTTTTGCATTCACCTGTCTCCTGGGCTTTATGTCTTTTTCGGAGATCTGTGCTAACAGGATAAGTCGCAGCAAGGCATTTATCAATGTCATACGTCTTATCGATATTGCGGTTATTTGTTTTGGAATGCTTACGTCCATAGTTGGTCTCGATCTTGGTGCTTTATGGGATCTTTCAGACTTTGCCAATATCCTCATCGCATATTGTAATATCCCACTTCTGTATCTGGGATTTAAGTATGTTAAGAGAGCAGATGATCATTTTGAGTTGAACGATGGAACACCTTTTACGTCAGATGTTGTTGGAATTTCTGTTCCGGTCTGGGATGAAAAGGTAGCTGAAAAAAAGGATGCATTGTCAGCATAAAGATAGTAAGTAATTAGGATATACTGAATATACATAAAGTTATTTTTCAGTATTCGTGTAAGTGGGATAAGGATATATCCAACCATAAAGAAAGCTGGTAATTTCAATGATCCTACAAAATCATTTCTGGAGAATATGTAGTAAGATAGTAAGTAGTAAAACTCTCGTACCTTGAACCGGCCCTAAGTACATGCCAAAATTTCATTTAGACGAATTCTAAGTGGGAAAAGTCTGTAAAGTGTGTAAAGTTGGGACACTTTACACACTTTACCCAC
>Ga0256405_10010631_pt1 | contig 12070 bp, 10 predicted proteins | sample RumenRJG_02DNA_FD_189096 | JGI IMG/M metagenome (GOLD analysis project Ga0256405, IMG submission 189096) | Bovine rumen microbial communities from Lethbridge, Alberta, Canada - RJG_02 | ecosystem: Host-associated > Mammals > Digestive system > Stomach > Rumen | place: Canada: Alberta...
CGCTCCTTCTGAGTCAGACGGGGATTCCCGCCCGCCATCTTCGTGAAATCGGAGTACATGCAGGAGTCCCAGCAGCGGAACCGCCGGATCTCCCGCCCGGTGTCGAAGTCCCGGATGTCGTAGCACTGGCAGGTGGGGCAGACGAAGGTGCAGGTGCCGCATCCCACGCATGCCTCGCTCAGCTCCGCCCATTCCGGACGGTCGAAGAGCTCCTTGGTCTTCCCGCCTCCGAAGGCATCCGTCTTCAGACCGGCCAGCGGCAGACGGGCCATGATCTCCCGGGTCTTCTCCCTCGCTTCCTCGGCTCCCGAGGGATCCCGGTCCTCAAGGAGCTCCTCCATGCCGGAGAGGAAAGCGGTTCCCTTCTCCGTATGGGCTTCGACGTACCAGCCGGAGCCGTCGTCGGTGAAGCTGACGTCCCCGCCCGGATTCGCCGCGTCGATGCCGAAGACGGAGCAGAAGCAGGTCTCGGCGGGACGGCGGCAGGTCATGGTCAGAACCAGCCCGTGCTCCCGCCGGTTTTTATAATAGGTGTCAACGGGCTCCGACAGAAACACCTTGTCTAAGATCCCGAAGGAGGCGGCGTCGCAGGCCCTCACTCCGAAGACGGCGAAATCCTCCGTCTCCCGTCTGGGATCCAGCACCCGGATCTTTTTGTCCTCGATCCGGAAGCCCGCCAGATTTTCCGTCTGGGGGAAGAAGAAGTCCTTCGCGCTCCGGGCGGTGTTCAGGCCGCGGGATACCACGGTCCCGGGCGTCCAGAGCCGATAGGAGGACTTGCCGGGCTCCTCGTCCACGGGCACGTAGACCTTCCGGCTCTGCGCCGCCTTTTCCAGGAAAGCGTTCAGTCCCGCAAGAGGCAGATACTTCATCACGCCTTCCCCCTTTCATGCACGATCCGCGCCTCGGCGTCCCCTTCGGTGAAGTTCACCAGCGGGTTGCGGGCGTCGGCCTTTTCTCCGGCCCGGTAGGCCCCGTAGAGCTCATCGATGTCCTTGATGAATTTCCGGTTCAAGAGATGCAGCGGGATGTTCTCGGGACATACCCGGGAGCATTCGCCGCAGTCCGTGCACCGTCCGGCTACGTGGAACGCCCGGATGATGTGGTACATGCTCTCCTCGAAGCTGTCCGCCGCGGCCTTCTGGGAAATGCCGGAGGCCGGATTGTCGAACACGCAGTTCTCGCAGGTACAGGCGGGACATACGTTGCGGCAGGCGTTGCAGCGGATGCACCGGGACAGCTCTCCCCGCCAGAAATCGAACCGCTCCTCCGCCGTCATGGCCTCGAGGCGGGCCACCTCTGCAAAGCGCGCGTCGTCGGGAGCGTCCTCGCCCTCTTCTCCGATCAGCTCGTCAAAGACCGGATGCCGCTTCGATTTGCAGCAGAGACAGCGTTCGGCCAGAGCGTCCCTTCTGTCCATGCTCTCCTCGCCGTAGAGGGTGGATATGATGAAGCGCTCTCCCTCCTCCCGGATCCCGGTGATGCCGTCGATCCCGGCCGAACGGATCCGCTTCACATCCGCCATGCCCTCGCAGGGGATCCCGACCGCATAGACGTTCTCCCGGCGGATCCGGTGCTCGGTCAGCAGCTGATTGAAGGAGAAGGAGTCGCAGGGCTTGAGGAAGCAGAGGATCCGCCCGGGCTTTTCCGATTCCCGGATCAGATACTTCGACACGTTGGCCCCGCAGAAGGCGTCGTACACGAATCCCGCGTCCAGCTCCTCCGGCGTCTCGAACACGGCGGGGGTCACGTCGTAGGAGAACTCGCCCCGCTTCCAGCCGATGACGCGGTTCACCGTGCCGTCCGCCAGCAGCTCCTTCGCCCGCTTCAGCATGGCGGCAAAGATCTCGTCATACCGCATCTCCACTCCCCCTTTCGTCCGTGATTCCGGCTTCCTCCGCGTCCTTCCGGCACCGCAGGTCCGCCAGGCGGCGGTTCGGTCCCAGCGCGGCGATTTCCTCCGCGAAGGAGCGCATGGTCTCGGCGAACTTCTGTCCTTCGGCGGCGGATACCCATTCCACCCGCGTCCGGTTCCGCTCGATGCCGAGGTAGTCCAGCATGGAGAACAACAGGGTCATGCGCCGTCTCGTGTAATAGTTGCCCGTGGTGTAATGGCAGTCTCCGGGATGGCATCCGCACAGGATCACCCCGTCCGCGCCCCGCTGGAAGGCCCTGAGGAAGAAGATGGGATTGACCCGGCAGGAGCAGGGCACCCGGATGATCTTCACGTTGGCGGGATAGCTCAGCCGGTTGGTGCCGGAGAGATCGGCTCCCGCGTAGGAGCACCAGTTGCAGCAGAAGGCCACGATGGTGGGAACAAATCCCGTCGCTTCGTTCACTTGCATATCGCGTCCACCTCCGCCATGATCTGAGAATTGGAGAACCCGGAGAGATCCATCGCTCCGGAGGGACAGGCCACCGTGCAGGCGCCGCAGCCCTGGCAGACCGCCGGATTGACCCAGGCCACCCGCCGCGTCTTCGTGGTGCGGTCGGGCATGCGGAACTCCTTGTCGCTGTAGGTGATGGCGCCGTAGGGGCACACGTTGGCACAGTTGGAGCAGCCGTTGCACATGAGCTCGTCGGAGTGGGCCACGCAGGGGTTCCCGGTCAGCTTGTTCTTGGAGAGCAGGCCGATGACCTTCGCCGCGCAGGCCGACGCCTGGGAGACGGTTTCGGGAATGTCCTTCGGTCCCTGACACATGCCGGAGAGGAAGACACCCGCCGTGGGGGATTCCACCGGTCTGAGCTTGGGATGGGCCTCCGTGAAGAAGTCGTTGGTGTCCATGGAGGCGGTCAGCAGAGTGGCCAGGGGACGGGCGGATTTCGAGGGCTCGATGGCCGCCGCCAGCACCACCAGATCCGCGGAAATGTGCAGCTGTTCGTTCATGATGAGGTCGGAGGCCTGCACGTCCAGGGTCCCGTCCGCCCGGGGAGCGACCTTGCCCACCGCGCCCTTGATGTAGTGGACGCCGAACTCCTCCACCGCCCGACGGTAGAACTCGTCGAAGTTCTTCCCGGGGGTCCGCACGTCGATGTAGAACACGTAGACGTCGGTATCCGGATACTTCTCCCGGGTCAGCATGGCGTGCTTGGCGGTGTACATGCAGCAGATCTTCGAGCAGTAGGGCTTTCCCTTTTCGGGCGTGCACCGGGAGCCCACGCACTGGATGAACACGATGGTATGGGGATGCTTTCCGTCGGAGGGTCTCAGCAGAGTGCCGCCCGTGGGACCCGCCGCGTTGGTGAGCCGCTCGAATTCCAGGGAGGTGATGACGTCCTTCGACTGGGAGTAGGCGTACTCGTCGTACCGGGAGACGTCGGAGATCTCGTAACCGGTGGCCGCGACAATGGCGCCGTACTTCTCCTCGACGAAGGTATCGGTCTGCTTGTAGTCGACGGCTCCGGCGGTGCAGACCTTCGAGCAGACGCCGCATTTGCCGTTCTTCAGCATATTACAGTAGTCGGCGTCGATGACGGCGATCTTCGGAACGGCCTGGGCGAAGGGGATGTAGATGGCCCGCCGGTTGTCCATGCCCAGATTGAACTCGTTGGGCACCTTCTTCACGGGACATTTTTCCGTGCAGAGGCCGCATCCGGTGCATTTGGTCTCGTCCACATACCGGGCCTTGCGACGGATCTTCACCGTGAAGTTCCCCACGAAGCCGGAGACGGACTCCACCTCGCTGTAGGACAGGATCCGGATGTTCTCGTTCTGGGCGCACTCCACCATTTTCGGCGTCAGGATGCAGGCGGAGCAGTCCAGGGTCGGGAAGGTCTTGTCCAATTGGGCCATTTTGCCGCCGATGGTGGGCTTCTGTTCCACGATGTCCACCGGGAACCCCGCCTCAGCGATGTCCAGGGCCGTCTGGATTCCCGCGATGCCTCCGCCGATGACCAGAGCCCGCTTGGTGACGGAGCTCTCCCCGGCGATGAGGGGCGTGTTGAGCTGGACCTTGGCGATGGCGGCCCGGCCCAGGATGATGGCCTTTTCCGTGGCCTCCGCTTTGTCCTTGTGGATCCAGGAGCACTGCTCACGGATGTTGGCGATCTCCACCATATAGGGGTTCAGACCGGCCTGAGCGGCTGCCTTGCGGAAGGTGTTCTCATGCATCCGGGGGGAGCAGGAGCAGATGACCACGCCCGTCAGTCCGTAGTCCCGGATGGAGTCCTTGATGAGATTCTGCCCGGACTCGGAGCACATGTAGGTATAATCCTGCGAAATCACCACGGAGGGTTCCCGTCCGAGAGCCTCCGCCACGGCCTTCACATCCACGGTCGCCGCGATGTTGGTGCCGCAGTGGCATACGAATACGCCGATTTTCTGCATAGTACGGTCCTCCCCCTCACTTCGCGTATTTTCGGAGCGCCGTTGCGATGGCCTGACCCGGCAGGTCCGGATCGCACAGCGCGGGAATGTCGTCCGGCTTCAGACGGTTCCCTCCCTGCTGACGCTCGGCCACAAGGCGGACCGCTTCCACCACCTTTGCGGGCTCCACGCCCCGGGGACAACGCTCCACGCAGGCAAAGCAGGTCAGACATTTATAGAGAGACTCGGACGACAGGAGCTTTTCCACGTCGCCCCGCTCCACGATGTAGACGAATTCGTGGGGATGGTATTCCATCTCGTCGTAGGAGGGACAGGTGGCGGAGCATTTGCCGCAGCGCATGCACTTCACCACCGCCGATCCGCTCATCCGGAGGACCCGGTCCTTCAGATCGTTCATGCGTCGGCCTCCTCTCTTTCCGGGATCAGTCCCATGGCCTCGGCCATGACCTCGGTAAAATACCGCACCGGGATCCTGTGATCCGAGTTCTTCGTCAGGTTGTACAGGCACAGGGGGCAGGCCGTGATCATGAATTCCGCGCCCATCTCCGCTGCGGAGGCGGTGACGGCGGTGCTTCTCTTCCGCGCGGCGTCCCGGTCCTCCAGGGTCAGATACCCGCCGCAGCATTCGTTCCGCATGGGATACAGGACCGGCTCCCCGCCCAGCGCCCGGATCAGGTCCTCCATGACGGAGGGATTTTCCGGGTCGTCGAAGGCCAGAACGGCTGAGGGACGGAGCAGAAGACATCCGTAATAGGCGGCGATCTTCTTTCCCCTGAGGGGCTTTGTGACACGGGCCTTCAGGGCGTCAAAGCCGATCTCGTCCCGCAGCAGTTCCAGATAGTGGACGACCCGGCCCTCCCCGTGGTACTCCGGCTCGCCCTTCAGGTAGTTGTTGACCTTCAGGTCGAAATCCGGATTCACGGCGAATTCGTGGTTGGTCTGCTTCAATACGTTGTGGCAGGCGGAACAGACGGTCAGCACACGGCCGCCCATGTCCCGGCCCGCGGCCAGAGCCCGGACCGAGGCCAGCTTGGTGGCGATCTCGTCCCGGGCGGAGGTGTACGCGCCGCCGCAGCACTGCCACTCGGGGATCTCTTCCAGCTCGTATCCCAAAAGGGCCGCGGTCTCACGGGCGTACCGGTCCAGTTCCCGGGCTCTGTTTTTCAGGGTACATCCGGGATAATATGCTATTTTCATGGTAAACTCCGTTATGTCGGATGGATCAGTCGTCGGATCGGTCTTCGGAGGGCTCACCGGCCGGCCATTTCCTCGGGATGGAACACCTCGTCGAAGCGCTCGGCGGTGAGGAAGCCCAGCTCCAAGCAAGCCTCCTTCAGGGAGATGTTGTCCCGGTAGGCCTTCTTGGCGGTCTTCGCGGCGTTCTCATACCCGATATAGGGGTTGAGGGCGGTGACCAGCATCAGGGAATTGTAGAGGTTGGCCTTCATCTTCTCTCCGTTGGCCCGGATCCCCACGGCGCAGTGGTCGTTGAAGGACACGATGGCCTCGGCCAGAAGGCGGACGGACTGCAGGAAGTTGTAGATGCAGACCGGCATGAACACGTTCAGCTCGAAATTGCCCTGGGACGCCGCGATGGACACGGCCGCGTCGTTCCCCATGACCTGCACGGCCACCATGGTGACGGCCTCGCACTGGGTGGGGTTCACCTTGCCGGGCATGATGGAGGAGCCGGGTTCGTTTTCGGGGATGGAGATCTCGCCGAGACCGAGTCTGGGACCGGAGGCCAGCCAGCGCACGTCGTTGGCGATTTTCATCATGTCGCAGGCCAGGGCCTTCACGGCGCCGTGGGCGAACACGAGCTCGTCCTTGGAGGTCAGGGCGTGGAATTTGTTTTCTGCCGTGACGAAGGACTTGCCGGTGATGTCCGAAACGGCGGCGGCGACCTTTTCGTCAAAGCCAGCGGGGGCGTTCAGTCCGGTTCCCACGGCGGTGCCGCCCAGAGCCAGGGCCTTCAGGGGCTTCAGCGCGCGCCAGATCAGCTCCGCGTCCTTCTCCAGAGAGGACCGCCAGCCGGAGATCTCCTGGGAGAAGCGGATGGGAGTGGCGTCCTGCAGGTGGGTGCGCCCGGATTTGACGATGCCCTCGTGCAGCTTCTCCAGCTTCCGGAAGGTGGTGATCAGGGTGTAGACGGCGGGCAGGAGCTTATCCTCCAGGGCCAGCACCGCCGCGATGTGCATGGCGGTGGGGAACGTGTCGTTGGAGGACTGGGACATGTTCACGTCGTCGTTGGGATGGCAGAGCTTACATCCGGCCAGCTCGTTGGCGCGGTTGGCGATGACCTCGTTGGCGTTCATGTTGGACTGGGTGCCGGACCCGGTCTGCCAGACCACCAGGGGGAAATGGCCGTTCAGCTCGCCGGACTGCACCTCCCGCGCGGCCTGACGGATGACGGAGAGCTTTTCATCCGTCATTTTCTCGGGCTTCAGCGCGTGGTTGGCCACGGCGGCGGCTTCCTTCAGGATCCCGAAGGCGTGGATGATCTCGGCGGGCATGGTTTCGATGCCCACGCCGATGGGGAAATTCTCGTGGCTTCTCTGGGTCTGCGCTCCCCAGTACCGGTCGGCGGGGACCTTCACCTCGCCCATGGAGTCGTGTTCGATGCGGTATTCCATTTATGATAATCCTTTCGCGGATGCGTTTCGGCGTTCAGATTTCCAGCCCCCGGATCACGTCCCGGAGGTTGTCGGCGGATTTGTGCAGAAGGGCGGTCTCCTCGGGCGTCAGGGTGGGAAGCAGCTTGCCACGGAGTCCGTCCCGGCCGATGATGTTCAGGGTGGACAGGCAGACGTCCTCCAGCCCGTACTCTCCGTGCATCATGGAGGATACGGTGACCGTGGTGTCCATGCCGTCGATGAGACATTTCACGATGTGGCATGTGGAGAGGGCGATGGCGTAATAGGTGGCGCCCTTCCGCTGGATGACCCGCGCGCCGGATTTCTTGATATAGTTCTCCAGGTCCGCGTGGTTCAGCGGGCGGTAGAGATTGTCCTGGGAGGAGACGGCCTTGTAGTATTCGTCCACCGGGACGTTCGAGATGTTGGCGATGGACCAGGGCACGAAGGAGGTGTCCCCGTGCTCGCCGAACACGTAGGCGTGAACGTTCTGCTGATTGATGGAGTAGTTTTCCGAGATCCTGGCTCTCAGGCGGGAGGTGTCGAGGATGGTGCCCGTGCCGATGATCTTGTTTTCGGGCAGGTCGGACAGTCGGCACCAGACGTAGGTGAGGATGTCGACGGGGTTGGACACGATGATATAGGTGGCGTCCGGCGCGAAGGTGGTGATCTGGGGGATGATGGACTTCACGATGTCCACGTTGGTCTGCGCCAGATCCAGTCTGGACTGTCCGGGCTTGCGGGCGATGCCCGAGGTCAGGATGACGATGTCGGAATCCACCGCGTCCCGGTAGGATCCGGCGTAGATGGTCACGGGCGCGCAGAAGGGCGTTCCCTGCCGGATGTCCAGCGCCTCTCCGGACGCCTTTTCGTTGTTGATGTCGATCATGACGATTTCGGACGCGATGCCCTGTACGGCCAGCGTATAGGCAATGGTGGAACCGACCGATCCGGCTCCGATGATGGTCACTTTGGTCATGCTGCAGTTTCCTCCGTCCCTTCGGAAATGGTCCTTTTGCTTCATCATAGATTATAGCAAAAAAGCTCGCGGATTGCAAGGACGCGGGACCTGTTTTTTCATTCCCGACCGCCCATTTTTTGCAGAATTCACACGTGAAAACTGGTAATAATGTAAAATGAGACTGTCAATTCACAAGAATCCCGGCAGGTCCCACTCAATTTTCCGTTTTTACACCCAATGCCGGCGTGGAAAATTTTTTAAGGAAATTTTGAAAAACCCCTTGCATTCCCGCGGAGGGTGTGCTATAATAACTTCGCTCACGGGGGCGTAGCTCAGCTGGTTAGAGTGTCTGCTTGACATGCAGAAGGTCATAGGTCCGAGTCCTACCGTCCCCATACGCATGTTGATTCACATGTGTACGAAAAATGCCGTTCGTTTGACCGGCATTTTTTCTTTCCTGAAAGCTTTCAGCTTGTTCGTGATACGAATACGAAATAATTGTTATGGAAGAAAAAACTGCTCTCATCGCCATGAGCGGCGGCGTGGATTCCTCCGTGGCCGCGCTTCTCGCAAAGGAAGCAGGCTATCGGGTCCTCGGCTGCACCATGCGGCTCTATACCAACGAGGACGCCGGAGTTCCGACCGGGAGGACCTGCTGTTCCCTGGACGACGTGGAGGACGCGCGCTCCGTGGCCCGGAAAATCGGCATCCCCTATCAGGTGTTCAACTTCACCGAGGATTTCCGCCGGGACGTCATGGACCGCTTCGCCGCCTGCTACGAGGCCGGAGGGACGCCCAATCCCTGTCTGGACTGCAACCGCTTTCTGAAATTCGACCGGCTCATGCGGCGGGCGGACGAGCTGGGGTACCGGTACGTGGTCACCGGCCATTACGCCCGGATCGGAAGGGACGGGGACGGTCTGTACACCCTCCTGAAAAGTCCGGATCCCAAAAAGGATCAGAGCTATTTCCTCTGCTCCATGACCCAGGATCAGCTGGCCCGGACCCTCTTCCCTCTCGGCTCCATGAGCAAGGAGGAGGTTCGACGCATCGCGGAGGAGCACGGATTTGTCAACGCGGAAAAGCCGGATTCCCAGGACATCTGCTTCGTGCCCGACGGGGATTACGCCGCCTTTCTCCGCCGCTACACCGGACGGGACTATCCCGAGGGGGATTTTGTCCTGCGGGACGGAACCGTGGTGGGCCGCCACCGGGGGATCGTCGATTATACCATCGGCCAGCGCAGAGGGCTGGGTGTCGCCTGGAGCGAATCCCTGTACGTGCTGGGCAAGGATCTGGAGAACAACCGGGTCATCCTCGGACCGGAGCGGGAGCTGTATGTCCGGGAGGTGACGGCCTCGGCCTTCCACTGGATCAGCGGGAAAGCGCCCGGGGCTCCCTTCCGCTGCACCGCCGTGACCCGGTATCATCAGAAGGAGGCTCCGGCGGAAATCTTCCCGCTGGAGGACGGCGGCATCCGGGCGGTGTTCGACGAGCCGCGGCGGGCCGTATCTCCCGGTCAGGCGGTGGTGCTTTACGACGGGGACCGGGTCCTCGGCGGAGGAGAAGCCGTCGGGAGCCGCTGAGCATCCTCCATAATATACGACCGGGAGTCCGATGCCGCGGGTTTTCCTGTGCGAACAGACGAACTTATGCCCGCGCTCTTGACTTTACCGCTTTAGCGTGCTAAAATACCAGACAAACAAGAACGAAGCAGAATCGATTTCCGGAGGCGCATATGACCTTTTCATCCGGCGCGCTGACCTGGGAGGAGCGGGTGACCTTCACCCTGCGCTCCCTCTACGCGCAGTACGGGTATCAGCCCTATACCATGAGCAAATTCGAGGAATACGACCTCTACGTGCGGAACAAGGACTTTCTGATCTCCGACGGCGTCATCACATTTACGGACACCACCGGTCAGCTCATGGCCCTGAAGCCGGACGTGACGCTCTCCATCATCAAGAACACCCGGGACGAGGGCTCCTCGGTCCGGAAGCTGTATTATAATGAAAACGTCTACCGGGTCTCGAAGAGCTCCGGTTCCTTCCGCGAGCTGATGCAGGTGGGGCTGGAGTGTATCGGCGGGATCGGCCGGGCGGATGTGGCGGAGGTTTTGCGGCTGGCCGCCTCCTCCCTGTACGCCATCCGTCCGGAGTTCGTGCTGGACGTGTCCCATCTGGGGCTGATCGGCGCGGTGCTGGGAACGGTTCCTCCGGGAGCGGAGAAGTCCCTCCTGGAATGCATCGGGCAGAAGAACCCCCACGGCATCGCGGACGCGGCCCGTGAATTCGGCGTCTCTCCGGAGACCGTCCGGGATCTGCAGACGCTGGCGTCTCTGGCGGGACCGCCACGGGAGGTTCTGCCCGTTCTGCGGTCCATGGCGGAGCGGTACGGCGCGCTGCGGGACCTCGGCGAGCTGGAAACCGCCCTGTCCGTGTTCGACGGCACGCCCCTTGCGGAGGGGATCCGGGTGGACGCCTCCGTGCTGGACGACATGAAGTATTACAACGGCATCGTGTTCAAGGGCTTTCTGCGGGGCGTCCCGGGGAGCGTTCTCTCCGGCGGCCAGTACGACCGGCTCATGAAGCGCATGCACCGGGAATCGGGGGCCGTGGGCTTCGCCGTCTATCTGGACGAGCTGGAGCGGCTGGAGGTGACTGCGGAGGAGGAACCCGCTCCGGCCGCGGACGTGCTCCTGCTCCGGGATCCCGACGCCGATCCCTCCTCCCTGATGCGCGCCATGGATAAGCTGGTGAGCGAGGGACTGTCCGTCCGGGCGGCCTCCGCGGCGGATCCGAAGGTCCCGGCGAAGCGGACGGCAAGGCTGGGTGAGAACGGGGAGGTGGTTTTCCTTGACTGAGCTTCTGAACATCGCGCTGCCGAAGGGACGGCTGGGCGAGAAGGTTTACGATCTGTTTGAAAAAGCGGGCTTTCCCTGCCCCTCCATCCGGGAGAACAGCCGGAAGCTGATCTTCGAGAATCCGGAGGCCGGGGTCCGGTACTTCTGGGTGAAGCCGTCGGACGTGGCCATTTACGTGGAGCGCGGCGCGGCGGATGTGGGCGTGGCCGGACGGGACATCCTGCTGGAATACCGGCCGGAGCTGTACGAGCTTTGCGATCTGGGCATCGGAAAGTGCCGCATGGCGGTGGCCGCTCCCGCCGGATTCCGGGACGATCCCAGAAAGACCCTGCGGGTTGCCACGAAATTCACCCGCATCGCCCGGGAGTACTACGCCTCCCTGGGGCGGGACATCGAGCTGATCCATCTGAACGGCTCCATCGAAATCGCCCCGATCCTCGGCCTGTCCGACGTGATCGTGGACATTGTGGAGACGGGGACCACGCTTAAGGAAAACAACCTTGAGGTGATCGAGACGGTGCTTCCCATCAGCGCCCGTCTCATCGCCAACCGGTCCAGCTATAAATTCAGAAGCGCGGAGATCGGACGCATCGTCCGCGCCATTGCCGGAGGTGCCGAATGATCCGCATTTATCCTTTCAATGAAGTCTCCCCTGAGGAAATCTTCGCCCGCGTCCTGCCCACCTCCCGGGTGGACGGAGCCGTGGCCGACATCATCGCAGGAGTCCGGAAGGGCGGCGACAGCGCGCTTCTCGCCTATACGGAGAAATTCGACGGCGTGAAGCTCTCCTCCCTGCGGGTCACGCCGGAGGAGATCGAGGAGGCGAAAGCGTCCGTGGAGCCGGAATTTCTTGAAGTGCTGGCCCGTGCCGCCCGGAACATCCGCCGCTTCCACGAGCGTCAGGTCCGGAACAGCTTCATCCTCAACGACGAGGACGGGATCGTCATCGGTCAGAAGGTCATTCCTCTGGACCGGGCGGGTCTTTACGTTCCCGGCGGCACCGCGGCCTATCCCTCCACCGTGCTCATGGATGCCATTCCGGCGAAAATCGCGGGCGTGCGGGAAATCGTCATGGTGACGCCTCCCGGAAAGGACGGGCGCGTCAATCCGGCGATCCTTGCGGCGGCGGCCGAGGCCGGGGTGGACTGCATTTTCAAGGTCGGCGGCGCTCAGGCCGTGGCGGCTCTGGCCTATGGAACGGAGAGCATCCCCCGGGTGGACAAGATCGTGGGTCCCGGCAACGCCTATGTGGCGGAGGCCAAGCGGCAGGTCTTCGGACAGGTGGC
>Ga0256405_10010635_pt1 | contig 12063 bp, 5 predicted proteins | sample RumenRJG_02DNA_FD_189096 | JGI IMG/M metagenome (GOLD analysis project Ga0256405, IMG submission 189096) | Bovine rumen microbial communities from Lethbridge, Alberta, Canada - RJG_02 | ecosystem: Host-associated > Mammals > Digestive system > Stomach > Rumen | place: Canada: Alberta | collected...
ATAGGCTTTGGCAAGGTAACCAAGTACATCTGATTTAGTATAACTATCCTTGTTTAGCTTATCGCTTGAGGCAGTGTTATAATCTGTACTGCTTGCACCATCAGTTCCGATATCGGTATACTTAGCCGAACGTGATACCTGATATTTCTGGTTATATCCAAGCCCTTTTTTAGCCATACCGCTGTTTACGATCAGCGACATAAGGAAGAAATCCTGTCCGCCGCTTACAGTTACATCATTGCCGGGTATCTCTATTTGATCTTTTATAGTTCCGGAAGTTTCGTTGGCATCAATATCAGCTATTGAATAGTGCTTTGTACCGTTCTTCATCGTAACGCCAACAGCATTGTCTTTATCAGAAGAATCGGTTGAAGATTTCCACACCGTGCTGCCATCAACAGTTTTTTTGACCCAGTATTCTTTCGCTCCGTCGCCAAATGTTCTTATACCGTCCTCATAAGGGCGATAAGCATCGCTTTCTGTAACAGCAAAACCATTGATAACTCTGCCTATGACAGGATTTACATAGAGCCAGTTTTTGCTGTCAAGCATATTGCTCGTAGGTGAATTATTATTGCTATCTTTTGATTTTACATTTGAGGAAAGTTGACTGTTCTGCAATCCAGAAGGACTTTTAGAATCAAAATACGCAATGGCAGCTTCATTCATATTGCGGAAATATAATCCACCATTCAAAACTACTCCAACATATCCGCCCACAGGCGCGAGCTGGGCAAATTTACCATTAACACCTATTGCTGTTGACATAGATGAATAGTCGACCGATACATTTTCAATAATGTTATCTCCGCCCATAACACGTGCTATAACTGCACCATAAGCACCATTATTTGATGTTAAAGTGAAGTTACTTTGTTGACCTTCTATCGTTATCGTACTTCCCGGCTGCACGCTTATCGTCAAATCTTTAACTACACTGCCATAGCTGTAGTAAATAAAAGGCGCCGTTGTCTGATTGATAATGGTTTTACCGTTGCCGTCAAACACTCCGCGGAACCTGTATGGATACTGCCCGTCATTTCCATCGGTAGTATCATTTGCTCCGAATCCTTTGAAATCCTTGTCATCAATTACAAGATCGTTTGCTGCTGCATCATCAGCTATCTTATAATACGCACCTGCAAGATATGTGCGAAGAACGTCGTCTTCAAATGTATAAACCGTACCGTTTATTGTACACTTATGAACGGAATTTTCAGTATCATAAGTACACTGAACATGAGCTTCTTTGCCCTCACACCATGTTCCGGTAATAGCTGTGATCGTGTGATCAGTGTCATTTTTAGACAGCCCTGCCTTTGGAATATAAATACTGGCATCAGCTGCTCCGTTATTTATCCAAGAGCAGAAATTTTCAATATCAGTGCCTGTTGATATTACATACGGATCATTATATGTCCCGCAACCACTTGCCTCTTTAGAACCATGATTGACCTGCAGCTGATACATTTGGCTTGATGCGTTGTACTTTTCTGCAACATAAGGCAGAAAATTCTTAACGAACAAATTGGTAGCTTCTGTATTTCCCCAATAACTGTGTGTTGTATCACTTGCGCTAATCGGATTTGTATACTTAGAGGAAGAAGCATACTTAAATTCCTCATTAGGATACTGGGAATTCCAATAAGGACTCACTGCCCCGGTTTTAGGATAATTTGTGCTGTCATACCCAAGCTCCATGCCGTAGGTGACTTTACCTAAGTGAGAAGTATCCGCTGTATCATCTCCATTTGTATCCCAATCCTGAGCCCATGTGAAATCGTAACGTCCCGAAGAGCTTGATGCAAAAGAGAAAGAATTAAGGAAAGTAGCTTTGGTAAAAATAGAATTATAGGTATTATACATATCAAGAAAATTGCCCTTGCTCGTATCTGCCAGATCGGCATCAGACTTTCCTGTAACATTTCTTCCGTCCAAGGTCATCGACTTAAATTCGATATTGATATTGGTAGCAGAACTGTTGCCGGCATCTCCGATAAGGCTTGTTCCGGCAAATGATGATGAAGTTCCGCTATTATACGATGTAGTCGTGCTGACCTTTGCCATATCAAACTTGGAATTGCTGCCAAGCTTGTTGATAAGAAGCGGAGCATAATCCGAAATAGTGCTAAGATTATTCACTTTAATTCCGTCAAGGCTGATACCTGTATTCACTTTAACAGTACCGACCTTACTGGAAGAGCTGCCATGTACTGTGCCGCAAATGAGCGCACCGCAAACAGACGCAGACGTACTATCATCATCATTTACATATGCGTTAACATCTCCCTGAAGGGTAATTGAGCCTATTGTTAAAGTACATGAATTGACATCATTAAACAGAGCATTATGCATGAGGTAATGCTGAGTGTTGCTTTTGTTTTCAGAGTCATAAAGCGAGGTACGATCATAAGCTTTTGTCGAATCGGCTGTATTCTCAGCTGTGTATTTAAGCCTCTCACTTGTTTCAAATTCTTGATTGTAAAGCTTAAAAGTTCCATTCACAGTCAGTCCGGAATCCACATTGATCGGATACCAGCTGTAGCCCGTAAGATCATATGTCTGGTTCGGAATTGTGCTGCCAAGCGGATTCGCAAAATACCGCTTGATATTTGTACAAGTATAACGATTAAGTGCAAAGCTCATTAACTGATTATTGTACGCCCCGGCATTTGTCGTTGCATTGTATGTAAATATACTTGCATCCGTACTGTCAGCAGTCACTGTATCAAGATTATAATAGTATCTTGCATTCGGATTGGGCTTAGCACCATTCGCAGTCTGTGCATGATAAGTTCCGCTCGCACTTGTTCCATTAGTTGAGAAGCTATTATTATGAATCGAAATAACACCGTTTCCGTTGTTCATGATGTATGCTTCGCCCGGACAGGTGTACGCACAAAGCTCATCAAAAACGGCTGACGAATTTATGCCTGATGTCGCATCCAGAGTCAGGTTATAGGTATAGTTGCTTGGCAGTAAAAGATAGATCGCACTGCGTCCGTCTTCGGTATAGAACTTAGAATCAGCACTTGCGTAATATCCTTTATTTACTATCATTCCGACGGAGTTTGCTGAGCTTGCTGTCAGCTTGATGTTTTGAATATCAAGTGAAGTAACATTCCATTTTCCTGTTGCTCTGTAAACAAGACCGGCTGTATTTCCGTCATCCGTTCCAATGCTCACAGTAGAAGCTGTCGTTCCGTCATTCTTTACAGTCACGGAAGTTACATTGACGTCTGTTTTCAGCCATGAGTAACCTAAGAGACCTCCCATAGCACCGTTGCTTTTAAGCGTTCCGCTGATATTAAGTCCCTCTACTGATACATTTTCAAGTGTTAGTACTCTATGTTTATCATTTTTCGTATAATCTCCTGCTATCGCTGCAATAAGTCCGCCAATTTTTTGGTAGTCTTTAGCCGATGAATCACTGATGCTTCCCTTTAAGGTCACATTAGTAAATGACCACGCCTTTGTTTCATCAGAATTATGACTTATAAGACCTATCACACCTCCGAGACAGGTATCTACGTGCTCATTTCCAGTTGTTCCTGTTGGCGCACTAACATCTCCACTGAATGTCGCACTTGAAACATCAATTGTTCCGATGCCTTCACTCGCCTCGCCAACAAAGCGTCCCAGAAGCAGCTGGGTATTCCCATAATGAGTAAAATCAGTATTGACATTGACTGTTTCTGTTGCCGAAAGATTACCCGTTGCACGTCCTGCAAAAGCTCCTGCATAAACTATTGCTTTATCTCTTTTAGCATTTACAGATACCGTTCCACCCAGCGTGATGTTCTTTACCGAACCGTCGTTAACTATTCCAAGCAGACCATTGTAGAAATGTCTGTAAACGGCACCGCCGTCATTGGTAGAACCTATTGCAAGATCAATCTCATGCCCTTTACCGTCAACTGTACCGGAATAAACACATTTTGATGCAGTGATACTATCTGTAGGCGCATTGTCTCTGGTAAGACCGCCAAGACCTGTTCCGGAAAGACTGATAGCTGTAGAATTACCAAGTTCTATATTGGTAGACAGAAGGTCAGAGCTTGTATTTGTTGTATCAGCAAACAGTAAAGCTCCCGTATTCTGCCCATCGTTGATCTGCATATTCAGAGCAGTCTTTGCATAATCACCTACACTTGAGATAGTGATCTTGCTATCAGCTATCGGTGCAGCCGCAACTGTAGCTGTATGTGCATTTTCATTTACTGTTACAACCGTGTTTGAATCAAATTGTTCAGCAGTATACTTGATACCATTATCAGTTGTTTCAGTCTTCCCGTCAAAATGGATGACTTCGCCCCATGAACCGATGTCATCGACCGACACAGAGGCTCTTGTCAAGCTCCAGTCCTTTTCAGCAAAAATAAGAGCGTTATCACGATAGCCCACAATCTGACCTTCTGAATAAACAGTATCTTCACTGACCTGAACTTTGCCTGTGCCCGAAAGATCCGCTGAACCCATAAGACGAAGAACACCGCCGTCCATGTGTCCGATCACGCCACCGCCATAAAAGTCTGATGATGATTTCGCTGTTATACTCAAAGCATCTATAAATGCAGAGTTAGAGTCTGCCACCAGACCGCCGAAGACATTAGCAGCATCATTGTTACCATTGGCGATCGACACGTCATATCCATCAAACTTTACATAAGCAGCATCTGTGTCCGCACTGCCTGTAATTCCGATACAGCCGCCATAATTCGTATAGCTTCCACCGGTGCGGTTGCAATTGACAGAAATATCTTTCACAAGCAGCGAATTACCGAGCTGAGCAGATGTGTATTTTCCGATAAGACCGCCATAATTTATCATATCACCATTTGAATGGTCAACATATATCACCGCACTGTTATCTGACGAGTCTTTGAGCGTGATGTAGCCGGAAACATCTGAACAATTGTTTTCAAGCACACCAAACAGACCGCCAACGGAACCGCTTCCGTCAACCGTCATTCTTGAATTTGTATCTGTTCCTATTTGATAGGCAGCAACGTCAAATTCTGCCTCATTAAGATTTGTTTCTGTATTTAATGTGAAAGCCGGTTTGTAGAACCCAAAAACGCCACCGGCACCGGCTGCTCCAACAACAGTGTTAGAGACAGTATACTTAGATGAATTACTAAATACATTTCCAAGAGCAGAATCATTATTTAATACTACTTTACCGCCATCATTATAGCCTGAAATACCACCTGCATAACCGCCGCTGCCTGACGCAGTAACTGATGCAGAACTATTAGGCATATTGCAGCAGAGAGTAAGCGTGGAACCATCATACATAGAACCGACAACGCCACCGGCATTTCCAGCTGCCGAGGTAACGGAGTATGTTGTATTGCTCCCTGTGATGCTCTTAACAGTAAGCTCACTATCAGCACCCAAGCTGCCGCAGACATATCCTGCGTCCTTAACATCATCTGCCCCTGTAAGACTATTGGACACTGCAGCTGTAGTATTGTCTGTGATACTTATCTGAAGCTTGGCTCCATCCATCATCTCACCGATAAAACCGGATGTGCTGTAATTATTGGTCGTATTATACGAATTAAGCGTAACGAGCCATTCATTGACACCTTCAAGATCCGGATCATGTTTTACGTGTCTTGCAAGAACCGGCTCGCTGTCAGTTGTAGTCCTTTCAAAGTACATTGAATAAGGAGTAACTCCATCACTGTCTCCTACGATTTCTACAGAATCATATACGTAATCAAAGAACGCTTCTGGTATCTGTAAAGTACAAGCGGCTGTCGTTGCAAGTATGACTTTTCCCTGAAACGGATACTCTTCAGTTCCTATCGCAATGAAATCGGATATGGCACTTGCTGAATCACCCTCTACATAACCGATCTGAATAGTATCCTGATAATGATTCCCCGGGAATGAGAAATATGCTCTCGAATATGTAAGAATTCTCTCTACACTTGAAAGGTAATAGACACCTTCTTGTCTATAGGTATATACTTCACTTTCTTCATCATTGTAGACCTGATCAGAATAATTGTCCTTATTTGCAGCATAGACAGTCTTGCTCATTTTAAACACATTACTGAATGGAATCTGCGGAGTATTATTAAAAATGAGCGCACCAACAAGAAGGAACGAAACCATTCTTCTTCCGATCCTTAAATTGTTTTTATTGGATTTTATTCTCTTTGAATTGCTTTTATCTTTGCAATTATTATTTTTCATAAGCCTCATTCTCCTAATACGTCGTGGTCAAATGGCGTAAATAGCTGCTTCAATCATAATTCATATACATAAAAAAGAAAACGTTTTAATCCGCCGAAAAGTTTACATAGCTTTCAACGGTACTCCAGAAATCATCGTTTCCCGATCCGTAATCTGATTTTTCAGAACCTGTCATGTAAAACTGAAGATCGTAACGGCTGAGTCCTATTATATTACCTTCGTTATCTACTTTGTTGGAATCAGCGGTAAATGAAAGTCTCTTCCATGTTGTTCCGCCAGTTTCAAGAGTCTCTGTTACCTGTCCGCCGGAATTCTTATAAAACGTTTCAATGCTGCCGTTAAAACCATATTGAGCTATATTTATCTGACTCAGTTCAAGATAATCTGTACACCATTCCAGCGTAATATCAGCTTCGCCGCTGCCGCTGATAAGATAGTTAAATGCATCGTAATCGGTATTGGACAATATGTCACTGAAGCCACCTGTCCATCCACGAGACATTACAGTACCTGCTTTCTGAATGCCGATTATCGCACTAATAGATGTAAAGTCCTGCGTATTGCTCGGAGTAGCAACTACCTTTACATATAGATCAGGATTGGCTGTAAGCATCTCCTGCGGAAATCTGATATAATATGTGTTTTCTCCTACAAGATATGTTCCGTTTGTATCTGTATCATTGAATGTCCCCGATATTTCGCCGGTATAGTAACCATTGGTATCGTCATAGGAATATGTATTAAATTTAGTGTAGTTTGTTCCGTTTTCAGAAAAAGCAATCGTACTATAAGTTCCGAGAATAGTGGCATTCTCACTTATTTTTGCTCCTGTTTTATCGACCAGCCATGCCTCAAATGTATAATCCAGTTCTCCCTGATAAGCTTTTTTCGTATTGGTTACGCTATGATTCCACAGAGCCACAGGCACTACGCAATAGCCGTCATTATCTCCCGCATTAAAAGATGCTTTCTTTATTTCAGTATCACCCGTTGACAAATAATTTGAAGAAAACTGCTGCCCCTCATTTGCAACATTGGCAGCAACTTTTCTGACACGGTTTTTATTGGCAATATATTCTGCACGGGCAAAAAGAGTAACTGCAAATACAGCTGCAACTATAAGCCATACAGTTATCCAATACTTTTTTATAAACTTCTTTGCATTCTGCATTACAATTGTCTCCTTCCCGCAAGTTTATTTCGAGTTTTATAATCACTTTTGCATCAATCAGCCTTTACAGTTATATAAACCATATCCGTATCTTTGTAAGTAGCTGATGCTGCTGAATCTCCATCATTCTCCCATGAAACCCTAAGAATGTACTCATGATAAAACGGCGCTCTTGTAGCTCCACCTTCTACAGGTATTTCATTTGCCTGCCAGTACATAGGTTCTGCATGAGTCTGAACAGCTGTATCGGCGCCATCATCTGTCTGTGCAGTACTTCCGTATGTAGTATTATGATAAGTTCCTGTTCCTTGTGCGGCAAACTGATCTGCCCAGTTGAGGTAATGACCTGCATATGATACGGTTTTACCGCCAATAGTATAAATTGATTCGGTAACACTTGACAAATTTGCCTGCTGATATGATATTCCGCTTCCGTTGAGAGATACCTTTTTACTATCATCATCAAGCTTTATTGTATAATAAAGGTCATCACCGGCGTTCTTGTCTGCATAAACAGGATCTGCTGTGATTTCTGACATTGTTGACGGGTCATACTTATCTGTCAACATATATGTAACGTAATCTTTCCCATCAATTCCCGATGGTTTTGTATCATGCACCTCTGCTTCAAAAATCTCGTACTTATAGTTGTTGTTTGTCGTATGAGCGAGCTGAAGCGTGTAACTCGTTACATAGTCCCCTGCAACCGAGAAAACATAATCCTGATATGTAACTCTTGAATCAGCTGTTCCATTCACATTATACCAATATGCGGTCACGTCAATATTATTGATCTCTATGTTCTTCGAGTCTTCTCTTCTTGCTGCCGTAATATAAAGAGAGTTAGGCGTGCTGATCTTCTCATATCTGGCAAGCTGTCTCTGATAACTGAACCAGCTGTATGTAGGATATACGATCAAGATCGCTATGGTAAGTGTAGCGGCAAGTATAAGCTGGAGTTTTTTATTTCCGAAAAGCCTTTTCATCTTTTCAGGAAACAATTTTTTCATTTTTTCATTTGTCTTATCAATATCTGCCAAACTCCTTACCTCCTTTCATAATCGTAACCACGCTGTGCGATCTATGATTATCTATAATGCTGATCAGCATTCAGTTTATACTTATACCGCTGACCCGATCACTTAGCATTAAGCACTAAAAGGAAATAGGCGATGTTGGAACCTATAGACTGGTCTGCTTTATTATAGCCATAGCTAAGTGCAGTTATATTGTTTTCCGCAGTTGACTCATCAAACTCTTCGGATGCAGTCATGTATCCGACCGCTTCTTCACTTCCAATGCCTTTTAATACACTCACGGGATCAGATAGAACGTAATCCCTTAAATCTGAAATCGTAACACTATCTGTTGCAAGACTGGTATTTTGCGCAATACAGGTCATATCAGCAAATGTATTAGCCCATACCCAGTATAACGTTACCGGTTCCAAAACATCCTCAGTACAGTTACTGAATGTCATCGAAAACTCATCCTTATCAACCAATCCCGTATAAATGTAAGGATTCGCTGATGTACCGCTGCCCGTTCTGCCTGTAAAAAACAGAATATGCGAATTAAGATAGGTTACGGATTCATAAGCAACATCATTCGATTCGATCAGACTTAGACTGCTGACATTAAAAGTCTCATTATCATTTTCCTTGACATCGGCAGAATAGCCATCTAATTTAAGGGAAAAGGTAACTTCTAAACTGCCGGTTCTCTTTGGTATCACATAAAACGTAAATTCACCACAGGACGCAGGTCCCACACCATCGTCCGTCGCATCATACTCAGAGGAAAGCCTCCATTTTATGGTGTCAGCATTACCTGTTGTATAAAATGAGCCCGTTGAAGTAGTCCTGTTTTCCGTATCATCTATATAAGAATACGAACCACTCGTCCCATTCGGAACTTCAATTCCGCCCTCCATATCATTAAGGAGAGTTCCTTCATCATAGGTTGCAGCATCACCTTTTCCAGTTTGGATATAACTCTTTGCTCCCTCATTATCTCCGGTCACAGCCAGCTCAAATGGGCTTCCTGCACTTTTAATTCCCATACCACTACCAGAAACATCTCTGTTCATTGTGAACCAGCTTAGCGAGGAAAAAATCAACAAAATTAACGTTAAAATCCCCATAGCTCCCATCTTGATAAGAGACTTCTTCTGATTTTTCTTTTTCTCAGCGAGTTCATCAACTGTCTTGCTGCTCGATGAAGCAGACTGTGGCAACTCACCGATAGGATATTTATTTTTATTATCATTCATCTGCTTCACCTCCCAAAATTCTTAGAAACTGTTACCAAATAATTCATCATATCTTTGAAATTCAGTATGAGTTATCTCGTGACAATTCCTTAGAAATATCGTGTTTTCGGTCTTTATATGGTCATCTGTTTTAGTGGTGCGTGGTACACCGGTATCGTGACAAGCAAGGCAATAGTGAATATCATTGCGGCAATGATTTGGATTTTTTTAGAGACGGTCAGTCCCTTAAACTTATCTATCAGATTTTTCACTTGGGCTGACCTCCTTTCAATAGCTTTTATGAATCAGACTCAACCGTGACATCTATCATAAAATAGGTGATCCTTGTTCCAATTTCATAGTCAGCAGCGTTATATTGCTTACTTAGAGTTTCAAAATTTTCCAACGTATCCGCACCATAGATCATATCATGAGTGATAGTCTCTGTACCTGTAAATACAGTTGATTTGTTCGTTTCCAAATAAGCAAGCAGAAGCTCCTTATCGGTAACCGTTTCATCATTCAAATTTACGGCTGTTTCTTGAACAACAGGGATACCGCTTCTCAAGTTGTAGGTATTTGTCTGTAAAGCTATCTGTCCGAGGGTATTCGTCCACATCCAGTATATCGGCACTTGAACCGCTTTTCCTTCATTACCTGATGCTATCGTCTGATTGATAGTCCTTGATGTATAAGGGGCAGTATAATAATAATTCCAAACCGTTTCACTGCCGGAGCTTCCTGAAGTAGTTGTTGTTTCTCCCAACCCGCCGAAGAACAGTATATGCCCTTTCAAGTAATCGGCAGCCGCTATATATTTTTCCGCTTCACCGGCTGCTGTACTATTGTTTACAGCGTTTGCCGCTTTTGCAAAATCAGCCGAATTTGTGATTTCAATGATCTGTGTTCCATTTTTGGTATAAACAGTTTCTTCCTCAACCTCATCTGTCTCTGGATTTGTCACTGTTTCGGTCGAAACATCATACTTATCTATCTCGGCAAATGCTATAACATTCAGCGAGACCTTAACTTTCAGTGAGCTATCCGTCTTAGGGATAACATACAGGCTTAATTCTCCGCTGCTGCCGGGGCTGATATCGGGTGGGATACTTTCATCTACATCGGTGGTATTAGGATCATCGACCTCTGGCGTATATCTTAACAGCAAGCTGTCATCGGTATAATATGTCCCTGACGTTCCGCTTGGATTTGAATAAGTCCCTGACGTACCCTCAACATACTCGGAGTGCTCAGAGTTGATCACGCTCTGATTTCTCACACTCGCACCCTTGGTCGCTATATCAAACGGTAGTGTAGCAGTTTTTATCTGCATATCGCCAACGGAAGTTTCACGGTTTTGTGTGAACCAAGCTATCGAGCTGAATATCCAGACGATGAGGGAGAAAGTCATCAGGACGGCGAGCTTTATGAGGGCAGAGCGGCGTCTTTTGCGAATGTTCTCGCTGTCAGACGCACTTGAATTGGCATATTTCCTCATAGACTCACCTCCTGAAATAATACAGACTGGAAAATATTCCACTAAAAAATGGATACATCTTGTCAACTTATATTATACCATAAAAAGACAGATTTTGCAAGGGTTTGGGGTGAATTTTCACAATTTATCATAATCAACACAGAGTATAATCGAAGATAAATTTAACAAAATGGAGCAAAGGAATATCCCCTCCGCGGAGGGAGGGGATATAAAGGAGATATGATGTTTCAAACTGTTTTGGAGGAATAGTCTGAAAAAAACATAGCGTAGGTTATTATGCAGCTGAAGTTGACTTCGCATTATCTGCCGGACTATGAAGTTGACTTCGCATTATCTGCCGGACTAGTTCTTAATGCACTATTTGTGCTCAAGTCAAACTTGAGACCGACTGTAAGTGTATCAAGTGTTGTAGTAACATTTTCGGACTTGCAATTCACGTCCTCACCTTCATACCAAAGGTAAACATCTGCTTGCAGAGGTGTAGTAGTATCCACACCAGGAAGAGAAGCAACATCCGTATAAGCTATGGCGTTAGCTGCCAGAGGTGTAATTTTAATGTTATCACCCTCTGTACTTGTTCCATTGTAAACGTAATAATCAGCGGGAATATCTTCCCCGGTGCCTGTATAATAAGGAGCAAAAATGTAGAATTTGTTGTTGATTGCTACACCAACTCTAAGAGATTTATCAAGAGTTGCAGAGCCGCTTGAACCACTAACAGTTACATTCTTAATAGAGAGGTTCTGAGCACCGTTCGCTAATCCCATATTGGAGATACCACTTGTGTTTGAAGCCTTAAGATAATAAGTGTATTTTACATAATATGCATCTTCACCAGAATCAAACGTCGAGTTATTATTAGCATCTTTATAGAAAATTGAATTGGCTGCATTTACACCAGACGATGCTGCTGTTTCCGAATTCGCTAAAGTCAAT
>Ga0256405_10010637_pt1 | contig 12062 bp, 10 predicted proteins | sample RumenRJG_02DNA_FD_189096 | JGI IMG/M metagenome (GOLD analysis project Ga0256405, IMG submission 189096) | Bovine rumen microbial communities from Lethbridge, Alberta, Canada - RJG_02 | ecosystem: Host-associated > Mammals > Digestive system > Stomach > Rumen | place: Canada: Alberta...
GTGCTGTTGAGCATCACGGCTTCTTCGCTCCCATCACCAGCCTGGAGACTTACTACAAGGCAAACGAAGCTCTGATCGACATCGACGAGTCCTCAACCTTGTTCACCTCCGACTGGCCGATCTACACAAGAACATCCGATTCCTGCCCTACCCAGTTCTATGATGAGGCAGAGGTCAAAAATTCCCTGATCGCCAACGGCTGCGAAGTCCACGGCACGGTAGAGGATTCCGTAATCGGCCGCGGTGTTGCCATCGGCAAGGGCTCTGTTGTCAAGGGATGCATTATCCTGGCATACGCTGAGATCGGTGAAAACGTCGTGATCCAGAATCAGATCGTCGACAAATATGCTAAGATCATCCATGAGAACAAGATTCTCACCGAGCCCGGCACAGTAGGCTACATCAAGCACAGCGATACTCTGTAATCATTGCTGCTTATTGCTGTTTACTTCTGTATCTTTTTCAGGAGGCTGTCGTTTTATAACGGCAGCCTCTTTTTTTGCAGGCTTTCTTTTTTGACAGCCTGCCTTTTTTGCAGGCTTTCTTTTTTGCCGCCTGCCTTTTTGACAGTCTGCCTTTTTTGCCGGCTTTCTTTTTTGACGGCCTGTCTTTTGCCGGTCTGCTTTATTTTTTTCATGAGCATGTTCGAGGCCTGATGGGCTCATACAAAACGTGTACAAAACGTGTATAGTTACAGGTACAATTTGCAGTCAAATTAGTATGGACAAACCTCATTCAGGTCTTCTATAATCGACTTATGTCGAAAACAAGCACAGTAATGGAGGTGCAATTATGGCAAGACCGCAGAGAAGCAGGCGTGTCTGTGAAAAGCCGTCTATAGAGCGTTTCGTGCCCTGTTCCTCCTCCCTGCCCGACGGAGAAAAACCCGGCGAACCGGTTCTCCTCACGGTAGATGAGTACGAGGTCCTGCGCCTTGTAGACCTCGAGGGACTGACACACAGCCAGTGTGCTACACAGATGAATATTTCCAGGACAACTGCCACTGAGATCTGTGAATCCGCCCGCAGGAAAGTTGCCGCTGCCATTGTCAACGGACGAGAGCTCGTCATCGAGGGCGGCAGCTGGAAACTGTGCAGCGGGAACAGAAAGGACTGTTTTCTGGAATCCTGCATTCGTCCGGAGCAGGCATCAGAGGCCTCCGGGCAGCAGTCCGCACAGGTATAAACCGTTTTTATCACTACTATCATTTACAGGAGAGAAAACATGCTTGAACTTCAGAATATTTCTTTCGGCGTCACCGAGGACAACGGCACCGGCTCTGTCGATAAAGAAATTCTCAATGATATCAACCTCAAGGTAGAGGACAATAAATTTGTGGTCATCACCGGTCCCAACGGCGGCGGCAAGTCCACGCTTGCCAAGATCATCGCCGGCATTGAAAAACCCACGTCCGGCCGGATCTTTTTTGACGGCGTGGATATCACGGACATGAATGTCACCGAGCGCGCAAAGGCGGGCATCAGCTTCGCTTTTCAGCAGCCCGTCCGTTTCAAGGGCATCCAGGTCCTTGACCTGATCCGTCTGGCAGCCGGAAAGAGAATGTCTCCCGCCGATGCCTGTAAGTATCTGGCAGAAGTCGGTCTGTGCGCCAAGGATTACATCAACCGTGAAGTAAACGCCAGCCTGTCCGGCGGCGAACTTAAGCGCATTGAGATCGCCACTGTCCTTGCACGCAGCACCAGACTCTCTGTCTTTGACGAGCCCGAGGCAGGCATCGATCTGTGGAGCTTCCAGAACCTGATCCAGGTCTTCGAGAAGATGCGCTCCCAGATCAACGACAGTTCCATCATGATCATCTCCCACCAGGAACGTATCCTCGAGATTGCGGATGAGATCGTTGTTCTGCGGGCCGGCAGGATCGCGGCGACAGGTCCCAGGGAAGATATCCTGCCCACACTGATCGGAACCCCTTCCGCTGTCGAGGCCTGCAAGGTCCTTACAAGCAAGTAATCTTAGCTTTTACAGTTGTGTAAAAAATGTCAGTGTAAGGAAATGCAGTAAACCGATCCGGTTATTGCCCTGCAGCTTCCGCCCTGGCAAAGATCCGGGGGACGCTTTCGCGGTTCCTGTATAGATGAGATTGGAGATAGCAGCATGCTGAAGATTAAAGAAATTGACGAAATACAGAAAAGACTCCTTCAGGAGATCGCCGACCTGCACTCTGTGCCCGAAGGCGCATACAATATCCGTGCCAACGGCGAGTCCGCAATGCGCAACACCACAGCCAATATCGATATCATTTCCAAGGAGAACGGATCCGGAATCGATATCAAGATCAAGCCGAACACAAAAAACGAGAGTGTCCACATCCCTGTTGTCATGAGCCAGAGCGGCCTCAAGGAAGTGGTCTACAATGATTTCTACATCGGTGAGAACAGCGATGTTGTGATCGTCGCGGGATGCGGCATTGACAACTGCGGCACCCAGGATTCCGAACACGACGGCATCCATCGTTTCTATGTCGGCAAGGGCGCCAAGGTCAAATATGTCGAGAAGCACTACGGCTCCGGCGACGGCACCGGCAAGCGCCTGCTCAATCCCGGTACCGAGGTCTATATGGAGGAAGACAGCACCATGGAGATGGAAATGGTGCAGATCAAGGGCGTTGATTCCACCAAACGTGATACAAAGGCCGAACTCAAGGCCGGCGCGCGTCTGGTCGTGCAGGAGCGTCTGATGACACACGGCACCCAGGATGCCCACAGTATCTACAAGGTCGTCCTGGACGGCGACGGCTCCAGCGCGGACGTGGTCTCCCGCTCGGTTGCCCGTGATCACTCCTACCAGAAGCTGGATATGTGCATCCTCGGAAACGCAGCCTGCCACGGCCACACCGAGTGTGATTCCATCATCATGGACGAAGGCCGCATCCTGGCTGTTCCGTCCCTTGAGGCCAACAGCACGGAAGCTGCCCTCGTACATGAGGCAGCCATCGGCAAGATCGCAGGCGAGCAGATCATCAAACTCATGACCCTTGGCCTGACCGAGGCAGAAGCCGAAGAGCAGATCATCAACGGTTTCCTCAAATAAATAGATCCGGCCATCAAAAAATAATCTCAATATCAAAGGATCAGGACTCGCATGACATATCAATCATTCAAGATTCGTCTGTGAGTCTTGCGCGATGAAGAATAAAAAGCCGATCGCAAGTAAATAAGCCACGACATCATAAGACTCCTGCCGCATCTGTGTGAATGCAGCAGGAGTCCTGTGTTTCTCCGGACAGAAAGGAGTTTCTCCCATGCTATTTTTCAAAAAGGATAAAAAGGATAAAAAGGCGGAAAGTTCAGGGAATGGTTCCCTGTCCTACGATCCCTCTTTCCAGGAACCCGTGCTTCGCTGCAGCATCTGCAACGGCGAGCAGGTCGCGGGCTTCAGGGATAAAAAGACCGGTGCCTTTTCCGAGGTCATGCTGATCCGCTCTCCTCAGGATCTGGAGGAATTCCGCAATCAGTATAAGATTCGGGAAGAGATCAGGAAAATCTACTGAACCATGCTGCGGCCTGTGCAGCAGAACCGCCCTGTCCTTCCAGATCCTCCAGAAGGGGATAGAGCTCCCGGTATTCCTGCTCCTGCCTGTCGGCCGGAAAACTCAGCCCATATCTGCGGACCCGTCCGTCCGGCTCCAGGATGACAGTAAGACGGCATGTTGATCCGGCTGTCGAAAGCAAGGTCTGCAGACAGAGCGTCATCTCTTCCAGGTCGGCCGCCCCGCGGGTCAGGATCGCCTGCGCGCGCAGATATTTGCGCATCCTCTTCCGCTCCTTCTCTCCTATGACAGGCAGGCGCCCCGCTGTGCTGTTGTGCCGCAGGTCCGCCAGTTTCACACGCGCCGCGATCCGGTTGCCCGAGAGCCTCTCTACGTAGTCCAGATATGGCGTATTGTCATCATGCGTCAGGAGTGCAAGCGCCTCCATGACGGAGGACGGAAATCCCTCTGCAGCAAGCTGCTCATAAGTCCAGGCCGTATCCTCCATGACATCATGGAGCAGGGCAGTACACGTCTCCTCTTCCGTCTCCATCTGCTCCGCCAGATGAAAGGGATGAAAGACATAGGGCATCCCGCCTTTGTCGACCTGGTCCCTGTGCGCCTCGAAACAGATCTGCATCGCTCTCTGTGTCAGCTTTGTATAAAGCATTTCTCTCCCCTCCTCCGGAACATGCCGCAGTTCTTACTGCCCATTTGCATGCAGGCATGCAATGTGCCCTCATTTGTTTTTGGCTCACACTTACAATATTTGTACAAAGATAAAGTCCCTCAAAACCTCATCGACAAGGTTCTCAGGGACTTTTCAGAGCTGGCAACGAGAATCGAACTCGTGACCTCCGCACTACCAATGCGACGCACTACCGACTGTGCTATGCCAGCGTATTGTCTGCTGCTGTTTTCCGCAACGAATGTATATTACCACAGCTTTCAGTTTTCTGTCAATCAGAATTTTAAAATAATTCTGCAAAAGAATTTTGAAATATTCAGCAAAAAACAATCATCGGAAATCCCGCAAAAAACGATCACCGGAAATCCAGAAAAAAACAATCACCGGAAATTTCGCAAAAAACGATCACCGGAAATCCAGTAAAAAACAATCACCGGAAATCATCGGCGTGGAAGGACCGCCAGGAAATGACCAACCCCCAGACCCTTTCTGTCAACCCACAGGGGACCGGGGGTCCATCCATCGGCCAGAAGATACTCCCTTTGTCCGTCTTCTCCTTCCCTGCAGGCATAGCAGAGCATATGGTGGTTTTTATACCTGGGATGCAGGTAAACCTCCAGCAGCACGATTGCACCCTGTTCCAGTGCTCTTTCCACCCCGCTTTCCGTGATCCATGGATGAAAATGAACAGAAACATCCTTTTCCATGCCGACAGCGCGAAGACACCTGCGCAGGTAAAAGGCCGTCATAAAATTGGAAGTGCCGCCGAACCGGCCAAGCAGGTCTTTGTTCCAGTAGGCATGCATGCGCCTGCCGATCTTTGCAAACTGCAGGAACATATCCTCGCTCTTTGTTTTCAGCTTCCTGCCGTTTGCTGCGCGGCTCTGCATGGAACGGACAATGTTGACCATGGCTGTCGGACTGCAGTGTCGTGTAAAGCCGTCTTCAAGCTTCATAAACTGTCCGGTCGTGCAATAGGAAGCAAAGGGGATCCAGATTTCGGATCCCCCAGTCACATGCCCGGCTTTCTCCGGGGCCTTTTTTGCCGGAGACAAATGCTTCGATACCCTCCGGCGGCGGGACTGTCCTTTGCCGCCGAGGCCGGCTTTTTCAAATATCTGATCTGCCTTTCTGATCATCTGTCTGCAACCTTCCAAATCAGTGTTCGATCGCCTCTGTCCAGTATGGCTGATTGTAAATATCGGTGAGACGATAGGTGAGACGGACTCTGCCCTCAGGAAGTGTCACGTCGCTGACTGTCAGCCCTCCCTTGACCGTGATGGGATCGATCATGTGGTATTTGTCCTCGAACTCTCCGTCATATGTATAGTGATCACAGATAAAGTCGATGGTATCTCCGTCCTTGATCTCTGTAAGGTTCTTGGCGATGACCTCGATCTCCTCGTCCTCGTAAACTGTCGATGCACCGGCGACATAGCCATTGGGGTTGTTGTTGTCAAATACAATGATGAGATCTACGCGCTCGTCGTTGAGAATGGCGGGAACGCGGCCGGTGATGGTCCAGCTGTCTCCGTCTTCTGTTGTATCGAGGTGGTAGTAGGGCACGATATGGCCGTTCAGGGCAAGCCAGGTATCACCGTCATCCGCCACCAGATTTCCGTCCTCGTCAAAGCTGAAGATGTTGTCAAGTCCAAGATTGATGTAGCCCTCCCCGTCATCATAGAACAGGTTGAGGTCCAGGGACTGGACAAGTCCCCACTGCTGTTCGGAGAGACTCATGACATATTTGCCATCCGCGTTCCGGGTCCAGTAGAGGGCTGAAGTATCGATGTGGTTTTCGGAGATATACTGCACCGTCTCTTCATCGCTGATCAGGCGGTCCGAAAGGAATCCTGTATTGTAAGAAGAGAGTCCGCTGATCGAGCTGTAGTCGCCGCCGAGGAAGCTTCCCAGCAGCTGGCTGATCATCTCATCGCTCATACCGGAGCCGTAAGGGGAGCTCCCCGAGTAGGATCCGGAAGAGCCGTCGTCGTAGGCGCTGTCCAGAAGCGTTCCGAACAGGGAAGGAATGGGAGAACCGGTCGTACTGCCGCCGGAAGCCGCCTGGCCACTGACCTGCATACCCGCAAAGGCGCGGATGGCCTCGGAATAATCCTCATCCATGCCGATCTCACTGTAGGACTGTGCTGCCTTGTCCACATATCTGGTGCTCTGGTAAGGGAAATAGATCGACAGGCCGTAGGCATTGGTCATTCCGGAGGAAGTTCGGTTATATTTGACGGCACTCCGAAGGGCCTCGGCCAGTTCTTTGCCTTCTTTATTTCCGATATTGTAAGCCAAATGGGCAAGATCGACCTGATCGATCTTGGCGGATCTTGCAAACTCCCGCGTTCCTTTTCTGGCTGCGGAAACAGTCCTGTAATCCTTGTCCTGGATAGATTTTGTAATGGTCCTCGCAAAGGCGTTCAGCTTCTCCGGTACAGTGTTGGAGAGCTCTGCCAGATCGGTGACCGACAGGGTCGTGCCCTGTCCGGGTGTGCGCCTTGCGCAGGTATTGACAAAGCCGTCTACTATGTTCTGCCCGATCTGTGTGGTGGGCATGGAGGTGTTTTTGCTCAGCGCTGTCAGCCAGTCGGTGTAATACCAGCCGATGCCGGGCTCGGTCTCCTCGGAGGCCACCATATAGTCTGCATACTTATCCAGCATGAGTCCGGTCTCTGTGGTTGCCATCAGGCAGGCGTCAAAACCGACAAAATCAAACTCGACACCGCCGTCCCGGAGAGCCTGGCTGATACCGGAGAGGCTCATGGAACCGCTGGATTTATTTTTTTCATCATAGCCATAGCCGCTGACCGAGCCTGAGCCGTGGTCCCAGAGGATCAGCTCGTTGCGGTTGGCGGGGAAATTCTTCTTGCAAAACTGGATGAAGGAGGAAAGGGTGGCAGGGTCCGTCATAGAGCCTCTGCCTGCATTGTCCACCAGCTGCAAAAGGCCGCCCTCCTTGACCTGATAGATCTGGTTTTTGCTGCTGCTGACGATATTGTTGTTCCAGCGGCTGCATCCGCCGGTGTAGACGATCAGATTCACGTTGTCGGCAATTTTGGCGGAAGCCATTTCCTGCAGGTCAGAAGTCGCCATTTTGCTGCGGGACTCAAGGTCGGTGCCGCACAGGTAGACCATGATCGTCACGACATCTTTGCCGTTTCCAATGATCTTCGTGCGCTTTTCACGGGACCCGGAAACCACTTCACTGTTCAGGTTTCCGACCGCGCTGCTGTTGGACCAGGTACTTTCCTGCGACCCGGAGGATGTATCTGATGATGTCCCCGCGCCGGGGTAGCCGCCAAAGCTTCCGCCGGAAGAATCATTGGCGGTGCCGTAATCATAGCTGACACTGCTGTCCGCGGAGCCTCCAAAGAGATTTCCTCCTCCGAACAGATAGACAAGGGCAATGATAATGATCACCGGCAGGCTCAGGCCCGCGCTGCGGGTGATTCTTCCTCCGCCGCTGTTTTTGCCGCCGAATCCGTTTCCGGGTCCGACAGGGCCTCCGCCCAGTCCCGATCCTCTGCGCCCCAGACCGGTTCCCTGTCCGGTCACGTTTTTCTGCCTGCTGCGCGGCCTTCGTTGATCCATTCTGCACCTCCCTTTTGTTGCTTTGACACTGTTCTCAGCGTGGTTTTCTCATTCTTTCCGACCATGCCGCCCGCCAAAGCGGCAGCGCGAGGAGAAATTCGCGGAGGCGATTTCTCCGGTGCGATCACAGATGCTTGCTGCTGCCCCGCGGCAAAAACATCCGGAGTGAAAATCTTCTATTTGGATAGTATCTTTATATAAGCTGCTTTACAGACCTGCTGCCAGTTTTTCTGCTTCCGCAAGAACACTTTCGAATTTTTGCAGCGCGGCATGCACCGGAGCCGGGCTGGCGAGGTCGACGCCTGCGTGCCTGAGTTCATCGAGGGGATCCGCGCTGCCGCCCATGGAAAGGAATTCCAGATAGCGGGACACCGCTTCCGGTCCTTTCGTCCGCACTGCCTCGGAGAGGGCAACGGCGGATGTATAGCCTGTCGCATATTTATAGACATAGAAAGGTCTGTAAAAATGAGGGATCCTCGCCCATTCGTACTGTACTTCCTCATCCATGGTCAGAACCGGGCCGAAGTAATCGCGGACCAGTCCCGCATAGAGGGCGTTCAGGCTGCCGGGATCCAGGGCGTCTCCCCGCTCTGCCATCTCATGGGCGTTTTTTTCGAATTCAGCAAACATCACCTGACGGAAAACAGTGCCCTTGAAGTTTTCCAGATACTGGTTGAGAAGAGCAAGGCGCTCGCGGGGATCCTCTTCTGTCTTCAGAAGGTGTTCCACCAGCAGGTTCTCGTTCACCGTGGACGCAACCTCCGCCACAAAGAGCGTGTACTCCGAGTAGTGCGGGGGCTGGTTATGACCGGAATACCAGGTGTGCATGGAATGCCCCATTTCATGGGCTATGGTAGATACACTGTCCAGTGTGCCCGTAAAGTTGGTCATGATATAGGGATTCGAATGATAGGTACCGGAACTGAACGCGCCGCCGCTCTTACCGCGGTTTGGATAGACATCGATCCACCTGGAGGAAAAGCCTTCGCGGACGATCTTTCCATAGGATTCTCCCAGAGGGGCGACAGCGTCAAGGACCATCTGCTGTGCCTGTTCATAGCTGTAGTGCCTGCCGCTGCTTCCTGTCAGCGGTGTGTAAAGATCATAATAGTGGAGTTCATCCAGGTCCAGAAGCTTTTTCCGCAGTTCCGCATAGCTGTACATGGCCGGCAGGTGAGCTCTCACCGTCTCGATGAGAGTATCATAGACCTCCACAGGAATATTTTCTCCCGCCATGGACATGGCACGGGAGGAAGCATATCCGCGCACTCCTGCTTCGGCCGCTGCCGCCTTGACAGCACCGGCATAGGTGGCGGCAAAAGTATTGATATGCTGGCGGTATCCCTTATAAAAACTGAGGAAAGCGTTCTTGCGCAGTGTCCTGTCCGGGCTTGTCTGGAGAAGGATATAGTTGGAGCCGGTAAGCTCGTGCTCCTGTCCGTCACTGTCCCTGACAGGATCGAAAACCAGATCCGCGTCCTGGAGGTTGTCCGCAATCTGTCCGGGCGCCGCAAAAACCTCTCCGAAACGCGCCAGCAGCGCCTCTTCCTTTTCCGATAATGTATGGGGCTTCTGCCGGAGCAGTTTTTCCATGGCAAAGCGATAGGGTGCCAGGACCTCTGTGTCCATGGCAGCCCGCAGGGTCTCCTCCGAAAGAGACAGAATCTGGGGCTGTACAAATGCGGTGCGTGTCACCGCCTCCACATACTTTGCGTAAATACGGGCATACATCTTCTGTGCCTGCTGCGCGCGGGTATCTTCGCTCCTGCGCAGGTTCGCATAGCAGAAGAGATCACTGAGGAGAAGGTCCAGCTCTGTCTCTGCCTTCAACAGGGCACCGATCTGTTCTGCCGAAGCTGCCGGATCCTCTTGTCCGATCTTTCCGTCAAATGCAGCAACCGCATCCACTTTCTCCGAAAGCCGGGCAAATGCCGCCTCCCAGGCCTGGTCATCCTCATACAGCGATGTCAGATCCCATTGAAAGGCCGGATCCAGTTCCTTTCTCTCTTTCAGTTCCTCAGCCATAAAGAGTTATCCTCCGTATCTGTTATCCCATATATTTCTGTAAGTGTTCCATATGCTTCTTTCAGTATTCCATACGTTTCTGTAAGAATTCCATATGTTTCTGAAAGAATTCTATATGTTTCCGGAAACTTTCCATACGTTTCTGTAAGAATTCCATATATTTCCGGAAGCGCTCCTTCAATTTGCAGTCCCTTAATACTCTGCAATCGAAAAAGCGTTGACTTCAAAGGTCTTTGTATCTTTCGGAACCGGTCCCGCCGCCGTCAGGACATAAGATGCCTCTTTCCCCGCGGGGATCATCACCCGGCCGGTCTCTCCTCCCAGAATCTCTCCGTCTTCGCTCCGATAGACAATCGTCACAAAAGCCTCCTCATCGGTATCGCTTGCGCAGCTGACGGTTCCCGACAGCATCGGGAGCTCCCTGAAATAATAATAGCCTTCTGACAGCCCCTGGGAATTCTTTCTGCCGGCTGCCGGCGCGTCTTTTTCGTACTCCTCAAGGACATCTGCACTGACTTCCCCGGCCTTATATTTGTCGGAAGAAGGCATTTTCAGTTCCTCCTCTGTAGGGTAGAAATCCTCCGGATCTGTTGACTGCGCCGTAAATTCGATCCTCTGCGGCTCCTCCCCGCGCACCGTCATATCAGCTCCAAAGAAGATCTCGTCGCCCGGCAGCACATATGTGTTGATCCTCTTCTTAGCCGAAGAGATCATCCTCCCGTCGGAGCCATAGGCGGAGACTGTCACGACCGGCCAGATGAGTGCCGTGTCACTGTCTTCGTTGGAGATCTTCACTGCGTAATCCACCAGATAGGCGGGAAGCGCGTTCCCGTAATCATCCGTCTTTTTGGGCGGATACACATTGGACTCATCGATCTGCGTGACCGTATACCCTGTCTCGTCGATCTCCACGCTGAGAAGGTTTTCCTCCTCATCCTCTGTCTTTGTATTTTCTTCACTCTGTCCGTCCAGATAGAGGTTCTCTTCACTGTCCGAAGGTCCATAGACCTGGCCGGGCGCAGGGCCCTTTCCACAGCCTGTCAGCAGTGCCAGCATCAGTAAAACTGCAAGTCCCGTCAAACAGGGGATGCGCGGGATGCGTCTGCGGCCGTGTCTGCCGCAGACAGGAGCGCGGAATATTTGAAGATTATCTTTGTGCCTTTTCAATACAGTCATCCTCATTACATGATGTGAAGGCAAAAGCCGGGCAGGGGAACCCGCCGCATACCTTTGTACCTCAACATCATTTCAATCAAACAAAGTCATGAGCATTTACCTTCTCAGTATATCACTTCTGCCCTGTTCACGGGAGAAAAAAACAGGACCAGGTCCCGTGATCTTCAATTAAACGCCCTTTACTTATCACAAAAAAGCAGGACCAGGATATCCTTGCTATGTGATATACCTGATCCCGCCGTTTGTAGTCACACCCCGGCCGGGGTGTGACTTGCAGGAGGCTGTTGAAGGTGTGACTTGTTGCGCCCTGCCTCTTATGGGTCCGCCGTCAAAATAATATTGTTACTATTGTCCGTATATTGTGTGCTGCCCGACAAATGGGCACCTTGCTGCATGAGCCCCGCGCTGCCATCCCGGACACAGAGCACATGCTTACCGCTTATTATTCCTGTGCCGGCCGGCAATGACAAGTGCCGTAATCCCAAGTGCAGCCAGGGCAAACGGCAGCAGATATGCCGCGAGGTTTGTCTCATCCCCTGTTTTTACGGGAGATCCGTTCCGCACGGTCTGGGGTGAGGCGGGTGTCACGCTCTTTCTGCCGGACCCTTTGGCAGTGCCCTCTTCTTCCTTCTCCAGTCCATTGGACTTTCCGGGCTCCTCCGGTATATCCGTATACTTCCCGGGTGTCTGCGGTGTTTCGGGCTCTCTCAAAAGGACAGTCTGGGCAGGATCCTGAAGATCCTTATGGGATGCGACAAGGTATTCTCTGCCTGTGTCCTGTTTCTTCCCGTCGCCGGAATCACCGGTTTTCTGACCGTCACTATCCTCGGTCAGGATATAGAGTTCCTCAAAAGCCACGATTTCCATGCTCTGCAGCTTCTGTGTCCCGGACTGATCTCCGCTCTCTGCCGCCGTCCGGCTCTTGGCAAAGAGTGCCGTCCCGTCGAAGGCAAAATCCAGGATCGTCTCTCCATCCGGGGTCCCGGGTGTAAATTGCACCCGGGCAGTCAGAGGGCTGCCGTCGACTGTGAAGGGTTTTCCGTCATCCTTTCTGATAAGGCTGCCCTGCAGGCGGTAGTTCCTGCC
>Ga0256405_10010638_pt1 | contig 12062 bp, 10 predicted proteins | sample RumenRJG_02DNA_FD_189096 | JGI IMG/M metagenome (GOLD analysis project Ga0256405, IMG submission 189096) | Bovine rumen microbial communities from Lethbridge, Alberta, Canada - RJG_02 | ecosystem: Host-associated > Mammals > Digestive system > Stomach > Rumen | place: Canada: Alberta...
AGATGAAAGCCTTCAGGTCATGCCTGAAGGGAATAAGGGATATACCCTTCTTTTTCTATAGATGTGTTACTGTCTTTGGTTAGGCAGCGGCATCTGCCCGCCACGGACAATCCCCCTTGGGCCGGAAATTGCCTCTCCCTTGGCGAAGATAATAATCTCCGATTTCTATCTTTGCCAAGAGTGAGGAGCGGATAATCGGGTAGGCAAGTAATTCGGATTATGGGAATAAGAAAAGTGGGGAGTACGGAAGGGAAAGTAGTATGGTATTGACAAAGTAAATAGAAAATTTTGCCTCGGTTGAAATCGAATCGATTTCTACCGAGGCAAAATTAATAATTTAGGGTCTATTAGCTTTCTTTAGCCCCTCTCTGTATCTGTGAATTTCCTGCTCAATTGTCAACCCGGCCGAATTACACCAGGCACAGTCATCAATGCTTCCATCCTCGTTGGCAATTTCAACGGCTTTTCTAATGTATCTGGGATGGAAATAATCTTCTGAGGAATAATCCATCATAGCAACATAACATCTGCCAAAGATTTTTGCAGTCTCTTTGGCATAGTTGATAACATCTTCCAACTTGTTGACTTCCATGCCTTCCTCCCAATAGCCGTAAAATAATTTAAAAATTGTCATAGCAAAATAAATATATGCCCCGATGGTTGGTCGGGGCATTACCTTCTTAAATTCTTCCTTGTTCTCTATATGAATAATATTTTCCATCCGTAACGATCACATGGTCAAGGAAGAAGATGCGCATCATGTCGCAAGCCTTTCTGAATCTCTCGGTCAATTGGTCGTCTTGCCTGCTCGGACGGATAGAACCGCTCGGATGATTGTGTGAAAGTGCCATCACTGTAGCATTATTCATACATGCGGCTTTGATAGCTACCCGAATATCAACGGATGTCTCGGTCAGACCTCCATGGGAAAGCTTTACGGCTTTCAGTAGTTTGTAGTTGTTGTTCAACAGCAATACCCAAGCTTCTTCCTCCTCCAAGTCGAACATTTTCGGATGCATGAAATTATATATGGCGGTTGCACTGTCTATTTCCTTACGCTCCTTAGCAGATTCACTAAAAAGTCGTCTGCCCAACTCTGTAGATGCAAGAATGGCCATGGCTTTTGCTCGGTCAATGCCTTGAACCACTTCCAGCTCTTCTGTTCGTTTGATAGCCAACGCTTTCAAGTTTCCATCACAAATATTTAGCAACTGGCGAGCCTGACGCATTGAGTTGGTATCGCTCTTACCAATGATAAGACTTATTAAGTCAACGTTGGTCATGCTTTCTACGCCGTTGTTCAAGAGTTTGAAATCCGGTCTTTCTTCCATTAATAAATCACAGAAATTGTCCTTCATATTGAATAATTTAGAGTAATACATGTTGTGATACTTTTCCCTAAAGTTCTCTGCTGCCTTAAAGCAGCAGCTTTATGGAACTTGTTTTTACGTGCCTTACTCAAAGAGTCCAGTCACCGTCAGACAAGTAATTTTGCGTGATTTTTTAGTGGAAACCCATTTTTGAAAAAAATGTGGAGGCTCCGCTAAAAAATCTCACAAAATAGCGAAGCGGTACTTGACAAGACCGTGACGGACACATTACTTTTGCACGGAAAAAACAGTTCCCGCTGCTGCTAAGGCTGTTGACAACTGTCAACGCCAATGTGGTAGAAAAATGCCTTAGGCAAAAAAGGAAATATTATATAGATAGATATCTTGACTTGCTGACTTGCAATTAGGTACATTTTTGTTTGTCTCAAAACGAGTTGATTAGATTTATTTTCAGTAATCCTTAATCCTGCGGAAGTTGAAGTTTGGGAGGTAACTGAAAAGAATGAGTTTTCTGATTTTCTTTCAGCGATTTTTAATATAGTACAAATCCATCATCCTTTGCAGAACGTTAAATTACTGAAAATCAGCCAAGTAAGAAAATGTAGTTTTTAATTACAATTATACTTTGATTATTGTTCGCAGAAATGAGTTTTCAGAAGTTATTTCAAAAAAACGGGGCAAAAACTGGGGCAAAAAACGGGGTGAAAAGTGGGGCAAAAATACGATAATTAGCAATAAAAAATCCCTAACTTATTGATAGTTAGGGATTTATAAACCTTTTCAGGCGGAGAGAGAGGAACCCCCACCTTTTCCGCTAATATCTTAATATTCAATTGCTTAGAATTCAAGGAAATCTTTCTGTACCGTATCTGTACCGCTTTTCAAACCATCTACAGACCCTATAGAAACCACTTCCTAACCCTGCAAGACTTGACTGAACCACTCGAAAGCAGTATTTCAAGCCGAATTTAAAGATCTCTTTTATTTGGGTTCAAAGTTAGCAAAAAATGAACTAACCACCAAATATTTGAGAAACAATTTTTTATCTTGCGTTTTGGTACACAAGCAGTGCAGGGTGCGAGGTCCTATATATATTATAGTGACCTTGCACCCTGCACTGCATGTGTACCAGGGCAAGCCCGTGATTTGACTTGTTCTTCATCCTCAATGTTTTATAAAGATGGTAATTCACCTCACGATAATAAATGAGCAGTCTGCGAGAATGAGAGTTCCTGCGAAATTCTTTATGTTGCGTGAAAAAGATGTTTTTTGGATGTTTGTTTTCGTTTTCTAGAAATAAATCATTAAATTTGTGGCGGATTATAAATGAAAATTCCTATGTTGCAACATGTACATCTTGAAAACTTTAGATGCTTTGAGCATTATGACATCGACTTCAAGTCTGGCGTCAACCTGCTTATTGGCGATAATGGCAGTGGAAAGACTTCCATTATCAAGGCTGTCATCCTTGCACTTAATTCTTTTTTCAAAGGGTTCAGTGATGAGAATACAACTTGCACCGGAATTGGCATTGACGATTTCAATCATACTGTCAACGATGGAGCAAAGAGCATGACGCTGCCTGTCAGCATCTCCTTTGACACGGAGACTTTTTCGGGTGTCACCATTAATAGAACCACGGAAAAAGCAGGGACAACATACTTGGGTGCTAAGGAATTTAACAAGGCCAATAACTTACTGCAAAGTACAGTCGCAAACGAAAGCCGTGGGGATAGGAAGACAGCCTTGCCCCTTTTTGCTTACTTTGCAACGGATGATATCCATGGCAACGTAAAAACCAATGTAAAGGCCTATAAGGAATATTTCGTAACATTCTCATTTGGCTACTACCAGACTCTTAGGGGTGGCTACTTTCTTAAGAACTGGATAGACAGATTGCTGGCATTAAAAGAAGGTTCCAAAGGAGAAGAGGAACTTGAAATTGTGAGGAAAGCCGTCATTAAATGTCTTGGTCAAACTGGCTGTAGAATTATCAAGAACATGAGCGTCCGTCCAATTCAGGGACATGTATATTTTGACTATATGGATGGCAGGGAGGCTCGTTTTGAGGATTTGTCAGATGGCTATCGCCGTCTGGTCAACATCGTCTTGGACCTGGCTTTCCGTTGTTGTGCCCTCAACAGAACGCTATTCCACGACAAGTGCTGTGAGGAGACATGTGGCGTCGTCTGTATAGATGAACTTGACGACCACCTGCACCCGGCATTGCAGTCTACTGTCATCAGGACTCTACAGCAGACATTCCCGAAACTGCAGTTCATTATATCTACACATGCTCCACTCATTATGACCAGTGTCCAGGACACACCTGTGAATCAGGTTATTCAACTTGGCTATCATCATGGAGAATACACTCATGAAGTCATCAATACTTACGGATTGGATGCCAGCACTATCATAAAGGAGTACCTTCATGTTCCTGACAGAGACAAGAAGGTGGCAGAGGAACTTGTCAGGTTGGAAAATCTGATTGACGAAGAGAAAGTGGACGAAGCAAAGGTGCTGTTATCTACTCTTAGGGATAAGTATTCAGACCGGATTTCAGAGTTGTCCAATGCGGAGGCCCTGCTTTCATTTTATGAGTAAGACGGTATGAGGAAGATTACTAAGAACACCGAGCCTAAAGCTTGGACGCAATATCGTCTTACCCCTGGAGCTGCCTTTAAGCCCATCCCAGAGCTGGTGAACTCTTTGTTGGATGAACAGGGGTATATATGTGCGTACTGTGAGCGGCGCATCCCCTGTAAAGATGCTGTGGAAGGGACTCCGGGCGCAGAAAACCATAGGATTGAGCACCTCCGCACACAAAGTACGTCAAAGAAAACGGGGATCAGTACCGACCTTGACTATTCCAACATGGTTGTTTGTTGCCCTGGAAATATCGCCCGCGATGGTGCCGAGAATTATCATTGTGACAAAAAGAAAGGTGATGTCGATTTAAGGATTTCACCACTCGACGACACAATGATGTCTACTATTCAGTTTACACCCAGCGGACTCATCAAGTCAACAGACAGTCAACTTGATAGAGAGATAAACGAGAATCTCAATCTCAACCAGCAACTGCTTCGGGCAAACAGAAAAGAGACTTGGCTTGGCATAGCAAGAGGCCTAAAGGCTAAGGACTGGAACGTCAGTAATATTCGCCATCTTATTGATGTTTGGGAAAGTAAGCATAAGGAAAATATCAACGGACATATGGTTCTTGCATACAAACCATATTGCAGCATGGTGCTTTACATGCTGAACAAAAAACTTAACATGATAAGTGCAAAGTAAGTTAGATAGTTTTAGTCGCAATGGAGGTCCACTATCTCTCAATATCGTCTTTAGTGCTTAGCAATGCGTAGTTTGGGTTGCCAATGATCGGAGTGGCGCCGAATTTTCCTAAAAGATAGTCACGCTCAAACGGCGCGTTGCTGCGCACCTTGTATTATGCAAGCGAGAAGAAACGCGATGCACCATATATATCCTTCTGAGTGAACAATATCTGGTCGCGACGAAAAAGATGCCTGACCTTCTACATCAACGGGGACAAGTATGTGCTTACCGTCGAGTTCGACGACGAAATGATCCTCGACGAGATGCTTGTCTCCTACTACTCACAGCGGCCGACGACCGTCTACCACCGATTCCACAAGGAATACAACGGAGAGATGGTCATGGAGTACAGCAGAAAGCTCGGTCTGCCGAAGAAAGTCCTTAATGACATCACGGCTTATGTGCGTGACAACTGCTCCGTCCTCGTTGCCTTCAAAAGGTCCAATGTCGTATGCCCTGAGCTGGAGAAGGTCTACGGCTACTTCAACAACCGTTTCCCCGACCGCTACACAGATGTCAAGACGATGACGGAGTTCGCGCGGAACCAACTTATCAACGACGAGGACGGCAAGGCACGCCGTTTTCTCCTGTTTTCGTCATTGGGACACCCAAATTTCAAGATCGGATGGCCATATCGACCAAATCATATAGTTTACGTTGTTCCTCATCCATTCCAAGTATCTTCTCCACGGCCTGCTTGGAGCGATCATGGATGTAGCAGATAGCGTACATATTCTTTGTAAGTTCCTGCGCGCGTTGTATGGTTATGTCCGATTTGGCAGCCTTCAATATTCGTTCCAACTCCAACAATATTGTATAGGCCGTGAAGCAGATGCAGATGTGTCCCTCAATGCGGTTACGTAGCCTGTGGTATATCGGACGGACAGCCAGGTCAAACTTGTTGAAACGAAAGGCGTTATGTAAAGCTTTACATAAGCTGTTTCGGATTCTTAAGATTATCCTGCCTCATAAACTTGTCGAGCAGATATGTCTTCCCATCTCCAAACTTTGCCGACAAAATCATCCTCTTTGAATTCTCAAAGAAATCAGAGAACTTTGCAAGGGTATCAGTTATGTCTATTTCGAAGTTTACCATATTTGATTGTTCAAACCGAACGGCTAACAGACCTGTTGACCATCCTTCATAAGATGTTTCCCAATGCTAAGATTGTCGGTCATCGTGATCTGCCGGGTACGACACCCAAGTCCTGTCCCTGCTTCAACTCGCATGAGGTGTTCGGGTATATAGAGAAGCTCTGACATTAGTCTGTTTTGTCTGGCTGGCTTCCGCACTTGGCAATGAGCGGGAGAGCCATTCTTATGATGACTAGACTATTCAAACATCCTCATGACTTTTTTAATGATTGGAGCCATATCGTAGTACTTATACTCGGCAAGGCGACCACCGAAGACGACGTTCTGCTGTTGGGCAGCATCAGTGCGATACTTGTCGGCGAGTGAATTATTGGCATCATCGTTGACAGGGTAGTAGGGTTCCATGCCATCCTTGTACTCGGTAGAATACTCCTCACTGACAACGGTCTTGGTATTGTCATAGACCTGCTGGCCGAATACCTCGAAATGTTTATGCTCAATGACACGGGTATAGGGGACATCGTGGGAAGTGTAGTTGACTACCGCGTTGCCCTGATAATTGGGCGTATTCTCTATGCGGGTCTTGAAAGAGACTGTACGCCAATTCAACTTTCCAAACTTGTAGGAGAAGAATTCGTCTATTCTTCCAGTATATACAAGTTTATCAGCATAGCGCTGCCAATCATGGTACTCGCTATTGAAGAAGTCAACATTGGTCTTTGTTTCTACGCCTTCAAGAAGTCCATTGATTAAACGGTTGTAGCCACCTATAGGAATACCTTGATAAGAATCATTGAAGTAGTTGTTATCAAATACCAACCTTACAGGCAGGCGTTTGATGATAAAGGCAGGGAGATCTGTACATTTACGTCCCCATTGCTTCTCAGTGTACTCTTTAATCAGCGTATAGAATATGTCATTACCTACAAGACAGAGTGCTTGTTCTTCAAGATTCTGTGGCTCACGACCATTAAGTGCAGCTACCGCATCTCTCTTTTGCTCATCAATCTTAGCTTTTGCCTCTTCCGGTGTTGTGACACCCCACATCTGGTAGAAGGTGTTCATGTTGAACGGCAGATTGTAGAGCTTCCCATGGAAGTTGGCAACAGGAGAGTTGGTGTAGCGATTGAAAGGTACGATGGAGTTCACAAAATCCCATACTTCCTTGTTTGATGTGTGAAAGATGTGTGCACCATACTTATGTACATTGATGCCTTCTATATTCTCGCAATAGACATTACCACCCAGTTGTGGTCGTTTGTCAATCACCAAACATTTCTTTCCTTGCTTGTGTGCGAAATATGCAAATGTGGCTCCAAAGAGGCCAGAGCCAACTATTAAGTAATCGTACATGGCCATAGTTTTTAAATGAAGATATTGTCTATTTCACGATAGAAGTTCTCCTGCTCGTGCTTGATTGACTCGCGCATATATTTAAAGTCATTAATACGGTCGTCATAGTTGTCTAAGACATCATCTATACGTGCTTTTATATCATTATAGTTGGCATGGAGCATGTCAAACTTATATTTGCTATTGATAGGAATATCTTCAAAATAGCCTGAAGCACCGAAACGGCCTGTGATAATGCAGCAGTTGTGAATAGCTGCCTCACGTGGAAGACGATCCTTGCCAGGGAAAGGACCGAAGTCAATATATAGTTTGGCTTGATCAAAAAGATGATTGAGCTGTTCCCGAGTATATCCTTTCAATGGAATGAACTTATACCCAGGCATACGCTTCATGAGTTTCTGGGTATATTTCAAACCTTTTGCAGGATTATAGAGAATTAAATTCTCTTTTTTCACAGAAGTATCTACATTCTTCAATATCTCTGGATTGATATAATCCGTGAGGCGGAATATCCTGTCGAAATGCTGAGAATAGAGATACTGTTGAATATACGTTGCTTGGTAGAAGTGATAAAGACGTGTGTCCTCCTGTCTTACCTTCTCAATAGAATAATTATTTGGATAAGGGTACTTAGGCTTAATAAATTCTTTATGCTTAATTTTAAAGACTATTGGTCCTAATGGTGTTCTTTTCGCCATCCATTTCAGAACTTCTTTAAGCATACTCATTTTCTGACCAACAGACTGAGTGTGCCTCCACAAGTCACCAAAGTTCCCGTTCCAACCTAATGCGTTTTCTACAGACATCCACCATATGCAAAGCTGGGCCTTCTTAAAGTAGGGTATCGTCATGACAAAGGACTCCGGAATAACCACAACGTTTTCTGGACTATCGTCAATAGAATTAGCCACGGCTATATTATATTTTCTGTAGGCCTCGGTTACCTGATTGTCATCTTTGACAATTTTGCATGAGACAATGTCTGATATGTAAAAGACATATGCTTCTTTACCTTTCTCACGCAGATAATCTACTAGCTGATGTGAAAGTTCCACACCACCTGTCGCGAATTTATATGGTGCCATAACGTACACCTTGTTATAATGTAATAATGACATATCGTTAGATATTTAGCTCAAAGCTTTTCTTAAGAAATCCATTGATTGCTTTTTCAATTCTTCTCTTTTTTTGTTTACTTTTTCCCAATCAATCCGCTCATTAACAAGTTCTTCTGTCACTTCTTCCGGATTGATTACAAGCCTATGCTTCAATCCGAAAAGACTAAGAAGAGTCTTGAATCTAGTAACTGCCTTTGGAGATACAACAATAAAAGGAACATTAAAGATGATACAGAAGACAGTACCATGGAATGAATCTGTAACTACAAACTTAGAATTCGCATAGCCATAAAGCCATTCCTCAAGAGGCTTGAACTTAGACATAGCCAGTTCTTCTTTGTTCTTTACCTCCCAAAGGAAACGTTCAGGGAAGAGGTTTACTGGCTTAGTATTCAGAATGGTAATTATCTTGTTAATAACCTTTCGTTCATAAGTGTCCCAAAAGAAGACATATTGCATGAAATCTATCTTCTTATCTATGGGCTGATAGTTCTTTATGAGTTGCATGTAGTCCTCTTTGTCAAGAAGCATTGTAGGGTCAAGGACCCACTCTGCATCAACACCGAAATACTTTTTGCAAAGCTCTATACCTGAAGTCTCTCGTACAGACACAGCCTTGAAGCGTTGAAGGAGCGGCTTGCATACATCGAGCTGATTGGGGCTGTATTCCAACTTGTCAACGCCAAAAGAGGCGGCATAAGCAATTCTCTTAATAGGACTATCTTTTGGAATAAAGTCACCAAAAAGATGATATAAGTCAGGACTTAAACCTGGGCGCCAAGTCTGGTCACTACCAACAACAACAACTTCTATCCCTGCTTCTTTAGTGAAGTTATAGATATCTTGTGTTCCGTTGTGGAAAGTTCTCGTCAGATGAATATTTTTTTTGATAAATGGTTTCAATTCTGACACACGATAATCCTCGTAGCTGAATGGACGAAGAAATGGCTCATCCTTTCTATGAAGTACATATTTCCTCAGCGACCACTTAACCAACTTTTTCGCCTTGAACTTAAGGGACTTGTAATTGTATAGCTTCGTATTGTAGATGTAAACTTTATGGCCCATTCGTTCCAACACAGTTTGCAGAGCATAACCTTGCAATATTCCACCATAGTTGTCGTAAGGTACAAGTGTTAAGATACCGATTATCATTATCGTTATTGATGTTTGGATTTATATATCTCTTCTGTAAGTTTATAAAACTTACCTATCAGTTCTTGTCGTGATGGCAGTAAAGCTGTCTGCTGCTTGATTCTGAGGGAAGCGAGTATCAGTTTTATTCGCCAAGGGTGAATCTTCTCAAGATTTCCGTCACCTATCAGAAGCCGCATCAATTTAGAGTTGAGCCTACGTAGAATTTTCTTAGATACTGTATCCTTAAGTTTTTCCTCTTGAAATCCGAGTTTAGTATCCTTCAAAAACTTATCTGCGTCCAATGCCTCTAACTGGTTATGAATATGATTTACATCATTTCTTTCTGAAATGAATGAGAGATTAGGGAACGGTGTATAGAGGTTTCTATTGATCTCGATTTCTGTAAACCAACCAATTTCTCTCAGATGGATGTTTGCCATCTTGCTCAAAAAATCAGATGCGATCTTATTGTTAGCGATGACAAGCGACAGCCCCTTTCTACGCTCAATTGCAGATGGATTAGTGGTGCCCCAACTGTCTCCAATTGTTATGTCTGCTGTCCGCGGAAATTTAGCAAACGGACATTGATAGCAACTTTTGCGGAGTACCTTTTTGGAGAAGAAGAAGCGGTAAAATAAGTCAACATCTCGGCTCTTCACTCTTTTTCCCCCATTATCATAAACATAAGTCATTTGTTGGGACTGATACCCCCATCCTCTGCTCTTGTTTCTGAAGGATTCTACCTTCTCTGCCTTGTTATATTCAATACTCTTCTCAAGAATTGAGCGTGAAGGAACGCCGTGGCAAACTACTTCCATTGTCAACAACTGCCCACTGTACCTCTTCTTGTTGAGATAGGAGTAGCAGCCAGCAACCTGGCATGGCGTACCAGAGAATAGTATGTTGGTTCCAGTTCTAAGTTCTTTCAGTATATCTTTATAAATCGATGATGCATTAGACTGTATATATTTTGTGTTTTGCAGCCGTTCTAACTCTTCATTTGAAGAAATCAACTTATGAAAAGCACGATGACCGTCAAAATCTACACCAGCAACCTTCCACTTACCAGTATCAAGCAAATCATGTGCTAACTGACCGAAAATACCACCAGAGCTGCTTTTTTCTCTTATCTTATCTTGAAGAGACCAGCCTTCATGCACATCAACATCACAAAAAGAGTTTTTCCGGATTCGCTCTGGATGAAGAATAGGACATACCATCTGGCACATCTTACAGTCAATACATTTACTTTGATCAATAATAGGGAAAAGGAAGCCTTCTCCATCTTCTGATATTGTTATTGCCTTTTTAGGGCAAATATCGTTGCAAGCACTGCATCCTGTACAACGTGAATGTTCGCAAACTATTTCCATTAAACATTTACTTTTGTAAGGATGCTGCATCTTAAGTCACGATCGCAGTTTCTTTATCTGTTTAGTGACTATGGGAGGAATCACATCCTTAATTATTTGTTTTGCTTTACTTTTCATCGGTTTTATCAGATCAGCAGCACTTGGTTCACCCAAACTACTAATCAACTTCAGTGCATTACTTTCATCATGCACGTCAGTAAAGACCTCAAAAAATATAGGTTGCTCTCCTATTTCTGATGTGATAAACTGTTCATATACTTTGTAAAAGCTGTCCTTATCGCTGGCGGTTATATACTTAAAGCCAAGATCCTCAGCTACATGTTTCATTAAGCAATGTGACTGATTGCCATTATGCCCTCCCGCTGAAATGAATTCATCAGTAGCCTCACCAAACTGGTATGCGCCGTGATTATAATTGCGGAATTCTCCACCACGACCATTATTAACTAGCATAATTCGAACATTATGCCCGACATGACGATTGCCAATAGAATTTAAATCATAAAAGAATGCAAGATCGCCAAATACACCATAATATAACTTATCAGGATTTGCCAACGATGCACCTATCAACGTTGACATACAGCCATCGATACCGAACCCACCTGTATTAGAGATAGAGTCTACAGACTTATCTATATCGAAGAAATTATATGCTCGTAGCGAACTGAGAATTCCCAAATGAAGAGTACTTCCCTTCGGGAACCGTGGAGCCAAGTGTTGGGCTATCCACAAGTTGGAGAAAGGTAAATCTGGAATCTTATTATATAATGTGTCATATAAGTTCCTACATTCCCTGTAATAAGAGCAGTCTTTTTCATCCTTTTCTTTAGAATAGTAATCAAAAAAGTCTTTCTCCTCCATTTCAAACACGGCTGTCAGTTTTGAGAATGTATCACGCATCTCTCCATCAGGGGATACTCGCCACACAGACTTGGGTGCCAAATGCCATGTCACAGGATAATCACCGCATACTTCACCTATGTGAACAAGAAGATCGACACCACATATTGGCTTAGCACCATTGATCTGTGCACCAATAAGTGTTGACGACAATCTGAATTCACCTGTATATCTACTAGTCTTGTCACCAATTACTATTGCATTATTCGTCTTACAGAACTTATCTATAGCTACAATTTCATCAGTGCTCATCTTATGATGTGCACCAATAAATACGGCTATGCGTCCCTTAGGAAGAGAAGGTAGCTTACCCCCCCCCCCAGGCCGTCCGAAAACCTTTTATAGGGCGGCTACGGGGCGTTTGAGGCCCACACGAAGCCTATAGAAGGCCTCAGGAGGGTTCAAATTCA
>Ga0256405_10010639_pt1 | contig 12062 bp, 7 predicted proteins | sample RumenRJG_02DNA_FD_189096 | JGI IMG/M metagenome (GOLD analysis project Ga0256405, IMG submission 189096) | Bovine rumen microbial communities from Lethbridge, Alberta, Canada - RJG_02 | ecosystem: Host-associated > Mammals > Digestive system > Stomach > Rumen | place: Canada: Alberta | collected...
CGACGAGGCAAACAGCCTGAACGACCACCGCGTCAGAGAGTAGGCAAACAACAGCACATAGGCCACGACGAAGCGTAACACGAAGATTTGCGCTGCCGTGAGTCCAGCTATTAGCAACAGCTTGGTGAATACGAAGGTAGTACCCCATATCGCCACCACAAGAAATGCCACCAAATGATAAATAAGTCTGTTCATATCGAGTTTAGTTGACTGCAAAAGTACGAAAAAAAACTGGGAAAACAACTTTTTTGCTAAAAAAACGCTTAAAAGTTTGGCTATTCGGAAGAAAATGCGTACCTTTGCACCCGCAAAACCAGCATGGTGCCCGTAGTTCAGTTGGTTAGAGCGTCAGATTGTGGTTCTGAATGTCGACGGTTCGAGTCCGTCCGGGCACCCTCCTAAGAAAATCCCTGTAAGTCAAGCACTTGCAGGGATTTTCAATTTCCACACCTTCCAATTTTGATGGAACATTGATGGAACATTTTTAAGTTGTTCCATCAATGCAATAGGGCTTGAGTTCACAAAGAGCCATAATAATCCAATCACATTCTTCCCTTTATGATTGGTAAAATCAGTTGTTATCATTGGTATTTATTATTAATGACCCATTTGCCTTCCTTGCGCCCACCTTCACGAGTGAGAACACCCAATTTCTTCAGTTTGGCAATATCCCTTTCGATGGTTCTCTCATTGACACCTTCCTTTTCCAACATCTTTTCCGAAATTGTCTTTGCAGATAAGAAAGGATTAGCAATTATCATTTCAACTATCACTTTCTGTCTGTCAGTTAGTTCTTTTAGGCCGTCTTTGGGGCCATCTTTTGGGTCATGATTATCTTTATTGGCTATGTCAGCAATGATATTGCCAGCAGCCTCATGGCAGGGGATGGTGATGCGGAAGAAGGTGCGTTCTTCATCCGTAACGACGACAGCGCGAGGCGAGCCATTTGCCTTCAATACATTCTAGATGGTAGGAATACCTGTGCTTCGTCCCTCAGTCATCTCCAACTCCTTCAGATATTCACCTAAACGACGATTGCGGTAACGTTTGGAGATAAGCAGTTCACGCAGTTCATCCAGCACCTCCCCTTTGGCAATGATGCTGCTCGACCCGCTACGAATGTAGAAATACTCCTTGCTACCATTCTTTGCAGTCACATTCTCAGGTACAGAATATGGCCTATTGATGCCAGCAGGACACCAAATCACCAACACTTGTTTGCCATCTACTTCTTCAACGCTTGTCCTAGGCATATAATACGGTGACATCTTGTTGTTATAGCTCACCATTTCCTGAAGAATACCATCAATCTTCTCGATTGGTACCCCTTCAACAGGACGGATAGCCATTCCTGTTTCATCATCGCTATCCACACCTGCCAATATAAACCCACCTCCAAGATTGTCGAAATCATTAGCGAACTCAACTTGTTAAGCATATCGTCTATGTTTATTGCTAGTGCTATATTATGATGTTTGCAAACAATACACATTATACTTAGTTATGTTGTAGATAAAACTAATTTTGCTCTATTTCCTTAAGAACTTTAACCATTCTATTAGAATATGAATTCAACATCATGTCATCAAATACATCCATCACTTCATCTGCTTTTTCGTAATCCTCGTTATCCATAAAAATGCGATAAATCGTTAATAGAATCTTTAGTAACTCCTCTTCGTCATAATAGGTGATATTACTTCTACTATCTATTAACATCTTTACGCATTGATAACTTTCATAAGGATAATCATTACAGCATTTTTCAAGATACTCGACAATATCATGGTAACCACTCTCTAAAGAACTATTGAGCCATAAAGCCAGTAAATCTTTAAACAGCTCTATTCTTGATTCGGGCATTTTGCTGCACCACACGAAATAGGAATGTCTGATTTCATTCCGATTATCATTGGCAAATCTAAGTAAGAATGCTTCACTTTGTTCTCCATAAGTCTCATCAGATAAATGCTTATATGCTAATGGAATGACTTTTCTTATTACCTCTTCTTCATTCTGAGAAAGAATGTCTTCGAACATTTCTTTGGAAATTTCTTTCGACTTTTCATATTGCATTCCAAAAAACAGAATCTGAACTAAGATTGGTTTTGCTCGTCTCTTGGAGAGTATCATTCTGAAGAATGGAAGAATCTTTTCAGGGTTGTTACACCAAAACCAATGCATCTTGTTCGAATTTAAGAACAAATAATCTGTTACTGGTCTAATGGCATATCTAAACATAACCCTATTGTATAGTTCATTGTCATAGCACTCTCTTTTCAGATAAAGCATAACAGTTAATTGATGCTCTATAGAAAGTTCATCGCATGTATCCATAAAGAAATCATAGACCATCGCTTTTCTTGTCTGCAACTTTCCAATCTTAGCCAATGATTGTATAGCATGTCCTTGAGTGCTATTAACACCAGCATTTAAGGCATCATTTGTGATGTCATTGTCAAATTTGTCTTCGATACTCGCATCATATTTTGAGTTATATTCAGATAAAATGATTCTTTTTAGGAACCCTACAATTCTATCGATATGCGCTCCTTCTGTAGTAGTGACATTATCAATAACCTCAAAAAGCCTATATCCAAAACCTTCTTGACGCAGTTGATCAAACATATCCATACATTTCCAAAGAAGTGACAACAATTTGTTTTTTTGATAGTCTGCTATTGTTAAGCCATCGAGACCTGATAATTTGTAGATGGCAGGAATATGCTCATCTTCAAATATCTGAAATACGAACTTCTCGAAATAGTCTGGACGTTCGCTAACACATTGTTTAAAAGCATCAGCATGTGCTCGATTGTCAAAATGGCGAAATTTTCCCTTTGCAAAATCCTTAATGCCATAAAAAGATTTCTGCCATACCTCACATGACACGGTTTTGTATTGCTCATTAGACATCAGTCCACCACAGACGACTGCAGCAGTAACCTCATGGTCGGGTTTCTCGTTTTTCCATTCAAACCCTAATCTTCTATCTAACTCTTGCTTTTTGCGCTTTATATTGCTATTTCTCAGATTCTCTGGTATGGCCCAAATCAATTTCCTTTGCTCATAACCTAAATGTGGATAAAATGCCCCGGTATATGATCTTTTCTTATCTGGTTGCATATCAGAATCCGACTTAAAGTCGTATATAAGTTCCTGACATAAGGTCAATGTGTCACTATCAATGAACGGGAACCAAGCTCTTAACATCTCCAAGAAATAATATGTAACATCACTATAAGATAACAAATCATCCACCAACTTTGTATCTTTAAGAATCGTAATGATATCATCAGTAAACAAGGATGGAGATTCTTTCATTGCTCTAAAAGCAAAGCAATAGCAACTTGCCTCCCTTTGCCCCAACAGATATTTTATGTCTGCAATAGCATTAGTAGTTTGATGCTGAACTTGTCTCTTCAACATCTCTCCGAACCATTCATGCAAAGCATATGCATGATGATGCTGATCCATCATCAGAGGGAACACATTGTTATTGTCAATAACATCTCTCCACGAAGGTGTCCTATTTGCATTTATAGCATAAAGTATTCTATCACGTAGAATTGGATAAAAAACTTCGGGGTACTTTTTCTTTAGAGGAGTGCAAATCTCCTCTAATATTGTTTCCACTACTCGCTCTTCATGATGATTTTCTTTCTCTTGTGGGTTTAAAATATAATCTATCAATTCAGATATGTTGTCAAGCACGAATTGAGGATTAGTTGGCAAAGCCCTTTCTATGAAGTCAGCTTTATAATAGGGAGTATCACATAAGACATTGTACCATTTCGTAACAATATCAAATGTGTAATTAGGAGTTGCACGCAAAATATTTCTGGCAATAGTATTTCTTGTTTTTTCATCCTTTATGCTATCAACCAGCTTGAAGACATCTTCTGTGCTCTGCTGAACATGATTCCAGAAATATCCATAAACATTATCATAAACAGCATCTCCGATTCTCATCGTCTTAATCTCCTTAGCAATAAGTGGCGTAATGATCTGATACCATTCCTTATTGTATGTCCGTCTGATAAATGAAAAGAACAGCAATCTATTCTGTACATACAAATCTTTGATACATTTCTTCTCAAACAGCGATATGTCCTCCCTGTTTGCCATTGCCCACAAAAGCATAAGCTGAATATGAGTCCTAATCTTACCTGAAAACAGAATTGTCTTTACATCCTCTTTATATTGCTTCTCGTTTTTTGCCCTCTCATAATCCAAGACGAAATTCACAGTTGAGCGCATAAATATTCCTTGATGCTTTTTCTTTGCCAGCAAATCTTGAATCAGCGAGCGTTTCTCTTTTTTATAATATCGGGCAAAGACATAGTCATACATGCTTTGGTGGAAGAATGTTGCCCTATTATCTATTTGTTCGATAATACCTTCACTAATCAGATAATTTGCTTCTTTAAATTCAGACGTATCATAATCCCATTGAGGGGTTAATGTTTCGTCATCATAAATCTTAAGTGCCAGGTCATAGAGAATCTTTTCTGCAATCTCTTTGTTGATTTTTACTTCTGCCAAGCCGATTGTCTGTAGCCACAATTCATCATACAAGTCTGTGATAGAATAATAGTCCTTTTTCTTGTTCTTTGCATATACTCGGCAGAACAGATTCAAGTGCTGGGGTGTTTGCAGTACTGTTTTCGTTTTATCATCCAGTTCCTTATAAAGCCCTACTTTCAGTCTATCAAGCACCTTCTCCACATCTTCTTTCGCCAACAGCCCAAGTTTAATTTTAGGCTCACGTCCCAACAGACTTAGTTTGGGGTCAAAATCCAAGTCAAAGGAACGGCAAGATACAATAATTCTCACGTTTCTCGTATTCTTGTCATCAGAAAAGAGTTTAATCAGGGCCGTGATATTCTCCAGCTTCGTTCTGTCACTATTAATATATTGTGACAAGGCATCAATTTGGTCTATAACTAATACAGACCTTTTTTCCTGATTTAAACTGGAAAAAGTATTTCTCAATAGTTCCAAGTGTTCATTACTCGTATATCCTACAGGGAGTTGCAGTTTGTCCGCTTTAATTGCGAAACATTTAATGCCATCCTTTTCCAGTCTTTGAATAGTTTTTCTGATTACAACGCTTTTTCCCATACCGGCATTGCCAACGAGCAATTTCACACAAGACTCATTTTCTGAGAGGTCATCTTTGACCCATTGGTAAAGCATTCCTATCTCTTTTCTATCAATAAAGGAATCCTTTAAATTGTGAAAATCCGTATTAATCCGATCAAATGCAGAACGGCTTTCCGACATCACCTCCTCTGTACTCTTCTTTTCTTTTGTTAGCTGTGCAATTTTATCATTGAATATTTGTTTCCAACGGTCAATCGTTGTAGCAACGTTCTTGCTCGTTACTATATCATCATCGCAGAATTCATATGTGTGGATTATATTATCTCCCTCATTATTAAAATGTCTTATATAGTCATCAGAAATGTATTTCCAGTATATTTTATTTTCATTAGCATCAACAGAAAAGAAAATGCAAACTTCATTACGCATTCTCATGGCGTAAGCTACAAAATAAGCAGGAATCTCCGCTTTGTTCTGTCCCTCATATTTCGATTTATATGTTTTAGCTTGCACCACCAATTTCCCAACAGGACGTTCTTCGTCATCTACAAGTTCAATGTATCCATCAGTATTAGCTGACTTGTCATGACATTCTACTTTATGAGCAATGGCTTGAGTATGTCTAAAAAGTCCTCGGATACACCAATTTCCGTCTTCATCAAGACGATCATTGAGGTCTGTTACTCTTTTGGGTTTGAAATTGGTTTCTTCTGTCATTATCTTATCGATTTTTCAAAATCTGCTATATTATAATTGTCTTTATATAAATACTTACACACTATCTATTATATTCTTAATTGCTAAACAGTTTTTATTTGCAGTGTTTGGCTATTGTATAATATCAATTTTCCATCCCATTTTGAAGGCAGTATTAATCTTGTCCAACATTTTCTTTTTGTCTTTGGTGCTACTATGAGTAAGAACATATAGACCTGGTGCAGCCTCACGTTGGGCATGCCCGTATTTCTTGTCTTTTGTTGTAGCCACGATATTTACGCGACAGAACTTTAGCCCAAGTTCTCTTACTCTGACTAATCCCGCTTCAACAATGGCAGAAGTAAACGTAGTTGCTGCATCATGCTCCTGCAAGATAGTTCCATCCTTCCGATAGATACATAAACCTGTTTTAGGAGCAATCTTTGAGACACGATTTTTGCGAGGTCCAAACTCCTTGTGTTCGACTTCAGGATCGGCCTCCAGTTTTTTGGCATCTATCAACTGAGTGATATTTGTCTTGCGAGACAATGCAACGCTGATAGGCATTCCTGGGTGATAGTCAACCACCAGAACCAAGTCTCGTTGTACCTGCTTCAATGCGGGTTCAATGGTCTCAGTTACCACAGGAAGAATCTCTTTCTTAATGATGTCTTCTTCCAATTCACTCACCTGTCTCTCCAAATCCTCATTCAGTGAGAGACCTTCTTTCCGCAATGTTTCCATTGCTTTGTATAAATCGCTGAGTCGTGACATGACTTTTACTTTATTATATTATTGATATCATAATCAAATTCTTGCAATTTTAGTGCACTATCAATCACAAAATTAATACAGAATCTACAATCCTCTCCTCGTATAAGATTATATTGATTATAATACTCTTGAGGATATGGTTCATATTCTTTGGCGCCTTCTTCCCACCATACTCGAACTTCTGGTGTTATAGTTTCAAAATATGTATATCTCTTAAAATCTATTCCAAGAGCAACTATTTTCAACAAATCACGTATTTTGTTTGTCGTATCTGTTACTTCTTTGAACCATCTAGCACCTTGTTTGTCATCATTTCCAACAAGTAACTGATAATCGTTGCCAATTTCTTCTCCAACACTTATAGAACTTTCAATCCCAAATCGATTGATTTTGCTTGCTTCATATGTATATAAGAGTTCAAGAAAAGCTATCTTACAATTAGATAAACATTCATACAATTTGTTTTCATTATAAAACACTTCTGCTTTATTCACATACTCTTTTACATTATTATAAGAAATAAGTTCTGAAACAGAGATGTCATTATATTCTATACCAAATTGAATAGGAGTATTCTGCTCTAAGAAATCTGTTATAGTAACTCGACTTATTTCTATATCCGTTTTAGAAAGGAATTGACCTTTATGTTTTACGCTTACACGCCTATCCTTAAGATTTCGCATGGATTCTTTTAATGATAGCTCTGGATATTTGTTCCAAAATTCCATAAAAGACCACTTTTCACAATTATCACCCTTATGTTCAGCAACAAGCAGTAGAAACATTTCTGCACAATCATGGAAAGCTAGAACAGAAAAACCTGCAACGGTTTCTACTTGCATTGATTGTTGCACGCCAATATTATGGAGGTATTTAATTATAGCTAATCGACGGATAATAATTTCTCTATCTAACATGAAAAGGCAAATTAATATTTTTTAACAATTTTCATATTTTTCTCTTGTGATTGGAGTCTCTGGATCAACGATGAGAACTTCATCGTAGGTCAGACCATATAGGTGATAAACGAGGAGGTCTATTTCTAATTCCTTTTGTTTCGTATCTGCTTTTTCATCAAAGGCTTTTGCCGCAACTACAGATTTTGCGATTGTTCCTATTCTCTCTGGGATAGGTAATACTATAGGTAAATTATCAACCTCATATCCATTTACATTGCTATTGGTACTAAACTGTTTGAAAATGTAATTTAGTAGTTTGCTATTAAACAAGCCTAAATATAAATAAAGATTAGTATCTTTCTTGAAGGAGCAATAGTTAACAGAATTAGCACAATACGCATTTTGGGATATTGTCATTTTAAGGCGAACCTTCTCATTAACACCTGTAATGCCTTGCATGACAATACGTAATTCAGTAAATAGTGAGTATCCTATTTCTTTGATAGAGCTCAATTTGATGCGATTTAAGAAGAATGTCTCTCCTTGACTCATTGTTTCTTTAACAATATATCGATCAAGGTTAGCACCACGAATCATCTTAATATCATTTGGGTCCTTTGTAAAGGCATCTTTACAAAAGGTCATATCAATCTCACCAGTGTTGCATTTTCCAAATTCACTAAATTTCCGTGACTTGATAAAAACATTACGAATGATGTTTAGATCTTTTGGCGATGATAAGGGTATAGTCAAATAACGACTATCCATCCTATTTATATCGTTATAGGATAATTGTCCTGTTTCAATATTGAAGTCTACAAATCTATCAGTATTAATCCTTATGTCAAACTCACATTTTTTGTTCGCCTGAGCTAACATAGTCAATATACAGACGGATATTTTCGCATTTTCAAACACACGCTTCTTTGGGTTATCTCGTTCAGGAAAAGCCTCTAATGAAATTATAGAGCACTCTTTTTGAATAAATTCTCTTAGTTTATAAGCACTTACGTCACATGCGAAAGCCAATGGAAATATTTCTGAGAAAACGCCCCCATGCTTTAAAAGATAGAAACTCTGTACGACAAATAGCCTAAATATGTTAAGCATCCCACCCTGTGCAGGTTTATACTTTTTTAGTTCTTTATACTTTTTGAAAACATTTGTGGGGACTGTAACAGATTCACCTTTGTTTTGTTTTTTATTGATCACTCCATAGGGAGGATTTCCAATAACAATATCGAATCCGTTATTAATGTTAAACATCCATTCTGAATCAAAGAAAGGAGATGATGCATTTTGGTCAAACATATCCCAAGTGGCCAACAGTTTTGCTTCTTCATTGCCCACTGCTCCAATATCTTCAAGCATTTTGGCAAGTTCGTCCCGCAACTCTGTGACACGCTCCTTATATTTACGTTTTGTTTTAACTGTTTTAGCTCCGAATATACGGTGCTTGGCTTCTTTCATTTCCGCTTCTTTCTGTACAACAGCCTTAGAAGTGAAAAGATTTGCATCTTTTTCCTCTAATCCAATCAACGTATTCGCTGCGACAAACTTTGCTTCGAGGTTAGGCAATGGACGGATGCCGAAGTTATCTACAGGATTGTTGTTCGTCTTTTGGTCAACAACTAACGAAATGAAGAAACGGAGTTTGCTAATCTGAATGGCGATGGGTTGTATATCTACGCCATAAATGCAATTCTCTATTAGATAGAGTTTACGGGCATAATCAGGGCGGTTCAGACTTTCATCAAAGCTTCTAAAGATATCTGCCTTTATTTCTTTTTCCTCTTCTTCTGAAACTCCGTGTTCCGCATTATAGGCTTCCTCTATAGCATTTTCCAACATCATTTCCTTCCACTGCTCGTTGTTAGGGTCAATGCGATTCAGAATGTGTACCATCTGTTGGAGCATTCCCATTGGGAAAGCACCTGAGCCACAAGCAGGGTCAAGGACTTTACAATTGTAGAGTGACTGCATAATCTGGCGTTTCTGCTCGTCTGTTAACTGAGGTTCTTCGTCAGTATATTGGATGAGTTTCCGATATTCTGGTTCCAAATCTTCGCTAACAGTTCGTTTCAGATGGGCAACAAGGCTTTCATCCACCATGTATTGCACAATCTCACGGGGCGTATAGAACGATCCTGTTTGCTTGCGGGCTGTTGTCTGCGTCTCTGGGTTGTAGGCTGCCAATAGGTTCTCAAACACTTTTCCCAACAGCTCTGGATCGAGTGACACTTCCTGGTCGAAGGGGGTATTCTCTTCAACGGTGAAGTTATAACGCTTCAGAATGTCAATGATACCTCGTGCGCTGACCTTCTTTTTCTTCTTGTCGCCATAATATTCAGACAGGTCAATGTTTTTACCAGCTTCCTCACCAAAGAATAGATAGTCTGGCACTATCAGTTGCTTGGCAATAGCCTCGCGGTCGGTAAACGCATCAATATATTTCCCATTATCTTTATCATCAAGACAATCAAAGAGTCCACCATTGAGGAAAGGTACATATTTGTTTGCCAGTTCCACAAACAGGTTAGGGTCAATAAACAACTCTTGATGGCGCATTAACTTATTATTGTCATAATCACTACGTCCTTTACTGAAACGACGCTCAGAAATGGTATCCTTGCCTTCGGGCGTTATAGGGCTGTTGAGCATTGCAAAGAAAAGGTTCTGCAGAATGCCTTTGTAGTAATAGCTGTTGTCTGCTTTGCCAAAGAGGGTGACCTTGGCATTGGGAATAAAGTTCTTTAGAAGGTGGCTGCTAATAAACTGCTCGTCGAAGAATTCATTGGGTACCAAATGCCGTTGTTTCAGGAACCAGACAAAAATGAGTCGCGTAATTAAGCGAATCATAGCCTCAGAATTATACTTCTGATTGTCTTCTAATGTATTCAGGTCGTTGGGGAAATGCACCTTCATAATTGCCCAAGCATACCAGTCGCTGAGTTCCTGATAGAAAGCCTTGGTAAGCACCTCTACCGAGAAACGGTTGCGCAAATCCTCTACACTTATCACACGACCGTATTCATTCAGATATTTGTTAGGGGTGTAATATGCTATACCCTTACCGAGATAATAGGAGTAGCGATGAGGATTGGAGTAGCGGCGACTGATGCGAGAGGAATCTTCCGATTGGTCGAGTGTAATCTCAATCAGCGAGAAACGATAGTTGCTATCGTCATCCTCTGGTACAAAGAATACCAAAGCTCGCTCGCAGAACTCATCAGCCAGCAGTCGGAAAGCCTCTTTCGTCAGACCTACACGGGCATCATGCTTTGAACTATGGCGCACTTCGTAAACGACCAAGCCAAGTGACTCACATTCTCCCAAGCGTGTTACTTGCTGGGTGTATTGGAACTGGACGGGATTCTCAACATTAGATATCTCCTGCTGAAAATCGTCTGGCAGAAAGTTTACTCTCAGAAAAGAAAGATATTCCTCACGGTTGTATGCTTTGTTAAATTCCATATCGCTCTTACTTGTTTTTGACGGTTGTATATTTCTGATCTGGATGGCTTAGCATCTCTGGGATTGTATAGAAAAGTTCTCCACTTTCGATGAGAGGATTTACATAAAGGTATCTTAATGAAGATGTTTTCCTTTTTAGTATATTTGCCAATTCTAATAAACTCATTGGTTTCAAACTACATAGCTCGATGACAAGTTTCTTCATTTCGTCCGGTTTTGCCCGTTTACCTATTTTTTCAACTCTCTCCTCTAAGATTTTGGGGAGCTGTTGACCTCTACTATTAAGAAATTCACCTCTACTATTAAGGGGGGCTTTACCTCTACTATTAAGAGAATCACCTATACTATTTTCTCCAATAGCATTACTATTTCCTTCAACAGCATTACTATTTTCTCCAGCAGCTATACTATTAAGAGAATGATCAACTCTACCATTAACAAACTGTTCGCCAGCTATATAATATGAACTCCTGCTTTGTCCTTTTTGTTCCAATAAACCCTTTTTGCACATGTCGTGTAAGTCTGCAGAAGCCTTAGATGTATTGATGTCGCTATTCAGTTGTCGATAGGTGATATTATCTATTGCTCCAACTTCACGGACAAATACCAGAGCCAGTCTTTGCTCATTATTTAAGGAAAAGTCAGCATAGGTGGCAAGCCACTGAATAGTGTCATTATCCAACAAGTGATGCAACAACAAGCGGGCAGTAAATTGATTAGCAGAACGATTAGACTCAAATGTTGGAGGCATCATCCCTGCCTTCTTCATGTGGCCACGCATTGACCTGATACCAGAGCCTTTTGTTTCAGCCAAGTTTGTATCATGAAATATGGTGCTGATAAATGGATTACGCTGAACTGATCCAGGTTCTCCTAATGTCTCAGGCGATTTTAAAGAGAAGCCAGGATTGATGACTTCCAGACGATTAGAATACCTGATAATCTGAATAGGTTGATTAAGTCTGAAAGAACAATGGATAAAAGCATTGACCAATGCCTCACGAAGTGCGTCATTAGGTAACTCAATAGGAGTGTCTGCTTGCAGATTCCCTTTTCTCAGTTTAAATCCTTTTGGCAAGTCGTCTTTAATAGCGTTCAAGGCACGGTTAACTA
>Ga0256405_10010640_pt1 | contig 12060 bp, 11 predicted proteins | sample RumenRJG_02DNA_FD_189096 | JGI IMG/M metagenome (GOLD analysis project Ga0256405, IMG submission 189096) | Bovine rumen microbial communities from Lethbridge, Alberta, Canada - RJG_02 | ecosystem: Host-associated > Mammals > Digestive system > Stomach > Rumen | place: Canada: Alberta...
AGCTGGTTGTGATATGTATAAAAAACTTAATCAATAGTTTAAAAATTATGTCGCTTCTTGTACACTTCTAAGAACGATATTTTACCGTTGAAAGAATAAGTTAAAGTAAAGTGGTATGAGTGAGCTTAGATTCACTCATATTTGGAATAAACCAAGTTTATCAATAATCGGAATTAAACCATGAAGTTATATAAATTTTCAAAGCTAGCAGGATTCTTATCTATAGCAATTATTGGTTCTAGTTTATTAACAATTGGATGTTCACGATTTAATAACCAATCTGAAGAAAAAACTGTTGAAGATAAAAGTAAAGAAAAAGATAGTTTAATTGCCAATATGGATAGTGCAACTGTATTTGAACGTTGCAAATTATATTATTCCTCAGAGAACTATACAGAGGCTTTTAAGTGTTTCCAAAAAGCTGCTGAGCAAGGACATGCTGATGCTCAATGTAATTTAGGCTATATGTACCAATATGGTCGAGGTGTAAAGCAAGATTACTTTAAAGCATTTGAGTGGTATCAAAAAGCTGCTGAGCAAGGAGATGCTCTTGCTCAATTTAATTTAGGTCTTTTGTACGCTAACGGTCGAGGTGTAAAGCAAGATTACTTTAAAGCATTTGAGTGGGATCAAAAAGCTGCTGAGCAAGGATATGCTAAAGCTCAATATAATTTAGGTGTTATGTACGAAGAAGGTCGAGGAGTAAAGCAAGATTACTTTAAAGCAGTTGAGTGGTATCAAAAAGCTGCTGAGCAAGGATATGCTCTTGCTCAATATAATTTAGGTGTTATGTACGAAGAAGGTCGAGGAGTAAAGCAAGATTACTTTAAAGCATTTGAGTGGTGGCAAAAAGCAGCTGATCAAGGATATGCTCTTGCTCAATATAATTTAGGCCTTATGTACGCTAAAGGACAAGGTGTAAGACAAAATTATACTAAAGCAAAAGAGTATTTTGGTTTAGCTTGTGATAATAAAAATCAAAATGGTTGTGATATGTATAGAAAACTTAATCAATAGTTAAAAATCATGTCACTTCTTGTACACAATTAAGTACAGCATTAGAACTGTTCGTCAAAGTGTTCACTAACTGTACTTTATTGTGTACTGTAAATGCTAAAAACTATGCTAGACCTTAGAGAACTTTAATATCTCAAATTTCTTGATCTTTCTTTCAAAAATATTTTCTCCTTTTTCTAAAGTTCTCACTCTTTTTATCCGATAATAGTAGATGAGGGTAGGAAGATTTCTTTTTAGCTTAGCTAAAAAGGAGGATAAAAATGGCAATTGATAGTAATGCATTAGAAAGCATTCATGCTGCAATCAAATCATATTCTGGTGAAACTGTTTCTAATAAGAAAGAGCAAAGTGATCTATTATCAGCTATAAATTCAAATTCTCAGGGCTTAATAAAGCAAACTCGTTATAAGACTGAGTTTGAAGAGAAGATGAAGATTGCTAATAGTTCTGAGGACTATGTAAAGATTAGTGATAAGTCATTAGATGCTTTACAAAAGTATGTAAAGAAAGAAACTAATGCAACTAATAAACAGGACTCTTCAAGTAGCTCTGGCTATACCTATGATTATCAAGCTATTAAGAAAAAGAATCTTGAGAATCTAGCTGCTATTGAAAAAGATGTAGCTGATAAGTATGGTAAGAAGACAACTGCTGATACAACTGCTTCTTCAGTAACTAAGCCTGAAGATTCTACTAAAGCTTCTGAAACTGCAAAGCCAACAGAGGTTAGTGATGTAGCTTCAAAGAGTGCACCAGAAATTGAAACAGAGCAGATGGAAGCTAAAACTACAGTAGATACTCCAACTCAAACTACTGGAAAGCAAGCTTCAACTACAACTACTTCAACTGAAGATACCACTACACAGTACACTTACGACTATTTCACAAAGAAACAAGCCGATGAGCAAAAAGCTAATCAAATAGCTCAAGAGATTAGTCAAAGATATAGTGGTAAAGAAAGTAGTGACTCAATAGTAGAGTAGCTTATTTAAGTCCTACAAAGCGTTTGCTTTGTAGGATGAATTAGTTATTTACGTCTGTATTAAATTGATTTAAGATAACCCATGCACAAGGGGTTTTACCTGCTTCAACTTTTCCTGTTGTACTTACAACTCTAGCAATATTAGCAGAACTGTTTATCACAATCATTGAGGTTGCAGTAGACTCTAAATTCTCATTTGCAATCTGTGGATTGAAGGTAATGATAGGTGTTCCAACGTCTACCTCATCACCTACATTAAGATCTTTAGTAAAGCCATCACCTTTGTAAGTATTAGTGCCAACACCGTAGGTAATATAGATCTCAATACCTGTTTTATGGCGAATAGCAAAAGCGGTTTTTGATGGCAAAATGCGTGTGATAACACCCTTGCAAGGAGCTAGGATTTGACTTGAACGAGGGATAAAGGCTACGCCGTCACCTACTAGTTTTTCAGAAATCACAAGATCCGGTACTTGCTCAAGGGGTAATAAGGTACCACTTACAGGAGCTATAAGCTCTAAATCAGATTCTGAAATGGCTTCAGTTTTAGGATCTTCTTTTTTATGTTTAAAAAACGAAAATAAGCTCATGTTTACCTTAGTTTAATTTGTTCATGATGTCTGACAAGACGTTACCAGAATAGGTGTTCATAACGTCATTATAGAGTACTTCATCAAATTTAGGGTTAAGATCTTTTTCAAGATTAAGTCTTTCAACTTGAGTCTTAACTTTCTTGATGTTGTAAGTTCCCACCACAAGATAAGTAACCCCAAGTTTATAAAAGAAAGGTAGTAACTCTGTTCTACTTGCAAATCTACCTGCAATACCTAAAGTTACATTAGTGTCATGGGCAGCTTTAGCTGCCATAACAATCATCTTAGCTAAAACAGGTGTAAAGGCATTGTCAGGTGGACATGGAGCTGATGCGTACTCAGCAAGTGAGCTTGTACCTATGATCATCATCGAGCAGTCTTTAGCAATAGCTGGTGCTAGTAACACCGCTGCAGGAGTTTCAATCATAAAGGAGATATCAAGCTTTCCAAAAGGTATTTTTTGCTCTGTTAATTCCTTTTGACATTCTTTTGCAAGTGAAAGCAAATAATCCTTTTCACTTATCTTGGTGACAAGTGGGAATACGATAGTGATCTTCTGTCCTGAGCTTGCTCTTAAAAGGGCTCTGATCTCTTTTTTCAAAAGCTCTGTACCTACACAAGCACCATAACCTTCAAGTGGGCCTGTATCGTCAGTTCTTACAGTAAATAAAGGCTTTTTGTCATCTGCAAAGTCAAAGGTTCTTGCTGTAATAGGTGCGTTTTTGGAGATATTTGAAAATAGTGGGTAAAACTTTTCAATCATCTCTTCTTCTGTAGGCTCTGTAGTAGAGCTTAAGAATAAGAACTCAGAACGTAGTAGACCTAAACCGTGAGTTGCAATAAAGCCATTACAATCCTGATTGTTAGCACCAACAGCGCAGCCTATGGTGATATTTAATAAAGACTCGTCATTGATATTGTCACAGAAGAGATCTTGCTTACCCATTAGGCTTTGGCAAATGTCATCACTAGGATCAACAATGACCGCAGCACTGTTAGCATCTAATAAAATCTTGGTGCCAGATTTGATGGTAGTTGCATCAAATACACTGTAGATAGCAGGAATACCTAGTTCTCGTAATACTACACTCAAGTGACCTGAGTCTCTGCCACCTTCTAAAACTACACCTTTGATGTGGTTAGTATCTAAAGATAGTAATTGAGCAGGGGATAAATCCTTAGTAATTAAAATGACATCTTTAGTAAGTTTTGGTAATTGAGTAATTTCACCTGATTCATGACCTAGAGTATGAATAAACTCATTCATTAAAGAGGTCAATTCTGATTTGTCAGCTTGTAAATCAGTGTTGTGCTTATAAAACTCCTCAAGATTTGACAGTAAGACAGAGCGCGCTGCCATTGAAGCAGAGCATCCACTTTGAATAAGTTTTAATACGCTGTTTTTATTGTCCTGTGAGGTTAAAAAGCCAGCTGCAGCACCTAGTAAATCTCTTACACAGTCTTTGTTAGGATTTACAATTTGTCTTAATTTTTGTGCAAACAAACTAGACTTTTTTAAGTAGGTATCACTTTCAATATCAGGATCGTAAGTAAATAATTCGTCTTGAGTGTATTCTTTGTTTTCTTTGGCAATAACCAAAGCAGGAGCTGAACTGATACCTGCGCTAATGCTTAATCCTGATAAGGTATACATATAAGTTACTCCTCAATGATCTCAACTTGGCGTGCTTGTTTTAACAATAAGTAGTATTTTGTGCCAGCACAAACAGCTGCAGGAGGGATCAATAAATTTACAATTGGAATTAGTAAAGCAATGGATACTGTAGCTCCTAAAGTAAAGGAGGATACATAGTTTTGCTTTAAATCCTGTTGCATATCTTTAAAAGAGATATGGTGATTGTCATAAGCATAATCGGCATATTGCAAGCAACCCATCCAAGAGGTTAGGGCAAACCAAAAGAAAGGACTTACAAAATTTAAAACTGGTACTAAAGAAATTAGTAAACACAACAAAGCCAATGGTAAAAAGAATAACTGCTTTCTACCTTCACGTAACAGAATACGAGGTATGTCTTTTATAAGATCGGTTACACTCATATCTATGCCTTGAGTGTTGTTTAAATAAAGTTCTACCTTATCAGCTAATATCCCATAGAAAGGGGAAGCAATAATAGTGGCTACTGTTGAGAAAAAATAACAACCTGCTATTAGTAAGGCTATTACCAACAAAGCACTTAAGATATAGGCTACAAATACTAACCAATCAGGAAAGGTATTGAAAATATCAAAAATAAGCTCTTTGATATAGTAGAACAAGACATAACCAAGAACTGAGAATAAAACAAGGTTTATTAAAATAGGAATTAACACAAAAGCTCTAAATTCTTTTTTTAAAGCTAAAGATATTCCATCAAAAATTAAGGAAATAGCAGTTACAAGGCTAATCTTTTGAGTTGTTTGATTGATGTTCATACAAAGTTTAAATATTTCTTTTAAGTGATGTTAATGACTAATCTTAAGCAATCTAATATTAACATCTCAGAAGACTTAAAAGCGTAATATTTGAGAACTTTTTACAATATGTTTGTTAATAGAGCAAAGTAAGATTTTCTCTAGACAGAAGTGAAATCTAAAGAGTCTTAACGTCTTGAATAGCTTTCACTTTTTGTTCTAAAATTCTCAACACATCGATTTTATATCATCTACATAATCAAGCCATATCAAGGATTTTAACGTGGATTTAAAAGAGTTACAAAAACAGTTTGATGAGATATCAAAGCAGGTTAAGAGAGAAACAAAATCTCAACCTGCTTTAGCTCTTTTATTCACTAGCCTTATAAGTCTGTTTAAAGTCCTTTTTGAAATGCTAAGTGCTCAGACCAAAACAATTGATTAACTGAATAATACTATTGAAAGCTTGCAGCAAAAGTTTGGTAATAAAACAGTTGATAGCAAGAGAGCTAACAACGAAAACATCAACGGTCGAGGCTGTAACTAACTACCTTTATTATAAAGGATCATTTTTCTATATGCACAGTATTTAAAGCTTGCAGTAAACTGAAAAACATTAAGAATGCCTAATACCTGTATCAGGACTTAATTTGATAAACATGGAGCCTAATCTGCGTAATCTTTTTTGAGAGCTTTTGTGCTTAAAATATCTGCCATTACACGATTATTTGTACTGCCATCATAAATGCTTTAAATTCGTTTAAGTATTTAAAAAAAGTTCGTGTAAAATAATAAGTTAATACTAAAGAATAATGGAGATAAAGCTCATGACAATAAATGATTCAAGTTCGCTAATTTTAATTGTGGGAGCGATTGCAATCTTAGCTTTTGTTGTTCATGGTCTATGGTTTTCTGGTCGAAGCATCAATCGTAAGTTAGTAAAAGGCTCAAAAGAAGATCAGGAAATCGTAAAGTCTAATCAAATCGGTAAAGTCAGAATTGTGGTACCACAAGACAATAAGGACAATACCGCAACTGCTGAAATTGGTAAGATCGAAACCTTCTCCTCAAAAGACTAAAGCTCAAGCTGTAAAAGAGCATAAAGAACCTAAAGAAGCTTTAAACGAGCAGATTATGACCACCTATGAGCTTAACTTATCAGCTTCAACAGGTCGTCCTTATAAAGGTCTTGATTTAGAAGAATTATTTAATACCTACGGCTTTATCCGTGGTGAAAAAGATATCTTTTGTGTTTATGAGAACCCTAACTTAAAAGATATTGTGGTATTTAGAATTTGCTCTCTTGAAGCTCCTTATTCCTTTCCAAAGCAAATGGATGGTTTTAGTACTAAATCCTTAGCTATCTACATGCAATTACCACCAAAAGGTAAAGGTTATATTTATTTTAAAGCTATGAGAATTGCTGCTCAGTGCTTAATTGAGCACTTAGGTGGCACTATTGTTGATAACGACAATAAAGAAATCTCTGTTGAGAAACTTGATCACATTGAATCCTTGTTGCACAGCTATGACAAGCAGGAGGATTAGTGATGAGTGATACCTTAAGCCAAAGAGAGCAGTATCGTAAGCTTATTGATACTCTAAATCGCTATGCTAAAGCCTATTATGTAGATGATGAGCCTTTAGTTCCTGATGCTGAATATGACCGTCTATACAGAGAGCTTGAGCTTTTAGAGCAGAGTAATTTAGATTTAAATGATCCTGACTCCCCAACTAAAAGAGTAGGTGGTGCACCTCTAAGTGCTTTTGAGAGCGTGCAACACAAAGTTCCTTTGATGTCTATGGGAGATATCTTTAATCATCAGGAGCTTATTGAATTTAATCAGCGCATGCTAAATGCTATCAATGTTCCTGAAGTTGAGTATTGTGCTGAGCCTAAACTTGATGGTTTAGCTGTCTCTTTAATCTATCAAGATGGTCTTCTTGTACAAGCTGCTACCCGTGGCGATGGTAGAGTAGGTGAGAATATCACTGAGAATGTTAAAACCATTAAAGCTATTCCCCTAAGGCTTACAGGAGATCACGTTCCATCTTACTTAGATGTAAGAGGCGAAGTTATCATGACTCGTGATGGCTTTAAAAAGTGGAATGAGAATGCTTTAAAAACTGGTGGCAAAGTCTTTGCAAATCCTCGTAATGCAGCTGCAGGCTCTTTACGTCAGTTAGATCCAAAAATTACAGCAAAGCGTCCTTTATCTTTCTTTGCCTACTATGTAGGTCAATGCGAAGGTTATGACTTACCAGAGGATCAATACCACCGTCTTTTAGAGCTTAAAAAGTTTGGTTTACCAGTTAACCCTAATATTAAGCTTGTAAATGGTCTTAATGGCTTAAAAGCTTTTTATGACGATATCTTAGCAAGACGTCAAACTTTAAATTACGACATCGATGGTGTTGTTTTAAAAGTAAACTCTTTACCTATTCAAGAGCAATTAGGTTTTACCGCTAAAGTTCCTCGCTGGGCAATTGCCTATAAGTTCCCACCTGAGGAAATGATGACTAAGCTTTTAGATGTGATCTTTCAGGTCGGAAGAACTGGTGCGATAACTCCTGTAGCTAAACTTAACCCTGTATATGTCGGTGGTGTAACTGTATCTAGTGCCACTTTGCATAATGAGGACGAGATTAGACGCTTAGATTTAATGATTGGCGATATGGTTATCGTGCGTCGTGCTGGTGATGTAATTCCTCAGATCTCAGGTGTCGTAAAAGAGAAAAGAGACGGTACTCAAAAGGAGATTGTCTTCCCAACTGTATGCCCTGAGTGTGGCTCTGCTATTGAGCGTGTAGAAGGGGAAGCGGTTGCCCGTTGTACAGGTGGTCTTGTATGCCACGCACAGTTACGTGAATCTATCTTACATTACGTATCTCGTGATGCCTTAGATTTAGAAGGCTTTGGTGACAGAATTGTTGAGCAATTAGTTTCAACCCATAAGTTAAATTCTATTGCTGATATTTATACGCTCACTCAAGACGATTTGGCATCACTAGTGTTAGACGCTGGAGATGAGACTAAAAAGACTCGTTTACTTGGCAATGTAGTTGCGAAAAAGCTTATTGCTGCTATTGATAGATCTCGAGTTATTCCTTTAAATCGTTTTATCTATGCTTTAGGTATTCGTGAGGTGGGGGCAAGTACTGCAAGAACCTTAGCCACTCACTTTGAGACTCTAGACGATTTAATTAAAGCAAGCTATTCAAAGCTTTTACAGCTTCCTGATATCGGACCTATTGTTGCAAAACACATCTTTGACTTCTTTAGAGAAAAGCACAATCTTGAGATTATAGAAAGATTAGTTAAAAAAGATGATGGCTTCTTATTTAGCGCAGGTATTGAGTTAACTCCACTTAAGCAAGCTACATCTGATGATGCTAAGGCGGCTCCTCTTCTTAATCAAACCTTTGTAATTACAGGTACTCTAGCTTCTATGGATAGAAATGAAGCTAAGAACAGACTGCTTGATTTAGGTGCTAAAGTATCAGGCTCAGTATCAAAGAAGACTACTGCTCTTATCTGTGGTGAAGATGCGGGCTCAAAACTTACTAAAGCACAAGAACTCTCAATTCGTATCATCTATGAAGAAGAGTTTTTACAAATGCTAAAAGATCTTGAAGGAAAAGAGTAAAGATGATTTAAAAGCTAGCTTGCGCTAGCTTTTATGATTACTTTACTAACACCAAAGGTGAGGTTTGTAATTTTGAGTTTGAGGCTACAGAGTCTTTAGAGGAAATAGCTTTCTCTAGAGTATCTGCATGCTCAATTGGCATATTCAAACCGTGAGCACTATCAATCTTGTCACCTGTGTAACCAGAGTTTAGCTTCTTGATAGTATCAATGTGAGCACCTGATAAAAGAGCAGCTTCTTTTAAAGAGGTAATTTTACCTGCAACTTCAATACGCTTGAAAGCAGGACGATTAGCAATCTTTGGTAAAGATACACCATACTTAGTTGGGTTCTTTAACACATCAGCATAAGCCTTAAATCTCATTACATAGCTTCTAGCATAAGCACTGATCTTTAAATCATCAATTTTAGGATCAGCAATGCCACGAGCTTGAGCTGCTTTAATAGCTTTTCTAGTGCCGTACTCGCCTTGATTGTAAGCTACTGCTACAAGCTCCCAATCACCTAAATCAGCATACAACTTCTCTAAGTACTTAATACCAGCATCAGTTGATGCAAAGAAGTCATAAATACCATCGTAGTTTTCTGTACGATGTAAGCCTAAGGATTTACCTGTAGAGCGAATATACTGCCATGGACCTTTAGCACCAGATGGACTTTGTGCATATGGGTTAAGTCCACTTTCAAGTAGTGGAATTGCAGCTAACTCTAAAGGTATATTGTGCTCTTTTAACTTAGTTAAAAGATAATGCACATATACATCATTACGTTTTAAGTTATGAGTAATGGTACGAGCAAATTTCTTAGCTAATTGCTGCTCTTGTTGAGTTAATTTAAACTCAAGAGTGAAACGGGATGGCTCAGCTAGCTCTGTTTCCCATACAGACTTTTTCTCATGAGCGCGTTGAAGCTCTGCGTCGTGTACAGTTCTAGACAATTCTGGAGTCTTAGCTTCAGTACTGCTAGTACAGGCGTTTAGGGATAGTAGTGCGGTCGCTACTACAGCCATACATAAATATAAAGTTTTTCTAATCATCTTCCTAACTTCTTGATCAAAATGATCGGTGGTTATTAACGATAATTAGGAGCAAAAACCTTCGTCAAGGAATTTGTGATCTCCTAAGGCGGCGTTTCTTGCAAGCTCGTCGCAACGCTCATTTTCAGGATGTCCATTGTGACCTTTTACCCATTTAAAGGTAATTTGGTGACGAGAACACTCTTTATCTAATTGTTGCCACAAGTCTTTGTTTTTAACTTGCGCCTTTGTGCTAGTACGCCAATTATTGCGTTTCCAGCCTTCAAGCCATGAGGTAATACCATTCTTCACATACTGACTATCAGTTGTGATGGTAACCTTACAAGGCTCTTTAAGAGATGAAAGCCCTTTAATTACTGCCATTATTTCCATACGGTTGTTAGTCGTACGGGTGAAACCTTGGGCAAGTTCTCTTACATGCTCTTTGTACTTTAAAATAACTCCATAGCCACCAGGACCTGGGTTACCAAGACAAGAGCCATCAGTGTAGATTAAAACTTCTTTCATAAAATCTCTTTTTAATGGAAGAAGCTAACCTTCCAAAATATGTACCTTCTGCAGTTTAGGTACATTTCAAATTCACGAAAGCATTATACCAAATTGCAAATTTGCTAAAATATATTGATAAATCAAAAATATAGAAAATGTAGTGTATAAAAAGTAGCTTTAAAAAGTGAGATTTGGCTAGCAAAAATCTAGATTTTTACCTAAAAATCAAACTAACATGTTAGAATGTAACTATAATAATTATACTGTGTATATAAATCAATAAGATAAATTTGTTAAATGAAAATTAAATTACCATAAATGTGATAGATAGATTAAAAGTTTGGTGAATAATGAATAATAAAATATACAATAATGGTATAAAGAAATTTTCAAAAAAGTTAACTTCTTCTTTTGTCTAACTTTCTTGTTTTCACGTTTTTGTTTAAGTGAAAATAAGCTAAAATAATAAAAAGACTAATGGAGATTTATCTTGAAAAGACAAGTTGCGCTAGATACTGAAACTACCGGTAAATCAGATGACGGTACTCCTGGTGAGCACCGTATTATTGAAGTTGGTTGTGTCGAGATTATTGATAGAAAAATAACTGGTCGTCAACTTCAGCTATACGTTAATCCTGAAAGACCTGTAGATGAAGAAGCTTATGAAGTTCACGGTATTTCTAACGAATTCTTAGCAGATAAACCAAAATTTGCAGAAGTTGCCGACCAACTAATTGATTTTATCCGAGGCTCAGAGCTTCTCATCCATAACGCTAAGTTCGACGTAAGCTTTATGGATAAAGAGTGGCAACTTTTAAATTTAAATGAAACTACAACGGATATGGCGCAGGTTACCGATACGGTATCTTTAGCTATGAAGTTGTGCCCAGGACATCAGGTTAACTTAGACAATTTGTGTAACCTTTATGATGTTGACAGATCAGCTCGTACCATTCACGGAGCTTTGTTAGATGCTCAAATTCTAGCTGAAGTATATTTGGCCATGACAGGTGGTCAAGGCTCATTAGAGTTTTCTGATGCTCAAGCTAAAGCTAAAAAAGTATGGCAAAGACCAAATGGTGCCAAATTGCCCCTCATGCAAGTTGAGGATGAGATGATGTGTGTGCACATCGATAAAATGATCTCCTTATCTCAAGCAAGACCTTTAGTAAAAAAAGAAGGTGAACCACCAATGGCAGGAAGTACTTGGTCTCACGACTATGACATGCCATATTTAGAAAAAGGTGAGGATGAGAGTAAGGGCGATTATAAAAAACGTTTAAAAGAGCAAAAGCTTGAAATGATGGATAAGTTATTAAATAAAGAGCAACAAGAGATGCTCAAAGCTTATCAAGAAAGAGAGCAAAAAGCTTATAAAGAGTGGGAAGATAGAGTTTTAGGTAACACCAAGTAATTGAGGATGCTATGTTAGATTTTAATGTGATTGATGACTTAAAAGAAGAATTATACGTACTAGAAAAGTTTATAAATCAAGGAGATACAGCCAAGTTAATTGAAAAAGCAATTGATCTTATGGCAACTTCAATTAAAGAAGGTGGCAAAGTCATCAGCGCAGGTAATGGCGGTAGCATGTGTGATGCTATGCATTTTGCTGAGGAGTTAACTGGTAGATATCGTGACAATAGAAGCTCATATGCTGCTATTGCTATCTGCGATCCTAGCCATATTACTTGTGTAGGTAATGATTACGGTTTTGACTATATCTTTTCAAGATTTTTAGAAGGTATGGGCTTTAAGGGCGATGTCTTCTTAGGTATCTCCACCTCAGGTAATTCAAAGAACATCATTGAAGCTTGCAAAGTATGTAAAGAAAAAGGCATTAAGACTGTGCTTTTATTAGGTAAAGATGGTGGTAAATTAAAA
>Ga0256405_10010641_pt1 | contig 12060 bp, 11 predicted proteins | sample RumenRJG_02DNA_FD_189096 | JGI IMG/M metagenome (GOLD analysis project Ga0256405, IMG submission 189096) | Bovine rumen microbial communities from Lethbridge, Alberta, Canada - RJG_02 | ecosystem: Host-associated > Mammals > Digestive system > Stomach > Rumen | place: Canada: Alberta...
CCACCCACAAGACCCTGCGCGGTCCCCGCGGCGGTATGATCCTCTGCCGGGAGGAGTACGCGAAGCAGATCGACAAGGCGGTGTTCCCCGGCACCCAGGGCGGTCCTCTCATGCACATCATCGCCGCCAAGGCCGTGGCGCTGGGCGAGGCTCTGACGGACGACTTCAAGGCCTACGCGCGTCAGATCGTGGCGAACGCGAAGGTGCTCAGCGAGGAGCTGACGGCAAGAGGCGTGAAGCTGGTCTCCGGCGGGACGGACAACCATCTGATGCTGGTGAAGCTCACCGACACCGGCGTCACCGGCAAGGAGCTGGAGAAGCGGCTGGACGAGGTGCACATCACCGCCAACAAGAACACCATCCCCGGCGAGCCCCTGAGTCCCTTCGTCACCAGCGGCCTGCGCATCGGCACTCCCGCCGTCACCACCCGGGGCTTCGGCGGGGATGAAATGAAGAAGATCGCCGGATGGATCGCCGACGCCATCGAGGACTTTGACGGAAAGCGGGAGGACATCGCCGCCGGCGTCGCGGAGCTGTGCGAGAAGTTCCCGATCTACAGATAAGGGCCCGGTTTCCTGCTCTTGTCCCCGAACTGATACTAAATCCCTTCTAAGGGGTTACGCGGCTTCTTGAAAGAAGCCTGGCAAGAACTTCTGAAATGGATAGGGACAGACTATGTCAATTATGTGTAGCCGAAACCTTGCCACACCATCCAACCTTATCAGAGTTATTGTACGCGAGCTCATCGCAAGGCGATTCGCCTTCTACATCTTGCGATCAAAACCCATATAGATAGCTTTATAGAAAGAAAACAGTATGAAAAAACCGCATGACCGATCCCCGGAAAAGGGAAGTCATGCGGTTCTGTTTTGGACGCGGAGTCCTGTCAGCCCAGTGTCAGATACCGCGCGGTGGCGGCCAGGGCCCTTTCCCAGTCCTGACGGACGGCGTCGGGGAGCTTTCCGCTGACGTCGGTCTCCAGGGACAGGGAGCCCTCGAAGCCGATCTCGTGGAGGGCTTTGGAAAAGTCCGCCCAGTCCACGACGCCCCGGAAGGGGAGCCAGTGGTAATCGTGCCGCCCGTCGTTGTCGTGAACGTGGAGGCAGGCCAGCCAGTCCTTTCCGATCAGCCGCACCGCGTCCGCCGGGGAGAGACCGAACACCGCCGCGTGGCCCGTGTCCAGGCACACCCGGAAGTACGGCGAATCGAATTCCTTTACGAAGTTCAGCACCTGCTCCGGCGTGGAGAGGATCAGCTTCGTGAAGGGCATGTTCTCCAGCGCGATGACCACGCCCGCCGCCTTCGCCTTCTCGATGAGCCGGGAGAAGAATTCCCGGTTCATGTCCATGAAACGCTCCGGATCGGGGAGGCCGTCCCCGCCCCAGGGCATGATGTTGTGAATGGCCATGCAGGGCGCGCCCACCGCCGCCGTTCCCTCAAGGGCGGCAGACATCTTCTCGAAGCGCTCTGCCCGGTCCTCCTCCGTGTAATCCTGCGGAGGGAAGCGCCACGGTCCGTGGGTCTGGAAGAAGGAGATCCCGCAGTCTCGGGCGATCCTCCCGATTTCCTCCCACCTCCGGAGCCGGTCCGGAGCGGAGAACCATTCGGTTTCGGTGTTCACAAAGGTCTGCAGGTCCGCGCAGTCGTAGCCGAGGAGCCGCATATGGGTCAGGGCCGCGCGGGCGGAGTCGGGATCAAAGGCGAATCCGACGGATTTTCCGGTTTTCACAGGTATGCCTCCTTATACGGGTCCGGTTTTTCGTCCCCATTATACATCCCCATGCCGGGAATTGCAAGGGAGGATGAAAAAAAGGACCGCCCCGGGACGGCCCTTTCATGGGGATTCCTTATTTGGTCGGCCGCAGCGTCTTCGGGTTGGCGAAGGTGCAGAGCAGCACGATCACCACGGCGCAGAGGACGGCGTTGGGAAGCATGTAGCCGCCGTTGTAGAGCAGGGAGTAGAGCCAGGGAGCCTGTCCCTCCGGCGCGTAAACGCCCCAGATGATCCATCCGGACAGGAAGCTGCAGACGAAGCGGATGATGTTGACCGCCGCCGCGCCGATTCCGTATCCGACAAGTCTTGCCTTTCCGGTAAAGGGCTTGGCGAAGAGGTCCGCCAGACCGAAGGCGGTAAAGGCCAGAACGTAGTCCAGAAGCACGACGCCCACGTATCCGAGGAACGTCCCGGCCGGCGGGGGATAGAAGCCGGTGATCATCTGAACGACGGAATAGACCAGACCGGAGCCGAGACCCCAGAGAAGCCCGTGACGGTAGGAGATATAGATGATCGGGACCGCCGCGATGGAGAGGGACCCGCCGTTGGGCCATTTCGGCATGGGGATCAGGTCGAGGACGATGGCCAGGGCCACCATCAGGGCGCATTCCACCAACGCGCGGATCTTGCTATGGGTGGTGTTTTTGTTTTCTGCCATGGGAAAAAACCTTCTTTCCTGCTGTAAGTTCTGAACGCGCGCTCCGGAACCGAAAAAGAAAAACCGCGATGAAACACCGCGGGTCCTGCGCGTCGGGCGGTCCGCTCCGGGAAACGGTCCCCCTCCGTCGGTATGTTGTGCTCCCTACGCCGGCATTACCCGGATCAGGTTAAGGGTTCGCTCTCCCTCCCGGAATCGATGCGGTTCGGGAGGAGGAGCGTCTCAGCAATCAGCACCCCTGCGTTTGTTCGGGTTTCAGTATACCACAGAGGAGCGGGTTTGTCAAGTGCTTATTCGGACGCGGAAGAGGAGGTGTCCGGGGGCTTTTTCGTGGTGACGCGGCAGGACAGCCAGACCACCACGGCGGCGGGCGCGCAGAGGGTCATGAGGAGCCAGGGATTCCGATCTCTGAGGACCCAGCAGATCAAAAGAAGAGTGCCCCAGACCAGCAGGGTCACGGAGAGGAAAAGATGGGTCCGGTTTCCCCACAGGGAGGAGAAGACCGTCAGCAGGATGGCGGAAACCGGCACCGCCAGGAAAAAGGACGTGACCAGCGTTTTCCCCGCGATGAGACCCGCCACGTACACCAGAGCCGCCAGCAGCCAGACGCCCGCCACGGAGAGAGCTGCGATGGTCCGGCGGTTCACCTGATACTGCTCCTTGTCCGGCAGAGGCTCCGGAGCGGCGGGATTTGGGCTCTCCCCGTCTGCGGGATGGTCCTCCTCCAGCATATAGTCCAGGGACACGCCGAAGAGATCCGCCATGGCCTTGAGGCACAGTACGTCCGGGAGGCCGTCGCCCCGTTCCCATTTGGACACGCTCTTGTCGGAATAGCCCAGCTTCTCCGCCAGCTCCGCCTGGGTGAAGCCCCGGGCACGGCGCAGTGCCGCGATGTTCCCCGCGATGACCGACTGCAGATTGTCCGCCGCCATTCCGTTCCCTCCTTTTTGCGTATATAGATAAAACCGATAACTGAGCGTTCGGGAATCCGAATCTACCGGGAGTAGAGCCGGGCTTTCCCTCTATTCTGGGTAGATTCTACCCTCGGTAGCCCTCTCCGGAATGGAACGCCAAGCCGTAGACCGCCTTCTCCCCTCCGGGGGTGGCGGATCATCCGGCCGTCTGGTATGATTGTATCACAAATTCGCGCGCAGTGCAAAGACAATTCGGTGAAGGGAATATGAAGCGGATATTAATTTTCGGCGACTCGATCCTCAAGGGCGTGTACTATTCGGACGAAGAGGGCCGTCACCGGCTGTACCGGGAGCGGACCGTGGAGCTGACCCGGGCGGGCTTTGAGGTGAAGAACTGCTCCGTCATGGGGGCTACGGTCAAAACCGGAGAGGAGCTGCTCCGGCGGAAGCTGGCCGACGCCCTGCCTGCCGGAGAGGACCGGAGCGACACGGCGGTGATCCTGGAATACGGCGGCAACGACTGCGACTACCGCTGGCAGGAGATCTCCGAGGATCCGGAGGGCGACTTTCTGCCCAACACCCCGGAGGACGCCTTTGTGGACCGCTACCGGGCCTGCATCGATTACGTCCGCTCGTCCGGGGCGAAGGCGTATCTCTGCAATCTGGTGCCGTTGGATCCGGACCGGTACATGGAGTGGATTTCCCGGGACCGGAGCCGGGAGAACATCCTCCGCTGGCTGGGGGACGTGGGACGGCTGTACCGCTGGCAGGCCTTCTACAGCTCCATCGCCGAGCGGATCGCCTCTCTGACGAACACGCCCCTGATCCCGGTGCGGGAGGCGTTCATGGCCGCGGACCGGTATCAGGATCTGATTTCCCCGGACGGCATCCATCCCACGGTGGAGGGGCACCGGGTCATCGATCAGGTCCTTCTGAGGACGATCCCGGCGGTGTGATCAGCTCCTTCGCGGGCGGAACAAACAGATCCCCCGCACGGGGACGAAAACAAAAGGGCGGACGCCGGAGCCGCTCTTTTTGTCTATTCCAACGATTTGGCGGGAAAACGCCCAAAGCGGGCCGCATATTCTTGACAGGACTGCGGGTTTGTGATAGAATATACACACATATACAAGAAGATAGAGGCGCGCCCGGTCAAGAGTACCGCGCACCAGGCCGGCCGACGGAGGATCCCCCGCAGAGGGGACGATCCGGGCCGCGCGGGAAAGGGAAGGGCGCCGAAGCGGTTTTTCCCCGGCAGGGAGAGCCGCTGGCCGGAGCGGAGAAGATCCCTTCGGCTGTCGCAGAAATGCGGAGCGCTATCGACGTCCCGGAATACGCGCCCGGCAGGGACTCTCCTCGCCGCGGAACAGATCGGAGAACGGATGGCCTCGCCTCCCGTTCTTCTTTTCATAAAGTGAGGTATTTCCATGAAACACACGGTCTTTACTGGAGCCGCCACTGCCCTCGTCACCCCTCTGACCGGGGAGGGCGTGGATTACGGATCGTTCGCCGACTTGATCGAATGGCAGATTTCCGAGGGCATCGACGCCCTGGTCATCGCGGGCACCACCGGCGAGGGCTCCACCCTGACGGACGAGGAACACCGGAAGGTGCTGAAATTCGCGGCGGAGCAGGTCCGGGGACGGGTCCCGGTCATCGCGGGCACCGGCTCCAACGACACGGCCTACGCCATCGATCTGACGAAATTCGCCTGCGAGGCCGGATGCGACGCCATGCTGCTGGTGACGCCCTACTACAACAAGGCCACCCAGCGCGGACTCGTCGCCTCCTTCCGGGCCATCGCCGACGCTTCCTCGAAGCCCTGCATCCTCTACAACATCCCGGGACGCACCGGCTGCAACCTGCTGACTCCCGCCCTGTCCGAGCTGGCGGACCACGACCGGATCGTGGGCGTCAAGGAGGCCTCCGGGAACATTTCCCAGATCGCGGAGGAGGCGGCTGTCTGCGGAGACCGGCTGGATATTTATTCGGGCAACGACGATCAGATCGTGCCCATCCTGTCCCTGGGCGGCGCGGGTGTGATCTCCGTCCTCTCGAACCTCCTGCCCCGGGAGACCTCCCGCATGTGCCATATGTATCTGGAGGGGGACGTGAAGGGAGCAAGAGAGCTGCAGCTGAAGTACCTGCCTCTGGTGAACGCCCTGTTCTGCGAGGTCAACCCGATCCCCGTCAAGGCCGCCATGGCGCGCATGGGCTTCGGAAAGAACTGTCTCCGCCTGCCCCTGACTCCTATGGAGGAGGCTCACGAGGCAAAGCTTGTGGACGAGATGCGGAAGGCCGGCATCCGGGTGTGAAGGAAGGATTGGGACTATGAAGATCATCATATCGGGACTTCTGGGCCATATGGGCCGGGAGGTCCTGAATCTGGCGGAAAACGGCGTGCGCGGCGCTGTGGCGGCGGGAGGCGTGGATCCCATGTACGACGGAGGCGCCTGCCCCGTTCCCTGCGTCCGGTCCTTTGAGGAGGCCGAAGCCCATCCGACGCTCGCCGCTCTGTACCGGGAGGCGGACTGCATCGTGGATTTCAGCCGCCACGACGGCATCGGATCCCTGCTCCGGTTCGCCGCCGCCCATAAAATCCCCGCCGTCGTCGCCACCACCGGCCACACGGAGGAGGAGCGGGCCATGATCCGGGAGGCCGCGGAGACGATCCCCGTGTTCTTCTCCGCCAACATGTCCCTGGGCATCGCGCTTCTGGTGGAACTGGCGAAGCAGACCGCCGCCGCCATGCCGGACGCGGAGATCGAGATCGTGGAGAAACACCACGACCGGAAGCTGGACGCCCCGAGCGGCACCGCCCTGATGCTGGCCGAGGCGATCCGTCAGGTCCGGCCCTCCGCTTATCCGGTCACGGGACGGTCGGGCCACAGCCGCAGGACCGCGGACGAGATCGGCATCCACGCCATCCGCATGGGCAATATCGTGGGGGAGCACGAGGTCATCATCGGCACGCCCAATCAGACCATCACCCTGAAGCACGAGGCCCACAGCCGCGCCCTCTTCGCCGAGGGAGCGCTTGCGGCCGCCGCCTTTATCGTCGGAAAACCCGCCGGTCTCTACGCCATGGAAGACCTGGTGTGAATTTACAGGAAGGATCACAACCTATATGAAACTCGCGATTTACGGTTACGGCAATCTGGGAAAGGGCGTGGAGTGCGCCGCAGCGAAGGCGCCCGACGCGGAGCTGATCGGCGTGTTCACCCGGCGGGATCCCGCGTCCGTGAAGACTCACTCCGGCGTTCCGGTTTATCCGGCGGACGAGATCGGGTCTTTTAAGGATAAGATCGACGTTCTGATCATCTGCGGCGGATCGGCCACCGACCTGCCCGCCATGACCCCGGCTCTGGCGAAGGACTTCAATGTGCTGGACAGCTTTGACACCCATGCCTCCATTCCGGAGCACTTCGCAAAAGTGGACGCCGCCGCCCGGGACAGCGGTCACATCGCCTTGATTTCCGCCGGATGGGACCCGGGCATGTTCTCGCTGAGCCGTCTCTATGCCTCCGCCGTTCTTCCGGACGGGCAGGACTACACCTTCTGGGGACGCGGAGTCAGCCAGGGGCATTCCGATGCCATCCGCCGCATCGACGGGGTGAAGGACGCCAGGCAGTACACCGTGCCGGTGCCGGAGGCTCTGGAGCGGGTGCGCCGGGGAGAGAATCCCGTGCTGACCGTCCGCGAGAAGCACACCCGGGAGTGCTACGTGGTGGCGGAGGAGGGGGCCGATCTTGCCCGCATCGAGCGGGAGATCAAGGAAATGCCCCACTACTTCGACGAATACGACACCACCGTCACCTTCATCACCCAGGAGGAGCTGGACCGGGATCACCGGGGCATCCCCCACGGCGGCATGGTGATCCGCACCGGCTCCACCGGCTGGGACAACGAAAACAAGCACGTCATCGAGTACTCCCTGAAGCTGGATTCCAATCCGGAGTTCACGGCGTCGGTGCTGGTGGCGTTCGCCCGGGCTCTGGACCGGAAGTACCGCCGGGGCGAGACCGGATGCCGCACCGTGTTCGACATCGCTCCCGCCGACCTCTCGCCCCTGTCCCCGGAGGAGCTGAGGGCGAAGATGCTTTAAACGGCATATCCGGGCCGATCCGGATTTTCAGAACCGACGTTTCGCCGAAAACCACAATATGCAGCCCGAAAACGGGCGCGGGAGGCGTTTATGAAGGATTCTGCTTTTGTCCACGCGGGAAATCTGTCCCGTTTCGTCAACACCAACGAAGGACTGCTGGGAGGAGAGCGTCCCCGCGGCGCGGTCCTCGAATTCCCGGGGCTGGGCGGCGGCTCCTGTCTGGGCGGGCACATGGACAACGCCGTCTACGAGACGGACTACACGGCCCGGCTGGCGGAGGAGGGGATCCTGGCGGTCTACGTCTCTGCGGGTCCCTGGAGCTGGATGAACCGGGGAGCGGTGCGGCTGACGGAGGCGGTGGCGGCGGCGCTTCTTGAGAAGTACGGCCTGCCGTCGTGTTTTCCCTTTGCTGCAACGGGAGGCAGCATGGGAGGAACCGGCGCGCTGATCTGGTCCCTCTCCACCCGTTACCATGTTTCGGGATGCGCGGCGGCCTGTCCGGGGATCGATCTGCTGAACCACTATTTTTCCGACCAGCCCCATCAGCGGACCCTGTTCGACGCGGCGGCCTCCTACGACCAGCCCATCGAGGAAGGCCTGAAGTCCCTCTCTCCCCAGTACCGTCTGGACGAGCTGAAGGACATCCCCTACTTCATCGTGGGAGACGGGGCGGACGAGTGCTTCCCCATCGCCGGTACGGATTCCTTCGTGAGCCGGATGCGGGGAAGAGGTCTGTCCGTGGACTACCGGCGGCTGGAGGGCGCGCGCCACGGGGAGTTCACGCCGGAGGTGAGGGACGCCTTGACGGAGTTCGTGATCCGCTGCTTCGCGTAAATCCGGGGGTGTGAATGGGTTGAAAGCCGTTTTCCCTCAAAACCCCGCGAAAAGAGGTCTTTTTCATCCGTCCGGTCCTTGAAGAGCCGGGCGGATTGTGTTATAATCAGGTATCGAAAAAACATCCATGACATCCGGGAGGAATAACCAATGGCAGGAATCGGAACGAAATGCGTACAGGCGGGGTATACCCCGAAGAACGGGGAGCCGAGACAGATCCCCATCATCGAGAGCACGACCTTCAAATACGACACGGGAGACGCCATGGGCGCCCTGTTCGATCTGGAAGCGCCGGGGTACTTCTACTCCCGGCTTCAGAATCCCACCTGCGACATGGTGGCCGCGAAGATCACCGCGCTGGAGGGCGGCACCGCGGGCATGCTGACCTCGGCCGGACAGGCGGCGTCCTTCCTGGCAGCCTTCAACCTCTGCTCCGCCGGGGACCACATCGTGGCGTCCTCCGCCATCTACGGCGGCACCTACAATCTGCTGGCCGTCACCATGAAGCGCATGGGCATCTCCACCACCTTCGTCTCCCCGGACTGCACCGAGGACGAGCTGGAGGCGGCGTTCCGTCCCGAGACGAAGCTGGTGTTCGGGGAGACCATCGCCAATCCCGCCCTGAAAGTGCTGGACATCGAGCGGTTTGCCCGGGCCGCCCACGCGCACGGCGTTCCCCTCATCGTGGACAACACCTTCCCGACGCCGGTGGGATGCCGTCCCATCGAGTGGGGCGCGGACATCATCACCCACTCCACCACCAAGTATATGGACGGCCACGGTTCCGCGGTGGGCGGCGCCATTGTGGACTCCGGACGGTTTGACTGGATGGCCCACGCGGACAAGTATCCGGGCCTCTGCACCCCCGACGAGAGCTACCACGGCATCACCTACGCCGAGAAGTTCGGTCAGGGCGGCGCGTTCATCACCAAGGCCACGGCGCAGCTCATGCGGGACTTGGGCGTCACCCCGTCTCCCTTCTCCGCCTATCTGCTGAACCTGGGGCTGGAAAGCCTCCACGTCCGCATGAAGCGGCACTGCGAATCCGCTCTGAAAATCGCCCGGTTCCTGGAGGAGGACTCCCGGGTGGCGTGGGTGAACTATCCCTCCCTGCCGTCCTCTCCCGAGTATGAGAAGGCGAAGAAGTACATGCCCGACGGCACCTGCGGCGTGGTGAGCTTCGGTGTGAAGGGCGGACGGGAAGCCGCGGGACGCTTCATGGAGAACCTCGGGCTTGTGGCCATCGAGACCCACGTGGCCGACGCCCGCTCCTGCTGTCTCCATCCCGCCACCACCACCCACCGTCAGATGAACGACGAGGAGCTGACCGCCGCCGGCGTATCCCCGGATCTGGTGCGTCTGTCCGTGGGGCTGGAGGACGCGGAGGACCTCATCGCCGACATCGACAAGGCTCTGGGCTGATCCGGCGCGGTTCCCGAACGAGTACGGCGCGGTTTTGAAATCCCCCTCCCCGGGGACTTGAAACCGCGCCGGTTTTGTGCTATACTGTCCCATATCCCTGATACCGGGAGGCCATCCATGCCCATCAAGATACCGAACGACCTGCCCGCCGTGCAGACGCTGGCGGACGAGAATATTTTTGCCATGACGGAGACCCGGGCCATCACCCAGGATATCCGGCCCCTGAGGATCCTGCTCTTGAACCTCATGCCCAAGAAGATCGAGACGGAGACCCAGCTGTCCCGGGTGCTGGGGAACACGCCCCTGCAGATCGAGCTGACCCTGATCCGCACCTCCACCCACGTCTCCGCCAACACCGCCATGGACCATCTCCTGGCCTTCTACAAGACCTTCGACGACGTGAAGGACGAGCGGTTCGACGGCCTCATCATCACCGGGGCCCCCGTGGAGCAGATGGAGTTCGAGGAGGTGGACTACTGGGACGAGCTCTGCCGGATCATGGCTTGGAGCGAGACCAACGTCCACTCCGTCATGCACATCTGCTGGGGCGCGCAGGCCGGACTGTACTACCACTACGGGATCCCGAAGAAGCCTCTCAAAGAGAAGCTGTTCGGCGTGTATCCCCATCGGGCGGACTATGCGCGGTCCATGCTGCTGAGGGGCTTCGACGACGTGTTCTACGTGCCCCATTCCCGCCATACCACCGTGGAGAGGGCGGACATCGAGGCGGTCCCCGAGCTGCAGATCCTGGCCTCCTCGGAGCGGGCGGGCGTCCACATCGTCTACGCCCACAAAAAGCGGCAGTTCTTCATCATGGGCCACGCGGAGTACGATCCCCTGACCCTGGACGCGGAATACCGGCGGGACCTGAACGCGGGCCTGCCCATCCACGTGCCGGAGCATTACTACCCGGATGACGACCCGTCGAAGACTCCCGTCGTCAACTGGCGCGCCCACGGGAACCTTCTGTACACCAACTGGCTGAACTATTTCGTCTACCAGTCCACGCCCTACGATCTGGCCGCGCTCTGAGGGGATCATGACCTACGTTCTGTCGGATATTCACGGCCACCTGAGCCGGTTCCGGTCCGTGCTGGCCCAGATCCGCCCGGGACCGGAGGACACCCTGTATGTGCTGGGAGACGTGATCGACCGGCATCCGGACGGCATCCGGATCCTGACGGCGCTGATGGCCTCTCCCTTCGTCCGCATGATCCCCGGCAACCACGAGGACATGATGCTGGACGCCCTGGACGGCCCCTACGATCTGGGACGGCGGGAGGACATGCGGCGGAGAGCGCACGCCCTGGCGCTGTGGTACGCCAACGGAGGCGAGGAGACCCACCGTTACATGGAGCGGCTGGGAGAGGGAGAGCGGCGGCGGATCTTTTCGTATCTGCGGTCCCTGCCCCTGTCCCTGGACGCCGAGGCCGGAGGGATCCGCTACCGGATGGTCCACGCCGCCCCCGCCGAGCTGGCTCCGGAGGGTGAGGATGAGCGGCAGTTCGCCCTGTGGCAGCGGCTCATGCCGGAGGATCCTCTTCCGCCCGGGAGGACCGTGATCTTCGGACACACGCCCACTCTGCGCTATCAGGACGCGGATCCGCTGCGGATCTGGTACGGGGACCGGCGGATCGGCATCGACTGCGGAAGCGGCTTCCCCGAGATCGATCCGGTCTGCGGACGTCTGGCCTGCCTCCGCCTGGAGGATATGAAGGAGTTTTATTCGGAGATGTGACGCCGCGCGGCGTTCTTGAAATACGACGGAGCCGGTCCCCCGGAAAGCAAGGGGATCGGCTCTGTTTGCGCTTTACCGATACACCGCCATATCCCTGAGGCGGGCTCCTCCGGTTTCCTCCGTGATCTCGAAGGTGATCTCCCGGGCCGTCAGATCCGCGAAGGGCACGATCCGGCGGTGGCCCACGCATTGGCTTTCATACACCGGACGGCCGTCGGCGAGGATCCGGAATCCGCGGATGCGCTGGCCCTCCGTGATGTCCTCCCGGACCGAGAAATAGCGGATTCTTTGGGGCTCTGGCAGGGTCAGGACAAACCGCCCGGACTCCGGCTCCGGATGATCGGCGGAGGCGAGGGGCGTGCCGAAGGTATCCCGGATCAGCTTCCCGAAGGCCCGGAACTGCTCCTCGTCCTGAAAGTCCCCGTCGGTGCTGATGGCCATGCCCATGAGCAGATTGCAGTTGCGGCCCACCGAGCGGACATAGCAGTCCAGAAGCTGCTCCGGGGTGTACAGCAGATGCTCCTCCCCGGCCTTCCACGCCCATCCGCCGCCGAACGCCGCGTGGGTCCGGTTGGGCATGTCGCATTCCGCGGGCCAGTAGTATTTTCCGTCCGG
>Ga0256405_10010642_pt1 | contig 12059 bp, 13 predicted proteins | sample RumenRJG_02DNA_FD_189096 | JGI IMG/M metagenome (GOLD analysis project Ga0256405, IMG submission 189096) | Bovine rumen microbial communities from Lethbridge, Alberta, Canada - RJG_02 | ecosystem: Host-associated > Mammals > Digestive system > Stomach > Rumen | place: Canada: Alberta...
AGACTCCGTGAGTGTCTGATCCTCATGGGGCAGGAGGGCATAAATGCAGCAAGCTAATAATGTGATAAAAATGGAAGAGATGACCGTCTCAGGTCTAAAAAACAACCCGAGCATCTGGATCGCTGAAGGCAGCAGTCGCTTCTCGACAGCCTGGAAGAACAAGCAGGTCCAGTGGTCGGTGCTCCTGGCCAGGCTCAAGAACGTCTCGATGACGCAGGAGACCCAGGCCGAATACTTCAAAATGTCTAAGGCCCAGCAGGACAAGATCAAGGACGTCGGCGGCTTCGTCGGCGGAACCTTGGAAGGTGGAAGGCGTAAAGCTGACACCGTAAAGCTCCGCAGCCTCGTCACCTTCGACCTCGACTTCGCTCCGAAGGACTTCGTGGAGACGATGCAGCTGGAGGCTCCCTATGCCTGGGCCATCTATTCAACCCACAAACACAAAGCAGAGGCGCCCCGCTTCCGTCTGATCGCTCCGCTGTCCCGTACAGTGGATCCGGAAGAGTATGAGGCGCTGACCAGGAAGATGGCCGAAGAGATCGGGCTCGAATACTTCGACAGCACGACCTTCCAGCCGAGCCGGCTCATGTACTGGCCCAGCGCATCACGCGACGCGGAGTTCGTCTTCGAATATAACGACGACAAAGTCCTGGATCCGGACAAGATCCTGGCCAAGTACCCGGACTGGCGTGATGTCTCATACTGGCCCGTGTGCCCGGATGAGATCAGAGTCCAGAAGAAGAGACTGGAGAAGCAGCAGGATCCTCTGAAGAAGAAGGGCCCGATCGGAACCTTCTGCAGGACGTACACAGTGCCGGAGGCCATCGCAGAGTTCATCCCGGACGTCTACACCAAGGCCGGGGACAAGGACGACCGCTACACCTACGCAGCGGGCTCGACCTTCGGCGGCCTGGTCATATACGACGACGGCCTGTTCTGCTATTCAAACCACAGCACAGATCCGGCCCATGGCATGGATCTCAACGCCTTCGACCTGATCAGGATCCACAAGTTCGGCCACGAGGATGACGACGTCCAGGAAGGCACACCGACCACCAGGCTCCCATCCTACAAGGCCATGATCGACCTGATCAGAACGGACAAGAACTGCATCAGGACCTTCGACGAAGAGCGTCACGCCTCAGCGGCCGACGACTTTGAAGGTGAAGAAGGAGCCCCAAGGGAATGGAAGCTCGACCTGACGAGAACGAAGCAGGGCCTCGTGGAGCCGACGATCGAGAACCTCATGATGATCTTCAAGAACGACGAAGGGCTCAAGGGTATCTGCTACAACATGCTCTCGAGCTTCATCGAGAACAGGTGCCCGCTGCCGTGGAGAAGCAACACATCCGACTGGACAGACGCCGACGACTCGAGCTTATACGTCTATCTGTCCATGCAGTACAACACCTTCAAGCGCACCGACATCAACGACGTGCTGGTGGATGTGGCCAAGACGAGAGCCTTCCACCCGGTCCGCGACTATCTGGACAACCTGCCCGACTGGGACGGCGTGCCCAGGATCGAGACTCTGTTCATCGACTACTTAGGTGCGGAGGACGGAGAGTACACCAGAGAAGTGACGAAGCGCTGGCTGCTGGCAGCAGTCTCAAGAGCTGACAGGCCCGGGTGCAAGTTCGACTACATCCCGGTGCTCTCAGGCCCCGGAGGAATAGGCAAGAGCACCCTCATCGCCAGGATCGGCGGCAAGTGGTTCAGCGACTCCCTCAGCTTCGAGGATATGAAGGACAAGACCGCGGCCGAGAAGATCCAGGGCATCTGGATCAATGAGATCTCAGAGCTCAAGGGCATGAGGAAGATGGAAGTGGAGAGCGTGAAGAGCTTCATCTCGAGGACTGAGGACATCTACCGCGCGAGCTACGGCCGAAGAGCCGAGAGACACCTGCGCGGGTGCGTCTTCATCGGCACCAGCAACGCGGAGGACTACCTGAAGGACATCACCGGCAACCGACGCTTCTGGCCGATCGAGTGCTCGGGCGACCACAAGAAGAACGCCTGGGATCTTACCTCTGACGCGGTAGCGCAGTTATGGGCCGAGGTCATGTTCTATTATGAGGCACTGGATGACAAGAGCCTGGTGCTGGGCGCAGAGCTGGAGAACGCCGTCACGGCGAAGCAGATCCAGGCGCTGGAGCAGGACGAGAGGCTCGGCATCGTGCAGGAATACCTGGAGAGGAAGCTGCCGAAGAACTGGGCGTCGCTGGATCTCACGGATCGCCGCTTCTGGCTCGACGACAAGACCGGAGAAGCAGGCGAAGAGGTCAGAGAGACGGTCAGCGTGATGGAGATCTGGGCGGAGTGCTTCAGGATGTCACCAACGGCGAAGAAGCGATCAGACTCGGACGACATCATCAGGATCCTCCTGCAGCTGGGCTGGAAGAGGCGCGGAAGAACGACGAAGCGGCTCCCGATATATGGTCCGCAGGGTATCTTCGAGAGGCAAAAGTGAGCTAAACGCTGTTTACAAATGAAAATCGAAAAAAGCGTAAACGTAAACAGTGTTTACAAATCGCTATTTACACCAAAAACGCAGTAACGGCGCGGGGTAGCGGGATTTTGTAAACAGTAAACAGCAACATTATGATTATATTTTATTTTATGTATATATAAGCATATATAAACATATATATACAGTATATAGGGAAAAGTCGGAGCTATTTACACGGAGGAGAAAATGCGAGAACGAGAGATAGAGAAAAAACTGGTCGAAGGTATAAAGAGCATCGGCGGCGTCGCCTATAAGTTCGTGTCACCCGGGAACGACGGGGTGCCGGATCGGATCGTGGCGCTTCCTGGTGGGCGGATCGCCTTCGTGGAACTAAAGACAGAGACGGGCAGACTGTCCAGCCGTCAGAACATCCAGATCAAAAGGCTAACGCAGATGGGGTTCGACGTCCAGGTCCTGAAGGGGCCCGCCGAGGTCGAGGACTTCCTGAAAAGAGTCAAGAAGGAGGTGGAGTGGTATGAAGTACTCGCCGCACGCATATCAAAAAAGGGCGACGCAGTTCATCCTTGCCCATGACGCCTGCGGGCTCTTCCTGGAGATGGGCCTGGGCAAGACCGTCATCACACTGACAGCCATCGACGAGCTGATCAACGACAGGTTCGAGGTCCAGAAGGTCCTGGTGATTGCACCCCTGAGGGTGGCCGAGGACACCTGGAGCAGGGAGTCGAAGAAGTGGGAACACCTGCAGCATCTTCGGATCTCCAAGATCTTAGGATCCGCGGCCGACAGGATCAGGGCACTGAAGCAGAACGCCGACGTCTACGTGATAAACCGCGAGAACGTGGTGTGGCTGGTGGAGTACCTGGAGGAGAACCGGATCCGGTGGCCCTTCGACATGGTGGTGATCGATGAGCTTTCCAGCTTTAAGAACAACCAGGCGAAGAGGTTCAAGGCACTCCGCAAGATGAGGCCGATGATGGACAGGGTCGTGGGACTTACAGGGACGCCTGCTGCCAACAGTCTGATGGATCTCTGGGCGGAGATGTATCTCCTGGACAGAGGTGAGAGACTGGGCCGAACACTGACCGCCTACCGGGGCAACTGGTTCCGGCCGGGCTACGGCAACGGGTACATCACGTACAAGTGGGAGCCGAGACGCGGGGCCCTGGAGGACATCACGAAGAGGATCGCGGACATCACGGTCTCCATGAAGGCGGAGGACTACCTGGAGCTGCCGGACAAGATCGAGAACACCATCGAGGTGGACATGGGAGAAACCGGCACGAAGCTATACAAGGAGATGGAGAAGGAGAGCCTGATCGAACTGGAAGGAGCTGACGAGATCGTGGCGCTGGATGCGGCCGCAGTCATGTCGAAGCTCCTGCAGATGGCCAACGGGTTCATCTATGACCAGGCGCACAACTCGATCCACCTGCATGAGGCAAAGCTGGACGCACTCTCTGAGATCGTCGAAGCCGCTGACGCGCCGGTCCTGGTGTTTTATAACTTCCAGGCCGACAAGGATGCGATCCTGGCAAAGTTCCACGACGCGAGACTCCTGGAGAACGACTCCACCATCGAGGACTGGAACAGGGGCAAGATCAAGATGCTACTGGCGCATCCGGCCAGCGCGGGCTATGGCCTGAACCTTCAGGAGGGCGGTCACATCATGGCATGGTACGGACTACCCTGGAGCCTTGAGCAGTATCTTCAGGCAGTGGCCAGACTGCAGAGGCAGGGGCAGAAGTACCCGGTGATGGTCTACCACATAATCGCAAAAGGAACAGTCGACGAGCAGGTGATGAAGAGCCTGGCGTCTAAGGATATGACACAGAGCGCACTGATCGGGATCCTGAAAGACAGGAAGCAGTGCTACGAGTAACAAGAAAAGGAGCAGAGCATGAAGAACACACTGACAGACCTCAACAACTACCTCTTCGAGCAACTGGAGAGGCTGAACGACGACGAGCTGACACCGGAAGAGCTGGACCGGGAGCTTCAGAAGACGGACTCCATCGTCAAGATCTCGGAGAAGATCATCGAGAACGGTGAGCTGGCCTTCAAGACCATGAAGCACCTGGACGACTACGGCTACCACACAGACAAGGCAGCGGGCACGATCCCGCCTATGCTTACGACGGGGGGGGACTGGTAAAAAATGATCTATAAATACCCGGACGAGATCGAGGACTTCGTGAGAGAGTGGTCCCCGAAGATGAGAGACCAGGAACTGGCAGCCAAGGTCAACGAGACCTTCGGCACCGACTTCACACCCGGACGTATGAAGGCCTACAGAGGCAACCATGGCATCCGGAACTACAAGAAGCAGCTGTCCAAGGAGGAGTACTGGAAGTACCAGACCAAATACCCCGAGGGCATGTATGAATACATCCGCGACAACTCCTGGGGCGTGAGCTCCAAGGAGATGGCCGAGAGGGTCAAGGAGAAGTTCGGCTACGAGATGACACCCACCTGCATGAAGCAGTTCAGACAGAGGCACGGGATCAAGTCAGGCGTCACCGGGTGGTTCAGAAAAGGCAGAGCACCTGGAACCAAGGGAAAGACCATCGAGGAGATCTGCAAGCACGACCCGGAGAAGCTGGCCAGAGTCAGGGCGACCCAGTTCAAGAAGGGCGACAGGCCAGTGAACGAAATGCCAGTCGGGACGATCGTGGTCAGTTCTGACGGCTACAAGCTGAGGAAGAAGCAGATGGAGGGAACCATCTGGGAGAGGTGGGAGTTCTTACACCGGGCAGTCTGGGAAGAGCACAACGGCCCGATCCCTGAGGGCATGATGATCACCTTCAAGGATAGCAACAAGCTGAACTGCGACATCGACAACCTGATGATGATCACAAAGGGCGAGAACAGCGCCCTGACAAGATACGGCTACCGGTTCGAGGATCCGGATCTGACAGAGGCAGGCCTGGCCGTCGTAAGACTGAAGCAGGCAGCAGCAAAGAAGAGGAGGAAAACGAAAAAGTGAAGCTATACATCAGCGGCCCGATCACGGGCATCCACAACTACAGGGAAAACTTCCAGGACGCAGTCACCCGTCTGAGGTGGGCAGGCTACACTGACGTGATCAACCCAGCGGAGCTCTGCGGAGTACTCCCGCCGGAGCATACAGCATACGAGCAGTACATGACCATGTGCATGGATCTCCTGAGCATGTCGGACGCCATCGTCCTGCTGCCTGGATGGGAGAAGTCACTGGGAGCGAACCGCGAGGTCGGCTACGCACTGGGGACGGACAAGCTGATCGTCGAGCTTGAGACGATGCTGGAGGAAAAAGAGTAAACACTGGGAGGGTATTATGACGGACAAGGTGTACGAGTTCCTGGCCGCGCCAAGGGAGACAACTGAAGAACTCCGGAGAAAACGACAGAAGAGGACGCAGATCTGGTCGACTCTGAGCGGCGGCGCGATCAGGTACGATCTGCCAAGGGTGCAGACATCCCCACACGACCGCATGGCCGATGTGATGGCCGAGATCGATGAGCTCGACCAGGAGATCAGTCGCCTGAGGTCACTGCGAAGAAAACAGAGGCAGGACATCATCGACGCGACTGAGATCCTGACGGTGGAGCTGTCCGGCAGGTGCCTCGTCCTCCATTATGTGGACGGCCTGAAGTGGTCAGATGTGGCCAGAGCCGTGCACAGATCAGAGAGCACCGTCTTCCGGTATCACAGGCAGGCAGTCGAGGAGCTTGATCAATATGTTGACAATATGTTTACATAATCGCAAGATATTGTATGCGAAATGTTGACATGACAGTATAACAAGTGCTATATTTGTATTGTGGAAAACTATGAAAAAGGAGCAGGAGCAGAAGACCTGGTCCTTTTTTGCTTATTTTGAGGTGGAGTGATGGAGCATTGTGAACAGTCTGAGCAATATGCAAATATAGGCGCAGAGCTGATCCGAACAGTGCCATCTCTTCGCTGGATAAACGAGAGCGAGATCTCCGTCGGGTATCTGACGAGCGACTTCAAGAAGACATCGAACGGGAGGCTGGTGTTCGGAGAGTGCCGGAAGGTTCCGGCATGGGCGGCGCCTTTTATTCCTTACGATTTTTTGATCATCATCTATGAGGTGAACATCATGCTGTTCACCCCGGAGCAGATCAAGATGCTGCTGCACCACGAGCTCCTGCACATCGAGCAGAGCGAGAAGGGCGCCTTCAGGGTGAAACCGCACGACGTCGAAGACTTCCGAGAGATCATCGACAAGTATGGACTGGACTGGTCCCAGTAAAGGAGGCAGGCGAGCATGGCCAAGGGCAAGTATGAGTACTGGCGGACCACCGATGGCCTGATCTTGCTGCAAGGATGGGCCAGAGATGGCCTGACAGATGAGCAGATAGCTCACAACATGGGGATCCGAAGGACGACCCTGTACGACTGGAAGAATAAATACCCGGACATCGACGACGCCCTAAAAAAGGGCAAGGAGATCGTGGACTATGAAGTCGAGAACGCTCTCCTGAAAAGAGCCAAACAGGGCGATGTGACTGCGCAGATCTTCTGGCTGAAGAACAGAAGGCCAGAGAAGTGGCGCGACAAGGTGCAGTTCACAGATGAGACCAGCTTGAAGAAGCTCGACTCCCTGATCGAGGCCATCGACAAGAAGGCAGCCAAGACATGAGCCTGGACTTCTCAGAGATGCAGCTGGACTACTGGCGAAACGCCACGCGCCGGTGGAATGTGAAGACCGGAGCGACAGGTTCCGGCAAAACTTATTTAGATTTTTACCTGCTGCCGAAGCGGATCAGAGCCTGCAAGGGCCTCGGCCTGATCGTCCTGATCGGCAACACAAAAGGAACGCTGCAGAGGAACGTGCTCGATCCTATGCGCGACATATATGGCCCGGATCTGGTCGGAACGATCGGATCAGACAACACTGCGCTGCTTTTTGGCAAGAAGGTCTACTGCCTGGGTGCTGACAAGGTCAACCAGGTCTCGAGGATCCAGGGTGCGACCATCGAATACTGCTACGGCGACGAGGTCACGACCTGGGCGCAGGAAGTCTTCGAGATGCTCAAGTCCCGACTCCGTACTACCAGGAGCCTGTTCGATGGAACATGCAACCCGGCAGACCCGGAGCACTGGTTCAAGAAGTTCCTGGACAGTGATGCGGACATCTACCTGCAGAGGTACAAGATCTTCGACAACCCCTTCCTCCCGAAGGGCTTCGTCGATGAGCTGATGAAGGAATACGCAGGCACCGTCTACTATGACCGCTACATCGAGGGCGAGTGGGCGAGAGCCGAGGGCCTGGTCTTCAGGTTCTATGCAAACAACGAGGAACCGTACCTCATAGACGATGAGGACATCTTCGAGCAGGATCGAGATGGTCGGATCAAGACAGACAAGAACGGCCGTCCGGTTCCGAAGGTGAACTTCACGAAGTTCGTCATGGGCATGGACTTCGGAGGCAACGGATCGCAGACGACGATGGTCCTCTGGGGCTACATCAACGGGTACAAGGACTTCATCACACTGGAAGAGGCAGGTCTTCCGCTGACTGACGACATCGACAGCGAGGACATCTGTCAGAAGTGGCTGTCCTTCTACAAGCTCTGCATCGCCAAGTACGGACCGATCAACTGGATCTTCCCGGACTCGGCCAGCACGACGATGATCAACTCACTCCGGAGCACTGCGAAGAAGAACGGGCTCCCGATCAACAACATCGCCGGCTGCAGGAAGAACGAGGTCAGCGACAGACCGAGAACACTGAGCCGCCTGCTGAACGGTGGGCGCCTGAAAATAAACAGACGATGCGAAAATGTACGCAGAGCACTCCGCTCGCTGGTATGGGATCCTAAAGATCCAGACAGACCTGAGGACAAGAACCTCGGCAACATCAACGACTGGTACGACGCGGACTGCTACTGCTTTTTAGACTTCGTCGAGTATATCGACTTAGAGAGATAGGAGGGAGACCTGCATGGACGAGAGACAGAAGGTCACGGCCGCAGTCGAGAAGCTCAAGCAGCTGGGCTTCAAATACAACACCAACGCGCAGAACATCATCGAAGTCTGCGATCAGTGGTACACAAACGAGGAGACAGACTTCCACACCAGGAAGAACCTGAACGGCCAGGAGATCAAACTGGACAAGCTCAACTTCGCGAAGCGCTGCTGCAGTGATGACGCGAACCTCTGCGAGATCATCGAGATCAATGCAGGCGAGAGCGAGAACAAGTTCGACGGCGTGCAGGAGATCCTGGACGAGAGCCGCTTCGATGTGATGTACCGCAAACAGCTGGAGCGCCTGAGCGCTTCCGGAACGGTGGGTGCATACATCCGACTGGACAATGCGACGCTCCTGGACAATGGCAGCGTGACCGGTGGAGACATCCGGATCAACTACGTGAACGCCGCAGGCATCGCTCCGCTGACCGTGGAGAACGACGACGTCATCGAGTGCGCGTTCATGGGCTCCGATCTCGTGAAGGGTAAGAACGAGCAGACGCTCGTGATCTTTACGAGAGACGAGAAGGGCCTGTACTCTGCGGAGACCTTCGTCTTCGATGATCAGAACCGCATGATCGAAGACAGGCATCTGCTCATCCAGCTCGGCGATGTGAAACCCTTCGCGATCATGAGGACCGCCGAGGTCAACAACCTGGACGACATGGAAGGCTACGGCCTGCCGAAGATCTACAACGCCATCCCGGCGCTGAAGGTCATGGATCTCTGCTGGAACATCCTCTTCGGCGACCTCTCAAAAGGTGACAAGCTGCTCCTGATCAACGAGCTCCTGGCCACCGTAAAGAAGGGCGAAGACGGAACGCCTCAGATGACCGCAGAACAGAAGAAGCTGTTCATCCTCCTGGGTGAGAAGCTCCCGGATCAGAAGAGCCTGATCCAGGAATACAACCCGGAGATCAGAACCGGACAGATCAAGGAAGCGATGGAGCTTTCGCTCTCACTGCTCTCCATGATGTTCGGATATGGCACAAAGAAGTACACCTTCGAGAACACTCAGATCCAGACGGCGACCCAGTACATCGGAGAACGCCAGGACGAGATGCAGGAGCTCAACAAACAGCGCCAGGAGGCGACCCAGTACATCGAGGGCATCGTCGAGGCGATCATCTGGTTCTCCAACCAGTTCAACGGAACGACCTGGAGCCTGGACGAGGAGATCTGCGTCGAGTTCGACGACTCCTATGTGGAGGACAAGGTCAGCAAGCTGGAGCAGATGAGGGCAGACGCTCTCAGCTTCCCGGAGGTCAAAGAGTTCACGATCCAGTACGTGATGGCCCGCCTCAACTGCGAACGCGAAGAGGCGATCAGCTACATCGACGGAACGGATCCGGACGCAGACGACGAACCGGAGGATTAAAGCATGGCACTCACCGACGCACAAGTCGAGGCACTGGCTGACAAGTACCTCGTCGGACTATATCAGCAGCTTGAGAAGGACGTCCTGCAGGACATCGCGAGACGCGTCCGTAAGACCGACAGGCTGACAGAGACGGCCGAGATCATGGCCAAGAGCATGCACGAGCAGGGCTTCTCGACGGCTCAGATCTACGCGGAAGTGATGAAGACCCTCAGAGCCGACCCGGAGTACATCCGGCTGGTGGCTGAGAATACAAAGCAATACAAGCAGATGGTCGCAGAGGAGATCCGGGCGACCGTCGCAGAAGCCAAAGTGGCAGGCAACAAGCTCATCGCAGAAGCCGGCACGATGGCATACAACAACGACCTCTCGATGTGGGAGCTCGCTGGTCAGGATCTCAGCAAACCGAACCAGCTGACGCAGATCGTGAACACCTTCCAGAAGGATCTGAACGGCCAGCTCAAAAACCTCACCAGGACGACAGGCTTCAAGGGCACACAGCTCGGGACGACTGGAGTCATGCAGGCCTACCAGCGATCACTCGACACGGCGCTCCTGGAAGTGGCGACCGGCACCTTCTCGTTCGACGAAGCGTGCAACAGAGTCGTCAAGGAGATGGCGCAGTCGGGCCTCCGCTCGATAGACTACGCAAGCGGCCGAAGCTATCAGCTCGACACCGCGGCGAGGATGTGCGTGAGAACGTCGACCAACCAGATGGCCGGCAGGATCACCGAGGCGAACTGCAAGAGCTCCGACGTGGATCTTGTGATCGTCTCACAGCACGAAGGCGCGAGACCGGAGCATGCCGACGTAGAGAACCAGGTGTTCTCGATGTCAGGACACTCCGACAAGTACCCGGCCTTTGAGGACCCGCTGCCATGCGATGGCGGAGAGGGCGCAGGCTACGGAGACCCCGCGGGGATCTGCGGCGTGAACTGCCGCCACACGTTCTACCCGTTCTGGGAAGGGATCAGTGAGATCCCTGAAGCTCTTCCGGAGTACGAACCGGTGGAGGTGGATGGCAAGGAGTACGACTACTACAAGGCCACCCAGGAACAGCGGAGCATGGAGCGCGAGATCCGAGCCCTGAAGCGTGAGAAGTACGTGGCGGACACCAAGGAAGCCGCGCAGGAGATACAGCGCAAGATAAGCGCCAAGACGACAGAATACCATAATTTCAGCGATGCAGTCGGCATACGGGCCAAAGATAACAGGCTACGGGTCGTAGCATAGCGCAGAGTGGAGCAGCCCGGTAGCTCGCCTGGTTCCTTTCCAGGAGGTCGCAGGTTCAAATCCTGCCTCTGCTATTCCCACCGGAGAAAGTCCGGTTAATAAATCATTTTAGGAGGATCAAAAACAATGAAGAACATCGAAACCATCTTGAAGGAAGCAGGCCTCGAAGTCACAGCCGAACAGCTGGCGGCCATCGACAAAGAGGTCAAGGAGAACTACAAGACCGTCACAGACTACGAGAAGCAGAAGGACAAGCTCACTGCTGCCGAGGACAAGGTCAAGACACTCACAGAGAGCCTGGACAAGTTCAAGGACGTGGACGCCGAGAAGCTCAACACCGAGATCGCCGATCTGAAGAAGCAGATCGCCGACAAGGACAAGGACTACGCGGCGAAGTTGGCGGACCGTGACTTCGACGACATCGTCAGAGAGGCGATCACCGAGGCCAAGGGCAAGAACGCGAAGGCGATCAAGGCTCTCCTGGACGTGGAAACCCTCAAGGCATCCAAGAACCAGAAGGCCGACGTCGAGAAGGCGATCAAAGCCCTCACAGAAGCGGAAGATAGCAAGATGCTCTTCGGCGAAGATCAACCGGCTCCGGTCGGCAAGATCGGAACCATCGGCAAGGTAACAGGAGGAGCCAGTGGCGACGACTTCCTGGCATCGATCAGGGCGGCCGCAGGTCTCTCCAACACATCAAAAACAGATAAGGAGAACTAAACAATGGCTAATAGCATCGCATTATTCAAGCAGTACATCGCAGGCGTTCTCGATGAAGTATACAAGAACGCATCACTCACAGCAGTCCTCGACGGCGCGAACGATCTCGTGCAGCAGGGCGCAAACGCAAACGAGCTCCTCATCCCTAAGATGAGCATGGACGGCCTCGGAGACTACTCCAAGAGCGCCGGCTATGTAAACGGAGACGTAACTCTTGAGATGGAGACAGTGAAGTGCAACTTCGACAGAGGCCGCATGTTCACAGTCGACAGCATGGACAAC